>ERZ835762.59-NODE-59-length-143560-cov-13.874910_pt1 | contig 143560 bp, 136 predicted proteins | sample MGYA00519687_ERZ835762 | MGnify/ENA primary metagenome ERZ835762 (study PRJEB31850, sample SAMEA3708783) | human gut metagenome | biome: human gut; feature: human-associated habitat; material: faeces | place: China | collected 2014 ... | reverse complement strand
GGAACTACCCGATCCAGATCGCCCTGTGGAAATCCGCCCCGGCGCTGGCGGCAGGTAACGCGATGATCTTCAAGCCGAGCGAAGTGACGCCGCTTACCGCCCTGAAGCTTGCCGAGATCTACACCGAAGCGGGCCTGCCGGACGGCGTGTTTAACGTCCTGCCGGGCGTTGGCGCAGAGACCGGCCAGTACCTGACCGAGCATCCGGGCATCGCGAAAGTCTCTTTCACCGGCGGCGTCGCCAGCGGCAAAAAGGTGATGGCCAACTCGGCGGCCTCGTCCCTGAAAGAGGTGACGATGGAGCTGGGCGGTAAATCCCCGCTGATTATTTTCGACGATGCGGATCTGGATCTCGCGGCGGACATCGCCATGATGGCCAACTTCTTCAGCTCCGGCCAGGTCTGCACCAACGGCACCCGCGTGTTTGTTCCGGCTAAGTTCAAAGCCGCGTTTGAGCAGAAAATCACTGAACGCGTGGGCCGCATCCGCGCGGGCGATCTGTTCGATGAAGCTACCAACTTTGGCCCGATGGTCAGCTTCCCGCACCGCGACAGCGTGATGCGCTACATCGCCAAAGGCAAAGAGGAAGGCGCGCGCGTGCTGTGCGGCGGCGACGTGCTGAAGGGCGAAGGCTTCGATAACGGCGCGTGGGTGGCCCCGACCGTGTTCACCGACTGCACCGACGAGATGACCATCGTGCGCGAAGAGATCTTCGGCCCGGTGATGTCCATCCTCACCTATGAGTCCATTGAGGAAGCGATTCGCCGCGCCAACGACACCGACTACGGGCTGGCGGCAGGCATCGTCACGGCCGACCTGAACCGCGCCCACGGCGCCATTCATCAGCTCGAAGCGGGCATCTGCTGGATCAACACCTGGGGTGAATCCGCCGCAGAGATGCCGGTCGGCGGCTACAAGCACTCCGGCATTGGCCGCGAGAACGGCGTGATGACGCTGCAGAGCTACACCCAGGTGAAGTCCATCCAGGTTGAGATGGGTAAATTCCAGTCCATATTTTAACCGGGAGGTTTATTTGCAATTTGACTACATCATTATCGGGGCCGGCTCTGCCGGCAACGTGCTGGCTACACGACTGACTGAAGATCCGAACACCACCGTCCTGCTGCTTGAAGCAGGCGGACCGGATTACCGATTTGACTTCCGCACCCAGATGCCCGCCGCGCTGGCGTTCCCGCTGCAGGGCAAGCGCTACAACTGGGCGTACGAAACCGAGCCAGAACCCTTCATGAACAACCGCCGCATGGAGTGCGGACGCGGCAAAGGGCTGGGCGGCTCGTCATTGATCAACGGTATGTGCTACATCCGCGGTAACGCGATGGACCTCGACCACTGGGCGAAAGAGCCGGGCCTGGAGCACTGGAGCTACCTCAACTGCCTGCCCTACTACCGCAAGGCAGAGACGCGCGACGTGGGGCCGAACGACTACCACGGCGGCGACGGCCCGGTGAGCGTTACCACCTCGAAACCGGGCGTGAACCCGCTGTTCGAGGCGATGGTGGAGGCGGGCGTGCAGGCGGGCTATCCGCGCACAGACGATCTCAACGGCTATCAGCAGGAGGGCTTCGGCCCGATGGATCGCACGGTCACGCCGCAGGGCCGACGCGCCAGCACCGCGCGCGGCTATCTGGATCAGGCGAAACCGCGTCCGAACCTGACCATCCGCACCCACGCCATGACCGATCGCATCCTCTTTGAGGGCAAGCGCGCGGTGGGCGTCGAGTGGCTGGAGGGTGAAAGCACCATCCCATCCAAAGCGACGGCAAAAAAAGAAGTGCTGCTGAGTGCCGGGGCGATTGCCTCCCCGCAAATCCTCCAGCGCTCCGGCGTGGGCAACGCTGACCTGCTGAAGCAGTTCGATATCCCGCTGGTACACGATCTGCCCGGCGTGGGGGAAAACCTGCAGGATCACCTGGAGATGTACCTTCAGTACGAATGTAAAGAGCCGGTCTCCCTCTACCCTGCCCTGCAGTGGTGGAACCAGCCGAAGATTGGCGCGGAGTGGCTGTTTGGCGGCACCGGCATAGGTGCGAGCAACCACTTCGAAGCGGGCGGGTTTATCCGCAGCCGTGAAGAGTTTGAGTGGCCAAACATTCAGTACCACTTCCTGCCGGTGGCGATTAACTACAACGGCTCGAACGCGGTGAAAGAACATGGCTTCCAGTGCCACGTCGGCTCCATGCGCTCCCCGAGCCGTGGACACGTGCGCATCCAGTCGCGCGATCCGCACCAGCATCCGGCGATTCTGTTCAACTATATGTCCCACGAGCAGGACTGGCAGGAGTTTCGCGACGCGATCCGCATCACCCGCGAGATCATGCACCAGCCCGCGCTGGACAAGTACCGCGGCCGTGAAATCAGCCCGGGCATTGACTGCCAGACCGATGAGCAGCTGGACGAATTCGTGCGCAACCATGCGGAAACGGCGTTCCACCCGTGCGGCACCTGCAAGATGGGCTATGACGAGATGGCGGTGGTCGACGGCGAAGGCCGCGTTCACGGGCTGGAAGGGCTGCGCGTGGTGGATGCGTCGATTATGCCGCAGATCATCACCGGCAACCTGAACGCCACCACCATTATGATTGGTGAGAAGATTGCCGACGCCATTCGCGGTCGCGAGCCGCTGGCGAAGAGCACGGCGGCGTATTATGTGGCGAACGGGGCACCGGTGAGACGCTAAGTCATTTGCCCTCTCCCCACCGGGGAGAGGGGATTCACTTCCCCGCCACAAATTTATTTTCATTTCCCTGCATCCAGTTTCCCCCCGCCCCTCGTATATGAGTATGTGAGCAACGCCTTTGCTCCTTAATCCGAGGATAAATGATGAAAAAGCTACTCAGTGTTGCATTCGTATCCAGCGCGATACTCTTCTGTGCAGGCGCATCAGCAGCCATGACGTCAGACACCGTGATGGTGGGCGGAGCGGCGATGTTCCCGAGCAAAAATATCGTTGAAAACGCCGTGAACTCGAAAGATCACACTACGCTGGTGGCCGCCGTCAAAGCGGCCGGGCTGGTGGATACGCTTCAGAGCAAAGGGCCATTCACCGTGTTTGCCCCAACCGATGCGGCGTTTGCGAAATTGCCTGCCGGCACGGTCGAGAACCTGGTCAAACCCGAAAACAAAGCCACGCTCACCAGCATCCTCACCTATCACGTGGTCGCCGGTAATTACGATATGAAAGCGCTGGAGCAGAAAATTAAACAGGGCGGCGGTCACGCGGAGCTGAAGACCGTTAACGGTCAACCGCTGTGGATCATGAGTAACGGCCCGCACAATATTCAGCTCAAGGACGGTAAAGGTAACGTGGCGAACATCAGCACCTATGACGTCCATCAGAAAAATGGCGTGATCGATGTGATTGATACCGTCCTGATGCCTAAGTAGTTGTCTATACTTCGGAAGTGTGACGTTGCCTTCCGGGAAAAACATGGATAACGCGCTGGCTGAACAGCAGTTGAAATTAATGCAGGCGGTCGCTAACGGCGATCGCCGCGCATTTGAACAACTTTACCGACTCACATCGCCTCACCTGTTTGCCGTTGCGCTGCGCATGCTGCGCGACCGCGCCTGGGCAGAAGAGATCCTGCACGACTGTTTTGTCACCGTCTGGAGTAAAGCCGAAACCTACAACGCTGCACTGAGCTCCCCGATGACCTGGCTTACGCATATTGTTCGCAACCGCTGTATTGACTGGCTGCGCAGCGGGCAAACCCGGGCTGCAGCCCGTGAAGAGTCGTATTCGGAAGATATTCTGCTAAGCGAAAGCGATGAGCAGAATAACTGGCACGACGATGCGCAGGCAGAGCGGCTCAGGCATTGTCTCGAACATTTGAGCAGCGAGCAGCGCCAGAGCATTACGCTCGCCTACTATCAGGGAATGTCTCACAGCGACATTGCCGACTGGCTCCAGCAGCCTGTAGGCTCGGTGAAAAGCTGGATACGTCGGGCAATGGACCATCTTCGGGAGTGTGTCGGGCTATGAATGACGCAGAAAAACGCGACGACATGCTGGCAGCAGAGTATGCCCTCGGCACGCTGCGCGGAGGGGCGCGGCTTCAGTTCCAGAAAAGGGTCCTCCGTGAACCCGCTCTGGCCGCCCGCGTGGCGTACTGGCAGGACATGTTCAGCACGCTGGATAGTCATCTTGTGCCCGTCCCTCCACCCGAGACGGTGTGGAAAAGAATCGCCCTCGACCTGCCGCCCAAAAAGCCTTTACGCAAAAGTCGGCCTTATGTCGGCTGGATGGTTGCAGCCTCCCTCGCCGCCCTGTCGGTCGTTGCCTGGTATGCCACCCGTACACCGGAACTCGTTCCGCTGATCGTCCTCAACGATGCCCAACAGCACGGGGAATGGGTCGTCAGCGCGGATGCCAGCCGCCAGCACTTGAGCATTGCCCCTCTTCGGCCGACGGCCGTCGCGGCGCAACACAGCCTCCAGCTTTGGCTGATCCCAGGCGGGCAGGCGCCGGTCTCCATGGGGCTGCTGCATAACGACATACCGACACGCGTCACCCTCAGGAACACAACGCTCCCTCCTGACGCCACGATAGCCATAAGCCTTGAACCAGCGGGCGGATCGCCCACTGGACTCCCCACAGGCCCGGTGCTTTACAGTGGCAAATTGTAATTTTCAGGCCCTGTTCGCAGGGCCGCTATCGTGACCCCATTTCATTTATATACTGTTCTCGGTTATCTATAAGAATTAAATATTAGGCCTGTAATTAATGTAATTATTAAAAAACGACATTGACAGACTCTTGCGTACTCCATTAAGTTTTAAACGAACATCATTTTATTTCCGATACACAATATATCAAAAACCGAATTAATGAATTTGTCATTATTCATTAATGCTTCTCTGCCTTTTATTTTTTGCATCACTCAATAGCGAGATAAGATCATGAATAATAGTGCAAACAAGGTTGTTGTCATTACCGGTGCCAGCAGCGGTATTGGTCAGGCGATTGCCCTCCATTTAGCGAATAACGCGTTTTCGCTGGTGCTGGTGGCGCGCCGTCTGGACAGAATTAATGCCCTGGTGGATCAGATTATTCAGCAAGGCGGCAAGGCTATTGCCGTCAAGGCCGATGTCACCCGTCAGGAGGAGGTTCAGCGCGCCATTGACGCTGCCGTTGCCGCCTACCAGCGCGTGGATGTGCTGATCAACAACGCGGGCTTTATGGCTATCGCCCCCTTGAGCGAGCTGAAAACCGACGAATGGGACAAGATGATTGACACCAATCTGAAAGGGGTGCTGTACGGCATCGCGGCCGCGTGGCCGGTGTTCCAGCGTCAGGGCAGCGGGCATTTTATTAACGTTGCCTCCGTCGCGGGCATCAAGGTGCTGGCACCTGGCGGCGTGGTGTACAGCGCCACAAAATTCGCCGTCCGCGCGCTGAGTGAAGGCTTACGTCAGGAGGCGGGTAAAACTATCCGCACGACGCTTATTTCGCCCGGCGCCGTCGAAAGCGAACTGCAATTCGGCAGCTCTGACGAAGAGAGTAAAAAATTTCTCCATGAGTTTTATAAGCAGGCTATTCCGGCTGACGCAATTGCCCGCGCGGTTTTATTTGCCATAGAACAGCCTGGCGACGTTGATATTAATGAAATTGTTGTTCGTCCAACGCAGGAAGAATTTTAGCCTGCGTTAAATAATACTGAATGAGGTGTCAGTATGATTAAATCATTAACGTCCTTATCAGATCTCAATATGCGAACGGGTGCCGATATTCTTCTTGAAGTGCTGGAGAGTGAAGGCGTGGAATATATTTTTGGCAACCCCGGCACCACCGAACTTCCGCTCATTGATGCCCTGCTTCGCCATGAAAATATTCACTATATTCTGGCGCTTCAGGAGAGCACCGTGGTGGCGATTGCCGACGGCTATGCGAAAGCCTCAGGCAAGACCGGTTTTATCAATTTGCATACCGCCAGCGGTCTGGGGCACGGGATGGGGAATCTCATTAATTCGCGGATCATGAAAACCCCGCTGGTGGTGACCGTTGGACAGCAGGATACGCGGCACTACGTCCGCGACCCGCTGCTGTATGACGATATTGTGTCCATCGGCTCTCCGGTCATGAAGTGGGCGCAGGAGGTCACCAGCGCCGACCAGCTCCCGGTGCTGGTACGCCGCGCGTTTCACGCTGCCAGCTACCCTCCGGCTGGTCCGGTGCTGCTCTCCCTGCCGATGAACGTGATGGAAGAGCTGAGCGACGCCGGAATACAGACGGCGTCGAGAGTAAACTACCACACCGTGGCGGGCTCGCTGGACGAGCTGGCGGAGGCGCTCAGCGAGATCGCGCCGGGCAGGATCATGATTGTGGCGGGCGATGAGGTGCACTCCAGCGGCTCGACGCAGGAAATTGTCGAGCTGGCGGAAGCGCTCAGCGCCCACGTCTACGGCTCCTCCTGGCCGCTGAATTTGCCTTTTCCCACCCAGCACGCGCTCTGGCGGGGCAATATGCCCACCACCGCCAGCGAAATCGCCAGCATCATCAATGCCTACGATGCCGTATTTATCATCGGCGGCAGAAGCCTGATCACCATTTTGTACAGCGAGGGCGAGGCTATTCCGGCGACCTGCGCGGTGTACCAGCTCTCGGCGGATATGCACGAGCTTGGCCGCACCTATGCCACTCGCCTTTCGGTGATGGGGGATATCAAACTGTCCCTGCACGAACTGCTGCCAAAGCTTAAGCAGCGCCTGATCGCCAGCACGCTGGCCCACCAGCGGCTGCTGGTTACGGCCCGCGACGAACGAGAGAAGGAGTGGCAGCAGCAGGAGGAACGTCTCGCCGCCGAGCGGCTACGCCCGGCCCTTTCGCCGATGGTCGCAGCCTGGGAAGTCATCCGATCCATTCCGGCGGGTACCACCATCGTGGATGAGGCGATAGCGACCGCCAGGCATGTCCGCCGGTTCATCTCTGACCAGCAGCACCAGCGCTACTACTTTATGCGCGGCGGCGGACTGGGCTGGGGGATGCCCGCAGCAGTAGGTCACTCGCTGGGGCTGGGCCGCGAGCCGGTAGTGTGTTTAGTTGGAGACGGAGCCTCCCTCTACTCGCCGCAGGCGCTCTGGACGGCGGCACACGAAAATCTGCCGGTCACCTTTATCGTCATGAATAACAGGGAGTACAACATCCTGAAAAACTTTATGAAGAGCCAGGCTGACTACAGCTCAACGCGGCTGGGGCGTTTTATCGGGATGGACCTGGTGAACCCGCATATCGATTTTCAGTCGCTGGCCACCGCCATGGGCGTCCACTGCTGCCGGGTAACCGAAGCTGCCGATATCGCCGAAGCGGTAACGCGCGGCCTGCAGTCAGGAAAAACCAACCTGATTGAAATCGCGATTTCCGCGGATTAACCGCGCGTTTACGCTGTACCCTACATAAAAAACTTATAACCGAAACGCCTCAAGCCGCTTTATCTGCCGCCCTTCCTCGTCAAAATTCTCTGCCGCCAGCCAGGCGCGCAGCTCCGCATCTCTTTGCGGCCATTCGCCGTCAATAATAGAAAGCATATCGCTGTCGCGGTTGCGCCCTTTACGCACCAGCTTCTGGCGCAGGCGTCCTTCCCAGACAAACCCCAGCCGCTCCGCCGCCCTGCGCGACGCCACGTTCATGGAATCGCACTTCCACTCGAGGCGCCGGTAGCCGTGCTCAAACGCATTTTTCAGCAGCAGCCACACCGTTTCGGTGCCGATGCGGGAACCTTTCATTTTGCGCGACCAGGTGACGTGACCAATTTCCACCGAGCCCAACAGCCGCTCGTTAGCCATATAGCTCACCAGCCCCACCGCCCGTTCGTTGCGTAAGTCAATGACGGCAAACGGCACCAGCTCATCGTCCATGACCTTCGCCATGATCCAGTGCGCGGTGGCTTCCACGCTCGTGGGCTGCGTGCTGGCAAGCCACGTCCAGTCGCTGTCGTCACCCAGCGCGTAGGCCTCAAAGAGATCGGCCGCGTGGCGATCGGCGTCCAGCGGCTCCAGGCGACAATACTGGCCGAACAGCGGCGTGCGGGTTAACGCGCGCGCGCCTTTCCAGTCGGGAACGATATCGTTAACGGTTTGACCATGTTGATTGATTTCGGGCACGGCGGTGACTCCCTGAAAGGTAAGGCATTTGTTATAGCAGGTTAAAAAGCAGGCGAAAAGCCGCGTGTTTTAATAGCCCGAGCGCATGCGATATTCCCGGAAGGCATAAGTAAAGCTGAATTTCGACTTTGTGGAATGTCACCGTCGCCCTAACGTAGCGGAGCATAAAACAATCACAATATATTCTTCTCAGGGATCGCTATGACAAAAAAACTGTTGCCGTTACTGGTGCTGGCTGCGCTCTCAGGCGCCGCTCACGCCGCTACGCCGCCCAACACGCTGGTGGTTGCCCAGGGGCTTGATGACATCGTGAGCCTCGACCCGGCCGAAGCCAACGAGCTCTCCAGCATCCAGACCGTGCCGAGCCTGTACCAGCGTCTGGTGCAGCCGGACCGCGATAATCCGGAAAAAATCACGCCGGTTCTGGCAGAAAGCTGGGACGCGGACGCGGCAGCAAAAACCCTGACCATCAAGCTTAAACCCGATGCGACATTCGCCTCCGGCAACCCGCTGCGCCCGGAAGACGCGATCTTCTCTTATACCCGCGCCGTGACGCTGAACAAATCCCCGGCCTTTATCCTCAACGTGCTGGGCTGGGACGCGAGCAACATCGCCAGCCAGCTGAAAAAGGTGGACGATCATACCCTCACGCTTCACTGGACGGCGGACGTCAGCCCGTCGGTGGCGCTGAATATTCTCTCCACGCCGATTGCCTCCATCGTCGATGAAAAAGAGGTCGCCGCGAACGTCAAGGATAATGACTTCGGTAACGCGTGGCTGAAAATGCACTCGGCGGGCAGCGGCGCGTTCAAAATGCGCGTCTATCAGCCGCATCAGGCCATCGTGCTGGAAGCCAACGATTCCGCCCCCGGCGGCGCGCCGAAGCTCAAAAGCATCATCATTAAAAACGTCCCCGATCCGGCTTCACGCCGCCTGCTGATCCAGCAGGGGGATGCGGACGTGGCGCGCGATCTGGGTGCAGACCAGATTAGCGCCCTGGACGGCAAGCCGGGCGTGAAGGTGCTGAGCATTCCGTCCGCCGAGCAGAATTACCTGGTGTTTAACACCGGCAACAGCGCCAATCCGCTGCTGAACAACCCGGCGTTCTGGGAAGCCTCACGCTGGCTGGTCGACTATGACGGCATCACGAAGAACCTGCTGAAAGGCCAGTATTTTGTTCACCAGAGCTTCCTGCCGGTCGGCCTGCCGGGCGCGCTGGAAGACAATCCGTTTAAATTTGACCCGGCAAAAGCGAAAGCCATTCTTGCCAAAGCGGGCATTAAGGACGCGCACTTCACGCTGGACGTGGAGAACAAGCCGCCGTTTATCACCATCGCCCAGTCGATGCAGGCGAGCTTTGCGCAGGGTGGCGTGAAGGTGGATCTGCTGCCTGCCGCCGGGAGCCAGGTCTATGCCCGCGTGCGCGCGAAGCAGCATCAGGCGGCGATCCGTCTGTGGATCCCGGACTACTTCGATGCGCACTCTAACGCCAGCGCCTTCGCGTGGAACGACGGGAAGTCCAGCACCGTGGCCGGTCTGAACGGCTGGAAAATCCCGGAGCTGAACAAGGCCACGCTGGCGGCGGTAGCCGAGCCGGATCCGGCGAAACGTCTGGATCTGTACAAGAAGATGCAGGAACAGCTGCAGCAGAGCTCGCCGTACGTGTTTGTCGATCAGGGCAAAACCCAGATCGTGGTGCGCGATAACGTGAAGGGGTATCAGCAGGGGCTGAACGCGGATATGGTCTGGTACGATCGCGTCACGAAGTAGCCCTTGTTGCCGGGTGGCGCTGCGCTTACCCGGCCTGTGTTCTCGGTTTTTGTAGGCCGGGTAAGGCGAAGCCGCCACCCGGCATGAAGAGATTTTCCATGCCACATCTTTCCACCCGCGTGCTTCAGGGTCTGCTGACCCTGCTGCTGACGCTCTTCGGGCTGCTGCTCGTCACCTTTGCGCTCTCGGCGTTTTCACCGGTCGATCGCGTGCTGCAGATCGTCGGCGATCACGCCAGCCAGTCCACGTACGATCAGGTTCGCCACCAGCTCGGGCTGGATCGTCCCCTGCCCGTACAGTTCTGGCACTACCTGCAAAACCTTGCCCACGGGGATTTAGGCACCGCCAGCGCCACCGGACAGCCGGTGCTGCAGGATCTGCTGCACGCCTTCCCCGCCACGCTGGAGCTGGCGACCCTGGCGTTAATCATCGGGTCCGTGCTCGGCGTGACGGCCGGGGTGCTGTGCGCCCGCTACGCCGGTTCGCCGCTCGATTTATCCATCAGAACGCTCACCCTGCTCGGCAACTCGGTGCCGATTTTCTGGCTTGGCCTGCTGATGCTGGCCCTGTTCTACGCGAAGCTGCAGTGGAGCGCGGGCCCCGGCAGGCTGGACGACATCTGGCAGTTCACCGTCGAGCCGCGCACCGGCTTTGCGCTGATAGATACCTGGCTTTCCGGCGATCGCGAGGCGTTTCGCAACGCCATCAGCCACCTGGTGCTGCCGGTGGTGCTGCTGGCCTATTACTCGCTGGCGAGCATAACCCGCCTGACCCGCTCCGCCTGCCTGAGCGAAATGAACAAGGAGTACATCCTGCTCGCCCGCGCCAAGGGTGCCGGGGAAATGGCCATTCTGCTGCGCCACGTGCTGCCGAACATTCGCAGCACCCTGCTGACGGTGATCGCCCTGGCCTATACCAGCATGCTGGAAGGTGCGGTATTAACAGAGACCGTCTTCTCGTGGCCGGGCATCGGACGCTATCTCACCACCGCCCTGTTCGCCGGAGACACTACCGCGGTCATGGGCGGCACGCTGCTGATCGGCGTCTGCTTTGTGCTGATCAATAACCTTACCGACCTGCTTGTGCGGGCGACCGATCCCAGGGTGCGCTGATGCCGTTTTATCTCTTCTTACGCCGCCTGCGCCGCTCCCCTGCCGCCGTTTGCGGGCTGATTGCCCTCGCGCTGCTGGTGTTTATTGCCCTGTTCGCGCCCTGGCTGGTACCCGTTGATCCGAACTGGCAGGACGCCGCCGCGCGCCTGCAGGCACCGAACGACCAGCACTGGCTGGGCACCGACAGCTACGGGCGCGATCTGCTCTCGCGCCTGATTTACGGCACCCGTCCGGCGCTCGGGCTGGTGGCCTTAGTCACCGTTATCACCCTGCCCGCCGGGCTGCTGGTGGGGATCCTGTCCGGCTACTACGGCGGCTGGCTGGAGCGAGTCCTGATGCGCTTTACCGACGTGGTGATGTCGATGCCGCGCCTGATCCTCGCCTTCGCGTTTGTGGCGATGCTCGGCCCGGGGCTGGTCAACGGTGCACTGGCGCTCGCCTTAACCACCTGGCCGGCCTACGCGCGTCAGGCCCGGAGCGAGATTCAGCGTCTGCGCCACAGCGATTATCTGGCCGCCGCGGAGATGATGGGGATCCGCGGCCCGCGCCTGCTGGTCGGCCATATTCTGCCCCTGTGCCTGCCGTCCGCGATTGTGCGGCTGGCGCTGGATCTGGCGGGGATTATTCTGGCCGCCGCCGGTCTCGGCTTCCTCGGCCTTGGCGCACGGCCGCCCATGGCCGAATGGGGCGCGATGATTGCCGACGGCATGCAGGTCATTTTCGACCAGTGGTGGATTGCCGCTATTCCGGGCGGAGCGATTCTGTTTGCCAGCCTGGCGTTTAACCTGCTGGGCGATGGCCTGCGCGACGTACTGGAGCCACAGCATGACTGAACACCGCGTCATCGTCGATGCGCTGAATATCGACTACCCCGCCGCACGCGTGGTCAACAACCTGAGCTTTACGCTTGGCAACGAGCGGCTGGCGCTGGTGGGGGAATCCGGCTCCGGCAAGTCCATGTCCGCCCGCGCCCTGATGGGTCTGGTGCGCAAACCCGGTATCGTGAGCGCCAACCGGCTTAACGTGCTGGGCAACGATCTGCTGACACTGAACGCCCGCCGCTGGCAGGCGCTGCGCGGCAACGGGATTGCGATGGTCCTGCAGGATCCGCGCTACGCCCTTAACCCCGTGAAAAGCGTCGCCGCCCAGCTTGATGAGGCGCTCACGCTGCATCAGCGCCTGCCGCGTCCGGAGCGTACGGCGCGCATTCACGACATCCTCCGCGCCGTCGGGCTGAGCGAGAACGTACTGTCACGCTACCCCGGCGAACTTTCCGGAGGCATGGGCCAGCGGGTGATGATTGCGATGGCGCTGATCAACAACCCGCAGGTGCTGATTGCCGACGAACCGACCTCCGCGCTGGACGCCCGCCTGCGCAACCAGATCCTCGAGCTGCTCGTGCAGCAGTGCGAAGAACGCCAGATGGCGATGCTGCTCATCAGCCACGATCTGCCGCTGGTGGCGGAGCACTGCGACCGCGTGCTGGTGATGTATCAGGGCGAAAAGGTCGATGAGATGGCGGCAAGCCGGCTCCCGCAGACGACGCATCCGTACACGCGAACCCTGTGGACCTGTCGTCCAGACGCCCATACCTATGGGCAGATGCTGCCGACGCTCGACCGTTCGCAGCCGTGGAAGGAGGCCAGCGATGGCGATCGTTGAGGTTAACCAGGTGCAGGTCACCTTCGGGGAAAAAACGGCGGTTTCGGCCGCCAGCTTTAGCATTGAGAAAGGCGAGACGTTCAGCCTGATCGGTGAATCCGGCTGCGGGAAATCGACTATTCTGCGCGTGCTGGCGGGGCTGCAGCGCGAGTGGCGCGGCAGTATTGCGCTACTGGGAGAAGCGTTAACGCCAGGGCGACGCTTTGAAGGCGAGCTTCGCCGCAACGTGCAGATGGTGTTTCAGGACCCGTGGGCGTCGCTGCATCCCAACCACACGATTTCTCGCACGCTGTCGGAGCCGTTGAACATTCGCGGCGAGACGCAGGTCGCGGAGAAGGTGGCCAATGCGCTGCACGAGGTGGGGCTTTCCGCCGACGCGGGCAGGCGCTACCCGCACCAGCTTTCCGGCGGCCAGCGTCAGCGCGTTGCCATTGCCCGCGCGCTGCTGCTGCGCCCGCAGCTTCTGCTGCTGGATGAGCCCACTTCGGCGCTGGATATGTCGGTGCAGGCGGAAATCCTGAACCTGCTTAACCGCCTGAAGGCCGAGCATGAGATGACCTATCTGCTGGTGAGCCACGACGCGGACGTGATTGCCCATATGTCCGACCGGGCGGCTTTTATGGCGCGAGGGGCGATCCAGAAGGTGTTTAACCGTGAGGCGATGTTACGGGGCGAGCACAGGATGGGGTAAGTGCGCGCGGCGGTGCCCGGTGGCGCTGCGCTTACCGGGCCTACGTTTCGTGCCGCGTTGATGGTTTTTCGTAGGCCGGGTAAGGCGTAGCCGCCACCCGGCAAACAATTACTTCAGCAGCTTCACCGTGGCATCGATGTCGATCTCATCTTCGGTGAAGATCAGCGTCGTATTCTGGAAGGTGGTGATCGCCAGCTTCTTCACCGTGCGCATTTCGCCCGGCTTTTTATCGGATTTTGGCTTGATGCTGTTCATCAGCAGGCCCACCGACAGCACCGCGTTCTCTTTGTCGATTTTGGTATCAACGGGCTCTTCTTCGCTGAACACCACGAAGGATTTGATCGAGGTGAGCTTTACGCGCTCGCCTGCGATATAGAGATGTTTGCTTTCGGGGATCACCTTCACCGCGTAGGCGGAAAGGCCTTTGTTGTTGGTGGTAGGCTCGAAGGTCACCGCGGCATCTTTCTTAATCAAATCGGGGTTCGCGACCTTAATCACATGAAAATAGCGGTTGTCGCCGTTTTCATCTTTGATAAATCCAAAGCCTTTATCTTTAAACCACGTTGTGATTGTACCGTTCATCGCTGTTACCGCCTGTCAGATCGTAATGACTAAAGTTTTGCAGCGCGCAGTGTAATGCACAATGGCGGAGGAGACAAAAAAAAGCCCCTGCACGGGGGCAGGGGAAAACTCATGTCAGAGCTTATTAGAATTTAGTTGAACACCATCCCACCATCGATGAGCAGAGACTGGCCGGTCATGTAGTCGGAATCCGGTCCCGCCAGGTATGAAACGCAGGCAGCGACATCTTCCGGTTCAGACAGGCGGCCAAGCGTGATGCGTTTGGCAAAGGTTTCGGTCCCGTAGCCCAGCGGTTTACCCGCCGCCTCGGAGACCTGACGGTCGATCTCTGCCCACATCGGCGTTTTCACGATGCCCGGGCAGTAGGCGTTAACGGTGATCCCCAGCGGAGCAAGATCCCGCGCGGCGGTCTGAGTTAGGCCGCGCACCGCGAATTTACTGGAACTGTAGACGGCCAGCTCCGGGTTACCGGTGTGGCCCGCCTGGGAACAAGCGTTGATGATTTTCCCGCCGTGCCCTTCTTTACGAAACGCGTCAATCGCGGCCTGAATGCCCCAGATCACCCCTTTCACGTTGATGTTGTAGACCTTGTCGACAATCTCCGGCGTGATGGATTCGATTGGCGTGGACGGCGCAACCCCGGCGTTGTTAACGATCACGTGGAAACCGCCCAGCGCGGTGCGGGCTTTCTCCACCGCCGCAAATACCTGCTCGCGGTCAGAGACGTCCACCTTCACGGCGACGGCGTTACCGCCGTTACGGATAATTTCATCGGCCACGGCTCTGGCCGTTTCCGCGTTATAGTCGGCGATGGCGACGGCAAAGCCATCCTTCACCAGGCGAAGCGCAATCGCTTTACCAATCCCCTGGCCTGAGCCTGTTACGAGAGCAACTTTTTGCATTTCTCTGTCCTTATGTTGAGTCACAAAATCTGGCTGAGATGGAGCTGGCCCATCAGCAGCGGGTTATCGCTGTAGTCAACGGGAATGGCCACCACGGCCGGGCCATCCACATCCATCGCCGCGCGCAGCGTGGGTTCGAGCGCGTCGGCGCTCTCCACGGCAAAGCCTTTTGCGCCAAAGGCGTCGGCATAGACTTTGAAATCGACCGGGCCGAACTCGACGCCGGAAAGACGCTGGTATTTTTTCTCTTCCTGAATGGCAACCATGTTGTAGCCGTTATCCACCCAGATGATGTGCAGCACGTTAGCGTTGAGGCGCACCGCGGTTTCCAGCTCCATGCTCGACTGCAGGAAGCCGCCGTCACCGGAGACCGACACCACCTTGCGGCCCGGGTTGACCAGCCACGCGCCAATGGCCCACGGCAGCGCGACGCCCATGGTCTGCTGGCCGTTGGAGATCATCACCTGACGCGCCCGGAAGCTGTAGAGGTAGCGGGCGATCCAGATGTGGAAGCTGCCCATGTCGACGGTCAGGGTCACGTCGTTATTCACGATGTCCTGCATGGCCCGCACGATACGCAGCGGATGCAGGGCGAACTGATTAAGCGAGGCGCCGCGACGATCGAGCAGATCGCGCTGATGCTGGCGGTCGACCAGAATTTCGGAGGCCCGCTGGCTCAGCTCCAGCTTGTGGTCGATACGGTTCGCGAGCTGATTCAGCGTTTCGGCGATGTCCCCCACCAGCTCCAGATCCGGCACGTAGTTACGTTCTTCATAGGCAGGCAGCACGTCGATGTGCACCAGCGTGGCGTCGCCGCTGTTCCACATGGACGGCTCGTACTCCACCGGGCTGTAGCCGATGCAGATAATCAGGTCCGCCAGATGGAGCAGCCTGTCGCCCGCCTGGTTATTGAACAGACCGACGCGTCCGGCGAAGCGGGTAAAGTGCTCCTGGTTCACCGCCCCGGCGGCCTGATAGGTGCTGGTGACCGGAATACGGCTTTTCTCCAGCAGCGTGCGCAGCGCCGCGCTGTTGGCGGGCTGGCTCGCCATCAGCCCCAGCAGGATGACCGGGTTTTTGGCCTTTTCGATAAGCTTCGCCACATCGTTGATAGCGGATTCCGGTGCCGGGCCCATCAGCGCGGGACCGCTGGCGGGTAAAATCGCCCCCGTGGCGGGCTGGTCGACAATATCCTGCGGCAGGCTGACGAACGCGCCCCCCGGCCTGCCGTGCTCGGCGGCGCGAAACGCATTCGATACCACCTCAGCAATCGCGTCCGGCGCACTCACCTCCACGGCGTATTTGGTGACCGGGCTGAACATGGCGACGGTGTCCATGCTCTGGTGCACCAGCTTGGCTTTATCCGCCCGCTTCACCGCCCCGCCCAGCGCCACCACCGGGTCGCCTTCGCTGTTGGCGGTAGCAATGCCGGTGATCAGGTTCGAGCAGCCCGGCCCGGAAGTGACCAGCGCCACCCCGGCCTTGCCGGTCAACCGCCCTACCGCCGCCGCCATAAACGCCGCGTTCGCCTCGTGGCGCACCGGGATGATCTCAATGGAGGAGTCCAGCAGAGAGTCAAAGACCTTGTCGATTTTCGCCCCCGGGATCCCGAACACCTGCTTCACGCCCTGCGCTTCCAGCTGGCCGACAACCAAATCGGCGCCGTGCGCCCACTGACGTGACTGTTTCTCACTGTTCACGGTAGTTCTCCTGTTAGTTTTCGACGGCACGGATCGCCGCATCCAGATTGCTGGGGTGAAGGTTGGCCTGTAAAAAGGCGCTGTCGGCGGGCAGGTCAATCATCAGCTTGTGAATTTCACCGAAGGTGAGCACGCCGCTCTCCAGCTGGTAGTCAAGCAGATGGCCCCCGCCCTGACGGTCGTCGGTGATGAAGTGTTCGTGGTAGCCCGCCACGTTGATCCCCTGCATATGCTGCGGCGTGCGGAACCCGACCAGCACCCCTTCGCGCTGGTTAAAGCGGAACACCGGCTGGTCGTCCAGCACGTCGGTCATCGCGCGGTACGGCGGCGTCTGGCGCGGTACGGTGCGGGTGTGGGCATGGCGGAAGTTGCCGTCAATGCGCAGCGCGCAGAACAGGTTATCGGAGGGGATCTGCTGGTCGATGACGTCGTGGATCTGCTGACGGCTGACCGGCGCGTCGAAGGTTTTACGGTACTGCGGCTGGAACCAGGTCATCACCGCAAACGGCGTTTTTTGCTCCGGCTTCGCGGCCCGGGCGCTGCCGTCGGCGCGCAGCTGGTACACCTGGCTGCTGAAGGCGATCATTTCGCCGTCCAGCTCGTTGAAGGTGCCCAGACCAAAGTCACCGTGTGCCAGCAGATCGGCGATGGTGGTCTCTCCTTCATACACGCCGCTTAGCAGGGCGCTCATTAGCGATGTCTGATAGATCACGCTGTCAGGATGCTGGGCAGAGAACCCGCGCAGGGTCTCGCACAGACTGGCTTCACAGTCGCAGGCAGATGAATGCACCATCATGCTCGTCCTCTTCAACTTTATTTAGAAAGGTTAAATAAATGTTGACCCGATTCAGCAGAGAGTTCCAATATAGAAACCATGCTGGTTTGAGACGTTTTAGATATGGAACTTCGTTATCTGCGGTATTTTGTCGCGGTTGCACGCGAGCGACACTTCACCAGGGCGGCCGAAGCGCTGGGTATTTCGCAGCCTCCTCTGAGTCAGCAGATCAAACGGCTCGAAGAGGAAGTGGGCACGCCGCTGTTCAGGCGCCTGACGCGGGGCGTGGAGCTGACCGAAGCGGGAGAAGCCTTCTATGAGGACGCCTGCAAGATCCTGGCGCTGAGCGATGCCGCGCTGGAGAAAGCCCGCGGCATCGCGCGCGGGCTGAACGGCAACCTGTCGATTGGCATCACCAGCTCCGACGCTTTTCATCCCAAAATCTTTACCCTGATTCGCCAGTTTCAGGTGCAGAACATGGCGGTGCAGGTTCATCAGGTGGAAGCCAATATGTCGTCGCTGACGACGATGCTGGCGGAGGGTGAACTGGATATCGCCTTCGTGCGCCTGCCGCGCGAGAGCAGCAAGGCGTTCGAGTTAAAAATCCTCGACCGGGAGCCGATGGTGGTGGCGCTGCATCGCGATCATCCGCTGGCGGCGTGCGATTCGCTGGCGTTGGAGCAGCTTCGGGATACGCCGGTGGTGCTGTTCCCGCAGGAGGTCGCGCCCGGCCTGTACGACCGGGTTCACGGCTGCTGCGAGCGGGCCGGGATCGACGTGCAGCACGCGCTGCAGTCGTCACAGCTTTCATCCTCCCTGAGCATGGTTTCCGCTGGCGGCGGGTTTGCGCTGGTGCCGAAATCCATGGCGGCCATTTCTCCGCCAAATGTCACCTACCACGCGCTGAGCTCGCCGGAGCTGTATACCGACATCGCGCTCTGCTGGCGGCGCTTTGAACGCTCGCGGACGGTGAAGCGGTTTCTGGCGATGATGAGCGAGGGGTAGCGGCCGGTTTGGTTGGTGGTTTTTGTAGGCCGGGTAAGGCGTAGCCGCCACCCGGCAATGCCCTTCTGGAAGCCGCCTCGCAAACCTGCAAGCAACCTTATGTAATTCAGGGTTATCCCCTTTCCATCCTTTTTTCACCGCCGTAAAGTGCCTGCGTTGCGGCCCATACGTAACCGGGCGTAGGAACCCGTTAGCATAACGTGACATTTTTACTTAAAGAGGATGCTAAATGGCTACTGTCCCTGAGTTTTCTTATGCGCTCTCTGAAGAAAGCGCTGTTCACCACCTCATCGATCTTCAACTTTGCGATTCCGCAGATCTCTTCGAACTGGCTGACACCTGCGCCGCCTGCGTGAGCGTGCTGGTTGAAACTGACGATCCTGTGACATTTTCTATACTTTGCGAGCGCTTGCTGGCACTGCTTAAACGCCTGCGTGAATGTTGCGATACAGAACTTCCCCCGCATCTGGTTGAACGGCTTATCGCAGGAGAAAAGATCGTTTCCTGCGTGCCAGACTGCTGGCAGGAGACGACGTTGCAGGTGGATTATGCCGTGGCGTTAACGCTGGCGGTGATGGGCGGGACACTGCCTGCGCGCGTGGCGAAAGAACTCACCGGGTTGCTGCACGATATGGTCTGGCTGCTGGCGGAGTTTGTGAAGGAGCCGTATATCGCGGCGCACTGAGACGGGTGATGGAAGGCCGGAATTCTGCTGCTGCGGATGGGGGAGCATTTCGGCCAGATACCCCTCTCTTTTCCTGGTAATTGCTTGCGGAACGCCATCTGATACTCTGGCTGCACTCAAGGGATGACAAGGAAGAGAAATGCTGAATCCTGGATTCGTAACCCGCAAAGCGCTTGCTCAGTGGCAGGATGTCCCCGCTTTTTTACCTCAGTTCCAGTTTCATGAAAAACACCGAACGGTCATACATACTGCGCATCCCGAACATATTCTGCCATTCATTGCTAACTTTGACGTCCGGCAAGATGTCGTCATTCGGCGGCTGATGTTTTTACGGCAATTACCGCAGAAATTTCTGCGTAATCAGCAGGCTAACTCCATCGGCAACTTTGGCCTGCACAGTTTTACCCTTTTGAAAAACTCAGCATCTGAGCTCTGCTATGGCTTGCGAGGACAGTTCTGGCGTTCAGATTTTGGTCTGGAAAAAGTACCGGATGTCAGCGCTTTTCAGACGTCAGTTGTAGCGCGGCGAAATTTTTCGCACCGAAACGCATTAAATTATGCACCGCAGCAAGAGAGCGAGAAACAGCTTTTGCGCACGGTGCAAATTAAAACGCCACGCTGCTTATCTCATTCAAATGATGAAGCCGGGAACCTACGATAAAGGGTGGATATACCAGCATCAAAAATAAGCGCAACTCGCTGGCGTGGCTCTCCAGATGCAATTAATCTTCCCATCTGCTCCCACTGTTCCGATGTAAACTTTGGGCGTCTTCCTCCCACCCTACCTTGAGCCCTGGCAGCCGCAAGACCGGCTCTTGTGCGTTCCACAATTAACTCACGCTCCATCTCAGCCAGTGCCCCCATAACGTGAAAGAAGAAACGTCCCATTGGCGTTGACGTATCTATACTGTCTGTCAGGCTGCGAAAATTTATATCTCGGTCCCGCAACTCCTCTACCAGCAGGACAAGATGCCGCATGCTGCGCCCAAGGCGATCTAGTTTCCATACCACAAGCGTATCCCCCTTTCTCAGGGTCTTAAGCACGCGCTTTAGCCCTGGGCGCTCCGAGGTCTTTCCGCTGATCTTGTCTTCAAAAATCAGTTCACATCCTGCGCATTCCAGCGCGGTTCGCTGCAATGCGGTGTTCTGGTCATTTGTTGACACCCTGATATACCCAATAAGCATGGTTTATTCCCTGCAAAAGGCAGAAAGCATGCCACTGGTGAGCTAGATGGTCATTCTCAAAAATGTTGGTTTACCAGAATCCATTCCTGGTCGTTTTTTGCGGAGGCGATTCGTTACCTCTAGCTCAACTTATACGCCAGCGCCAGAAGTAAAGGCGATCCGGGTGCGCGTTATCGGAGGCGGTGGTGGTGGCGGCGCTGCCGGTGCGACTAACTCAGGCTATACCGCCATCGGCGGTGGCGGTGGTGCGGGAGGATATTCAGAGAAAACCATTTCAATTACAGCAGGTTTTCCCACCGTCAGTATAACAATCGGCAGTGGCGGCATTCCGGGTGGGCAGTCCGGTTATTCTGGTGGGGCTGGCGGCGCATCATCATTCGGGTCGTATTGTTCTGCGTCTGGCGGTGATGGTGGCGCAGGTACACTTCAATTTCCTGGCCGTCGACTTCCATGACGATCGCGCCAACATATTCTTCAAGAGCCATTCTGGTTTACTCCTCAGAGCAGCAAATCAATTCGACCGGCAAAGACGTGCAGGCCATTCACAACATCCGCAGGAATGCGACCGTTCAGCTGGTTAACATCCTGCAGATCGCGCTCAACAATAAGACCGTCTTTGTTGGCATCCACCTCCTCGACAATCTCCAGCTCCTCCAGCTTGTAAAGCACATCAAGCAGTTCGCTGCGCACCTTCGGCGGCGTCCTTGAGCTGAGCTTATCGCGCGGGAATCGCAGAGCGATGCGTTCACGGCAGGCCTTGCGCACGTAGTCCAGCGTTCGGATGGTGGTGATATCCAGCAGCGCCACATCATCCACGCCCTGGGCGTTTTTGGTGTAGGTGCTGATAGCGCGAACGATCTGCACTTTGTCACCGGGGCCAATCTCAAACGGCGTAAGACCATTACGCAGGGCGTTCTCCTGCTCGGTTCGCCCTGGCTGACTTTCCACTGCAGTCACATCCAGCGTGCTCATCGCAAGGGTGTTCAGCGGGCGGGCCGGGTCTTCTTCACTGGCGATAACAGCGGCATAGGCAGCGGCAATCTGCGCCGGGGTTTTTACCGAACCGCTATGCCAGCCCAGCGTGATACGCCCGTCATTCAGTGAGGCGGCCAGTGCAATGCCTGTGGAAAGCGACTTGCGCCACCCACCCACACCGATTGCGCCGCGCTGCTCCATCGCATTGCTGACGTTTGTCAGATGGTTACGCAGCGCCGTCATCGCTTCCTGGGTGGAGAACGGGCAAACAATAATGTTATGACCTGCAGAGAACGCCGCTGCCAGCGCTGGCGTAATATCCGGATCAACATTACCGCCTGTAAGAGTGGTCGCCGCCGCTGTGATACCCGCTGCCGTCACGCCGGAAGAGACAATAATGTCGTTACCAACCGCCCCTTTATGGCGGCAGGTCAGGGTCACTTCCCCCGCGTTTGCCGTCGCTGTGACTGGCAACCCGTCTTTCTGGGTAATCAGTTCCGTCAACGCTGCCGCAATGGTCTCCGCCGTATCTGCAGCCGAAATGCCGACATCAATACGGGTACCATTAATGGTTACGCTCAGCTTCCCGCTGGATGACGCGGTGCCGGTCACGGTAACCTTGCCCGAAGCTGCTGTTGCAGTGGCCGCATCGCTGATGCCGACCATCTGCAGCTGCAGGTAGGGATAGGCACCGATAGCCGCTGTGGCCATCAGATGCGCCATTGAGCCACGGCCAAAGTACGTCGCGGCCTCTTCATCAGAGAAAACATTCTGAATGACAAGCGGCGCAGACGAACCGGAGGCCAGCATTGGCGCAATCATCAGCACCTTCTGGGTATTACCCGGCAGGGTACGAACGGCCAGACGGGTGTTGAACTCAAAATACTGTCCCGGTTTGCGGTTCGTACCGATAGTGTCAAAACTGATATTAGGACTGCTCACCGTTCACCTCCGTGCTGGCAACGTTATTTTTGCTTTTGGCGTTCTTGTCACAACTGGTGACAATAATCAGATCACCGGCCATTACCTGACGCTGGTAATAAGCGGTGTTCTCCACCTCAAGGGGTTCCGCATCGGTAATGTAGCGGCGCGCATTATCTTCGCGCGGCACGCTCAACCCACTGGCGGCTTTTACTTTAATTTTGCTCATGACTGATAATGTCCTCTGCTGCATTGTCTTTATCAGGCTGCTTAAGATCGTAACTGAGTCGGGTTTTCAGCCATGCCGGGTCATCGTCGGTGGTGGCACCACCATAAATCTGGAACATATGATCAACATGGCCTTCCGGCGCATCCGTCAGCGGGTAACGCCCGTTCTCCAGCGCTGACTCAATCCATTTCGTGTCGAACTCGCAGGCAAATACGGAAAATGCCTGAGACTCTATCTGGGTGTTGAAGAGCGTGCGCACGCGACCTGGGCTGAGCGGGTCGATTTTGATACCCGTATCCGCCATATCCTGACCGGACAGCAGACGACGAACGGCAGCAACAAGAATGTACGTACCGACCTCCTGTACGTGCGGCCCACCCATACGGGCCGCTTCTTCACTGCGCAGGCTGCGCTCGCCTACCACCACGACAAAGCGACCGTGAGTGACAAACCGTTGCCGTGCTGTGCTGTATGGCTCGGTTTTTTGCACCCCGCCGAACGTCACCCAGACGGCAGGCAGCTGGCGCAGTACCTCTGCAGGCTCGCCATCCAGCTCGCCACCGTAGGAGCGCACATTCTTCGCCATACGCCCCATACCTTTGCGAAGGCGCTCCACGATGGCTTTTTCAATATCCGTAATCACCATCAGAAACTTCCTCCGCCAGTCTGGTCACGCCCGAAGACGCGACCACCTGACACCATCCGCGCACCGGTTCCGCTTTTCACCACTTCACCTGTCGTCGTGCGGCCCAGATTGATTCGCCCGGATGCAACTTTTTCCAGGTAGCGAACGGTGTCTTCATACCGCTCGCGGATTTCTGCTGTCATCTGGGTCTCAGAGCCGCACAGAAGATAGCGGGCGATGTTGCAGCAGCGACCAACGAGAACACGGGGCTCATCAGCCCAGGGCATAGCCCATGATTTGATCGTCTTCGATATCGTTACGTTCAACTTCTACCGTCGCTTCCCAGTCTTTGTTGCGGATGGTGTAGTTGAACGCGGCGAGCGCTTTAACCACCTTGTCGCCAATCCACTCACGCATTTTCGGGAAACGGCTTAGCCAGCTGTAGTCGTTTTCTTTCCCGGTCGACGGCACCACCATGGCAATCTTCTGCCAGTCGGACGGAGCCTGATCAAAGGCGTTCTGGAAGGTCGCTTTCAGATTAATGAAAATCTGACGTACATTTTTTACGTTAATTAACACGGTTCTCTCCTTATTAAATCAGAACCCAGACGCCATCATTCTCAAGACCCAGCACCTTTCCGGCGATCGGACGGGCGTTGGTATCACTGGTTTTGGCCACGGTCTGGCTGTCCACCACGTAGCAATCCTTGCCAATCTGCGCCAGCGTGACCGCGTCAGCAGTGCTGTTGGCAAGGAACCAGGCTTTACCGCGACGAACCAGCACACTCGCATCACCGGCGGAACCGGCAGAGTTATCCACCCAGCCATCACAGATGCCGAGGGTGGTATTGGCTGCCGTGGCGCTGCCTGGTACAGCAAAGCCCGCTGCGTTGGCCGCAATAATGTGGCCGCCAAAGAGTTCAGTGGCTGCCGCAACCGGGACGGCAAACAGCTGGCCGTCGCGATAAGGGGTATGACGATCCATTTCGCTCTCCTTTATTTGAGGTATTTCGCGACGCTTTCCGGGTCATTGCCCATCATTGAGCAGATGGCCGGGTCAATCGCATCATCTTCAGCACCCTGTGACGGGCGTGACGGAAGGCCAGCAGGCGGTTGCCCCTGAGTCTGACTGGTAGTCAGTGCGGCAATCTTTGGCGTTTTTTCGATAAAGGCGGTAAGACTGGCCGGATCGGATTTCGCCAGTGATGCAGCCCATTCCTGCTGTGCCGGAAGCAGACGACCGTCGCCGAGGGCAACCGTAATCAGCGCTTCAGCCTGCTGCGTGGCGAGTGCGGCGGTATTTCCCGCACCGGCACGCTCTGTCGCCTGCTGAACGGCTGAATGCATGACCTCCACCGAAACCCACTTAGCCGGGTCAGGCGTGTCGAGTTTCGCCGTCAGGTCGGCGATGCTCTGCGCGTTCTGGTTCAGGATATCCAGCAGACTGACCGACGCCGCTGCAGTCCCCTGTCCACCGGAAATCATGGTGATGATTTTTTGCAGCTCAGCCATGATCTCTTCTTTCGTTGAAGCGGTTGGCAGATTGAGCATCCAGCGCAGGTTGCTCAGTAACTCGTTGAGAAATTCTTCATCCATTTCGGTCTGACCCTCTGTGGTTAAATGCGCGGCCATCAGGGAGGCGGCAGCAAGTAACACTTCCTCCATCCCGTCGACCGCTGGTGTATTGGTCAGCGCGGCGTTGAGCAACTCCAGCACCTGACCGGTTTTGTCGTAAGAAAATACGGGGGAAATAAAGCGATATGCTTTTGCTGCCACCATGTCTGCAGCGGCAGTGGTCCACTCAACATCGACAGCAAAGAGGCCTTCACCTTCGCGCCACTCCAGCTTTTTGAAAAAGGCCGCAGCGGGAGCTGGCAGACCATTTTTGGCTGAACGTAAAGTCTGATGTTCATAGTCCAGGACATACGGCGTCTCGCGTTCATCGGCTGCGGCAATCAACCGCTCGGCGATTTCACGCGTCATCAGCCAGGCGGCACATTCGGTCGGACGGCCATCTCGGGCGCGAAATTCACCAGCCGGGAAGAGCTGGATGACACCGGGAGTGGCGGTGTTAATTTCCTGGGTGAGTGAAGCGATGAGTGTCTTTTTCATGGTGCCGACGATACGGCACCACTGCGGGGAGGTTCAGATGAAGAGGTTCAGTGGATTATTGCTGAGGATCGTTTTCTTTGGTTGTCGGCTTATCGGGTTTAGCAGACTGACGCTTCTGATGCCGGCGGGCAAAGTATCGGTCAGTGAGCCACTCAGCAACCTTTATAACCAGGCCCCCAAAGATGCCAATGAAAACCCACTGCTGCGGGGTGAAATAATCAAGGAAAGCTTTGAATGTGTCCAGTTGCTCGCTCCCGTAATGCATTTATGAGCCCAGACCTTTTTAAACCGCTTTTAAAAACGTCTGAATACCTTCTGGCCGAATCACTCTAGCACAATCAGACTGAACGCGTCACAGCGCCTTACAGGACGAATTTGCCCTCAGTCTAAAATACGTTTCAGATATTGCTCAGCCGTACTCTCCATCTTCTCCACGTCATCTTCGGTGAGATGCAGGAAAGGACGCGCGGGCATCTTAATTTTATACGCCCCGATAGTGTTCCACTGTTCAAAGTTGGAGCGGGATTTTTTAACGAACCGGTTACCCACTGAACCATCCTTGTTCTGGCGGTAGTAGGCTTTCTGGCTGCGGGCCGGAATGCTGATTTCCCCGCCTTCCTGATGGATGCGGGCGTATTTCACATTGGTCCCGACCGTCGCCTCATCATTCGTGCTGTACTGCGTGATACTCGCCGCCAGTCGACCGCTCTTCTGGAGAATTTTACCGCCCCGGCGCTGACGGGCATATGCCGGACTCCAGCCCATCCACGCGGGCCGCCCCTGTTGCCCAAAGTTTTCTTCAACCGCATCCCCCATGGCAGCGGCCATCTCACGCATCAGGGGGGCGCGGTTTTCCAGCTTTTTAATGAGTTCACCGAGTGAGCGCTCAAAGTCACCAATGTCATACCTGATGGCGTAGCTCATGATTTCAGCTCCAGCAGCTGCGCCGCGCGTTCAGATAACACATCGCCAGGGGTGACGGTGGCACCGGCGTTTACAAGCGACAGACGCCAGCCATCGTCCGACTGCACACCACGTACGGCGCGGGTGCCGTTCTGCCCGGAGAGGAGCCACACCAGAGCGTCATCATCAAGCCAGACACCAGCTGGCTGACGGAGCAGAACGGGAAGCTCTGACCACATCGGGCCCGGAGCCAGCCGGACATCCTCTTCGTGAATGCTTAATGTGATCGCACCGTTAACACCACGCTCTTCGAGGCGATTCAGCAGCTCAGGCTGGATACCGCCAACGCGCCTCAGGTCGCCTCGGGTCTTCTGCCGCACGCTGACGGTGTCGACCCAGCGACGCACATCATCGCTGACGGCATCCAGAACAGCAGGTTCAGACAGGGTTTCATGGATGGCCTGAGAGGCAATCCGGGGCGTGGTGGTTGCAGATTTATCCATCAGGCGCTGTCCGAGAGAAGAGAGCCAGCCCTGACCCGGATTGTGCCCGAATCCGGCTGAATTCAGCCGGGATAAAGCTCCCCAGATCGTCGAAGCGCTGGCCCGGTAATACAGAGCGGCCCTCTGCCTCAATTTCCTGGCGTTTGTCTTCAATACGGTTGAGGCGGCGCTGGCGGCGTTTCTCAACTGCCACATCCATTGCGCTCACCGGTATTGCTGCACGTTTATTACCGTTCCAGATCGCAGTACAGACGTAGGTACCATCCATCCGGCGAACGATAACGGAAGAGGGATCGTGAATATCGAAAGCCACGCGAACCTCTTCGCTATCCACCTGGATCAATTCTTCAGAGAAGTAGTCGTTGTTAAACAGACGCAACCAGCCACGCTGAGCGGTACGCACCATCTCCGGCATAAAGGCCTCACGCAGCTCAACATCAGTCAGATATTCAATATCGTCACCTTCAGCTTCAAGAACGGCCCGACGATAGGCAGCCGGAGTCATGTGACGCCCGTTACGTTTTGGAAGCTCACGATGTTCATGCGTGTTGTTGTATGCATCAACTTCGCTGGCGATTGCGTCAAGCAGCTGCTGCCAGGAGGGCAATTTACCCAGGGCATTACGCTGTACTGGCGTCAGCTCCCGTCCGTTCTCCTGCGCCTTAATGGCTGACTGGATGGCACGCGACGTGATGCGGGCATGCTCCCGGTCAGCACTGTCGCCGCTGAACGTATCGAACTGCATGGCCACGCGGCGGGGAACCCCCTTGTTAAGCCGTTCGATGATGCCGCGAGACTGAGGACGCCCCGGAATGCTGGTCGGGTGCTCAATACCAAGGCGGCTGAAAATACCCGTAACATCGGCATCAAGCGTTTTGTTTGTTTCACCGCCGCCGTTATCGGAATACACAAATAACGGTTTGCCGAAATGACGCATGGCGTAACGGTAGGCATCAGCAACAGCAATAACGCTTTCTGAAAGTGCCAGGCTCCAGCCCGTAATAAAGCGTGTCCGGCCATCAATAATTAACGTCAGCTCTGGAGTGAACGGGCGTCCATGGTCAGGGTGTGCCACTTTCATCTCAAGGGATTTACCATCCGCAATCCAGCAGCCATTAACCGGCATAAGGGACCAGTCACGTTTCTGGAAGCACTCATAAGCCAGCGCAGCAGAACCACTTACACGGCCACGGGCTTTCTCACGGCGTGGCAGCTTTTCCATGGCACGACGAACGGCATCATAAGAAGGGCATGCAACAGCCATTGCAGGCTGGTCAGCATAGATAACGGACCACTCTTCCTGAAAATCCCGGTATGCCTCGCGCAGGCTTGGGCCTTTGCGGTTACGCCAGTGAGCAAGGAACGCCGGGAGCCAGGTAATCTGCTCAGGCTTCTTCGCTTTAAGATGGCCAGGGGCCAGCATGGCCATACGCTCAACGCCTGGCTTTGTGGATTCAAAAATGGTCAGCCATTCCTGGAGGCTACGGGTACCAACACCGGCACGGCTGGAGCCTTTGCGGGCATTGGCCATCTCAGCAGCCTTAAGCAGATGTGCAGGCAGTGTACCTTTACGAGACTCGATAGAGATGTAGTTAACCGCTGCGGTACGGGACATCCCGGCATCGCGCAGTTTCTCCACTTCCATTGCCAGAACAGCACGAGCATCGGCGATCTCTTTCTGTTTATCAGTCAGAGAGCCCACTTCACGCTCAAGAAGAGCCGGGCACTGGCGAATCAGAGCAAGTTTACCGTTATCAGATGAACCTATATTCGAACTGGTTTTGGTTTCTTTTTTACTTACCTGTTGAGTTGATAATATTTCTTTGTAATAACGGTTCTTTAATTCTTCCTGAGTCACAATCGGTAACGAATCAATGTGGTATTCAAACGCTTTTGTACCAGTGCGTTTTCTTCTCATTGATGGATTCTTGGATGCAAGGTTGTCCAAAAATTTCCGACAACCTCTCTCTGTTGCTGGTACACCAGCACATCCAGCTAACTCAGATACCGTCGACCACATCACAGCACCTCACAATATCTTGAAGGCCAGATAACCGACGGTTCAACGCCTATTGCGGAAGCGATAATGCGCTCACCCTTAGGGTATTTACGGTCTAAAGCGTTATTGAGAGTGCGGGCATTTAAACCAGCGTTACGGGATAAACCAGCCAGGGTGGTCCCTTTCTTACGTAACTCGGCAATGATGTCAGCACGATGCCAATCACAAGAAGCGATTCCATTTGTTGATGTTTTCTGAGATTCTACTCGTTTATACATAGTAATAACTCATCTGTCTTACACACTGTAATAGTAGTGTTGATCACTAAAAGGAAAATTACAAGCTTTTATTGGTTCCTTTTGTGACTCAAATGACAACTATCGCGAACACGCATCTAACACTGGAGGAATCAATGAGTTATACAGAAAAGGATCCACAGAGCGAAAACGGCCCAAAAGTTCCTTTAAGTGATAATCAAAAAGGAACCACTTTTAGCGACAGGTTGCGGAAAGCGATAGACGGCAAGAGCATCCGTCAATTTGCGGCTGATTGCGGAATTAGTTATGGGGCGATGCATAAGTACTTTGCTGGCCACACACAACCGACACTGGACAACTTAGTTGTGCTGGCCCGTACAGCTGGAGTGAGTATCGAATGGCTTGCTACGGGTGAGCAGAGCAGTACTGGTACCAATTTAATTTCAAGGCCAGCAACTCCACCAAGTACAGCCATAAATGATGTGCATGGAAATGAAGTTGATTTAGAAGAGTTCATTTTTGTGCCGCGCTATAACGTGACTGCGTCTGCGGGCTACGGTGCTTGGAATGATGATGAAACGCCTATGTTCACGGTATCATTTAGACGTTATTGGGTGGTTAATCATTTGAAGGCTGATCCCAAACAGCTGTCTGTTATCAGCGTGCAAGGCGACTCGATGGAAGGCGTCCTGAACGACAAAGATATCATCCTTGTAAATCATGGTGATCGGGAACCTAGAGAGGGAATCTATGTATTGCGACTCGATGGACAATTAATCGTAAAACGAGTGCAGCGCTTGCCAGGAGCACAACTCATTGTTACGAGCACAAACCCGGTTTACAAGCCGTTCAACATTGACCTTAACAATGTCCCATCGGATTTTTGTATTGTTGGCAAAGTGGTCTGGTATGGTCGGGTCATTTAACAGTTTTTAAAACATGTTTAATACCGATCTCATTGCTCTCAAACCAGTGCAAAAGTTAGCGCATTATTTCTCATAATCTATCATTTTCTGTCGAGCTGTGCGGAATCCTCACCGCGCCTCGCAACCCCCGTCATTCATGGCCTCAGCGCCTTTCTTTCCCCACATAACCACCATGCAGAAACGATCACCTCCCCACACTTACTGGCTGATAATCCGGGCGGGCAGCGGCTGGATCCGCAGGAGAACGCTGAAAGCGGTTAGGTTGAATATCGAGAAGCTGGACTGAAGTGCAACAGATAACCTTATGGCGTTCAGCGTTAGCACTTCGCTTTAAATATCCGTTTCCGGACGAGAACTGCCGGGAAGAAATGTTTGAGGAGCGGTTATTAGCAAAAAGCGGTACCGATCAACCGCCTTTAAAATGAATACCTGCGCGGCGGATATTCACCCTTAACACAAATTTACGCGGAAAATTACCTGTACAGTACACTTATTTATCGGTCAGTTGCGTTTGTAATAGACTTCGTTTAATCTATTGTAAATTATAAAATACTTCAAAGGTCCATATATGGAATGGGGATGCATAAAGTGTGGGGTCGAAATACCTCAGGACAGAGAGTTTTGCGACAGTTGCGAAGATAAAAACTTCAGGAAAATTGGAGGCTTTCTTTTTCTCCCTCTTATAGGATTAGTGGTCACTGCTGCTTCCTATCTTTTTGCAATGACAGATGCATTTAAATTTACGATAGAAAACTATTCGCATTTGAATGCAAATGCAAAAATCTTCTTCATGCTTTCCCTGGTTATTTATATAGGCGAATTTCTTTTTACAGTCACCGTTCTTTCATTTTTCCTAAAAAAGAAGAAATCGCTACCAAAGCTTTATATTTTGTTTTTAATATCAATCGTGACGACAATGTCATTTAATACCTACTTGCTTTACATATTAATTCCTGGCGCTGAAATTGGCTATAATGAACTTGTGCCTGTTTTTAGAAACGTAATTACGGCTTTAATTTGGATTCCCTATTTCATAACCTCTGTTCGCGTAAAAAGAACGTTTATCCGATAAAAGCACGAGTGGCTTCATCATTTTGATGACAGAAGATGCATGGCTATACTAATACACATACAGTCATCAACACTGAGCGGACGCTATCACCGTCCGCTCATTATACGGAAAGGGCAGAAAAGTGGGTAAGGTCCGCACTGAGTTAAGAACGGACACTCTTGTAGAAAGCATGGCGTCGGATTATAGTGAGAGCATTGATTGATAAGTGAGTAGAATCAGAACAGTAGCCAATGAAACAAAAACTTCGCAAACGTAACCAGGACTGGATATCAAGGCAATTACAACGTGCGCGCAAAGAGAAAATGCCGTTAAGTTTCTTTATTAATTTTCCTTCAATACGAGCAACTGCGTGTAATGGTCAGCGCCTTAAACGGCGTGGTCGTCTCAAGCCTGACTGGAGTCGCGCATTGTTTCATCCGGGGTGGGGAGAAGTGCCGATTATTGGACCGCAAGGCTCAGTGTATTGGTTTGAGGGGTTTGATAAGGAACAATTACCTGCAGAATTGATGCCGCTATGGGAAGATGTTTGATTGTATTGACTTTGAATTAATAACTTTCAGTGTAACGCTTAGACAGTGAGGAGTAGAGGCCAATTCTACTCAAAGACTAACGTATTCCTGTTAGCCATTAACCGATTTTATCTAGTTAAAGATAATCTACATAGCTGACCGAATCTGCGTATCCCCAAATTCTATAACCGGTTGATACCTCGATTCCTGGGAGATGAATAGCGCGAAGAATAGTACCTACCATGGTATGTTGTTCAACTGAGTTTGTCATAATATCAAGATACTTGATATCCAAATAGCCACCTTCACAGAAATGGTAAAACCACTCGCCATCAACTGCAGATTCATAGCCATTGAGAAAAGTGATTTTCCATAAGGGGGAAGATTCAATGCTAACCATTGCCATGCGGATCTCATTCCATTTTGTATTATTCATGCAGCTATAAAGCATTTGAACCTCCCGGGATCTGCTCCCGACAGATTAACACGCTACCAGGATAACAACGTAAAATTATGGCACAAAGCTGAACTTCATATTCACTTGTCTTCCCCCCTCTCTATCGCCCCACCGCCACTCTCAGGTACGAATCCGTGAACGCGTTTATCACCATGTTCATAAAAGTGATGGGCAGCACGGCCGCCCATTACTTTGCCGAACGGAAAAACAGTAACCGTTAACCCGGCCCCTCGCTCCCCGCCGCCAGCAGCGGCACCACCACGTCGCTGATGGGCACCGCAATGCCATGTTTGCGGCCGTAGCGCTGGATCACGCCGTTGCGGATGTCCCACTCCATAGGGCGATCCGCCTGACGGTCAGCGAGAATCGACGTGCCGAGGTCCTCAGGCGCGCGCTGAAAGTTCGCCAGAATCTCCTGCGCCACGTCATCGGCCAGCTTCGCCCCCTCGGCGCGGGCGACAGTAAGCCCTTCCCGCAGATAGGCCAGCGAAAGTTCGCTGATATCCTCGCGCCTGAACATCCCGGCGCGGCGGTTAGCGAGCACCATCAGCCCGGCTACAGCATTTTGCAGCAGCTTGCGCCAGGCGACGGTGGGGAAATCAGCCGAGAGTTCAACTTCACAGCGCGTACCGCGAAGCGCCTCGACCACCCGCTGCGCCTGCGGCACGTCCGGCAGCGTCAGGCGCGGTTTGGCCCGCAGCCAGACGGAGGCATCCGGCTCGCGCTGCGCCGGGAACCAGACCACCGACGGCAGCACCGTTGCGCCACTGACCAAAGGCTCAAGCTGCGCCTTCTGCTCTACGCCATTTTGCAGCGCGCAGACCACGGTATTTTCATCGCAAAGGGCGCGCAGCCACCCGGCGCTGTCGGCATTTTGCGTCGTTTTTACCGCGATAAACACGAGGTCAACGGGGCGCGTGATGGCCGCTGGATCGGTTAATACCGGACCGGGCACCACCGTTTCACCCTCATCGTGACGCAGGCGTAATTCCGGATGCGCGGTGCGTCCGCAGAGCAGCGGCGTGCGGCCCGCGTCATGCAACACCGCGGCAATGGTGGTCCCAATCGCACCGGGACCAATCAGCGCAATGGTTGGATAGTCAGACATGTGTCACTCCCCTTTTGCTAAGCCTGCTATCAGTTATACCACCCTGAGACGAGCGCGCCACACCCGTTGTCTATACTCAACATTCACAGACAACGGAGTGCGCCATGCCTTTACCCGATTTTAAATCCTCTGAACCGTTCACCCTTGGCATCGAGCTCGAACTGCAGGTGGTTAACCCGCCGGGATACGACCTCAGCCAGGACTCCTCCGCGCTCATCGCCGCCGTCAAAGACGACATCAAAGGCGGAGAGGTCAAACACGACATTACCGAAAGCATGCTCGAAATCGCCACTGGCGTGTGTCAGACCATCGACCAGGCGGCGGCGCAGTTCTCGGTGATGCAGCAGAGCATCCTGCGCGCCGCGGCGGAGCAGCACATCCAGATCTGCGGCGGCGGGACGCATCCGTTCCAGAAGTGGCAGCGCCAGGAGGTGTGCGACGACGAGCGCTATAACGTCACGCTGGAGCGCTTTGGCTATCTGATTTTGCAGGCGACGGTATTCGGCCAGCACGTTCACGTCGGCTGCCGGACCGGAGATGACGCCATTTACCTGCTGCACGGCCTGTCGCGCTTTGTACCGCACTTTATCGCCCTGGCGGCCGCCTCGCCGTACATGCAGGGCACGGACACGAAGTTCTCCTCGTCGCGGCTCAACATCTTCTCCGGGTTCCCGGATAACGGCCAGATGCCGTGGGTCAACAGCTGGCAGGAGTTCGAAGGGCTGTTCCGCCGCCTGAGCGCCACCAGCATGATCGACAGCATCAAAGATCTGCACTGGGATATTCGCCCCAGCCCGCATTTTGGCACCGTGGAGGTGCGGGTGATGGATACGCCGCTGACGCTCGGCCACGCGATTAACATCGCCGGGCTGATTCAGGCCACGTCGCACTGGCTGCTGACCACGCGGCCTTATAAGCATCAGGAACGGGATTTTCTGCTCTACCGTTTTAACCGTTTTCAGGCGTGTCGCTACGGGCTGGAGGGGATCCTGACGGACGTGCACACCGGCGAGCACAAAACCGTGGCGGAAGATATCGCCTGGCTGCTGGAGCAGGTGGCGCCGTCGGCCGAGAAGCTCGGCGCGACAAGCGCAATCAATGAAATTGCCCTGCTGTTAAAGCAGGGCAAGAGCGAGGCGCAGCGCATGCGGGACTTTATCGCCGACGGCGGCTCGCTGATTTCTCTGGTGCAGAAGCACTGCGAGCTGTGGGCGACGAGTCCGTAAGGCCGTGGCCCCACTCCCGCAGGCGCTGGAACAGCACGAACAGCGCGGGGATGAACAGAATCCCCACCACGGTCGCCACCAGCATGCCGCTGAAGACCGTGGTGCCGATGATGCGGCGGCTCTGGGCGCCTGCGCCGATCGCCAGCATCATCGGCAAAACGCCGATAATGAACGACACGGCGGTCATCATCACCGCCCGGAAGCGGCGCGAGGCCCCTTCCCGCGCGGCATCGACAATCGCCATTCCGTCCATACGCCGCGCGCGGGCGAACTCGACGATAAGAATCGCGTTCTTGGCCGCTAACGCGATCAGCAATACCAGACCAATCTGCACGTACACGTCGTTGGCGTAGCCCGCCAGCCACAGCCAGACCAGCGCCCCACCGAGAGCGAACAGCACCGAGAGCATCACGCTTGCCGGGAGCGTCCAGCTCTCGTACTGGGCGACGAGGAACAGCCACGCCATCACCACCGCCGCCAGCACGATCCAGATCGCCTGATTGCCGGTCTGCTGCTCCTGATACGACATGCCGCTCCAGGCGTAGTCGTAGCCGGCCGGCAGGCTCTGCGCCAGGATCTCGCCCATCGCCGCCATGGCGGTGCTGCTGCTCACCCCAGCGGCTGCCGAGCCGCTCACCGACACGGACGGGAACTGGTTGTACTGCTGCAGGAACGGCGCGCCGACGGTCGGCGTGATGGTGACGAGGTTGCTCAGGCGCACCCGCTCGCCGCTGTTGCTGCGCACGAACAGCTCGCCGATCTGCTCGGCGCGCTCGCGCCACTGCATCTCGTTCTGCATCACCACGTGGTAGACGCGGTTGTTGATGCTGAAATCCCCGGCGCGGGTGCCGCCAAAAGCGGTTTGCAGGCTGCTGAAGATGCGCGATACCGGCACGTCGAGGCGGGCGGCGCGCTCGCGGTCAACGGTCAGCGTCAGCTGCGGCACGTTGCTGCTCCAGGTGGTGAACACGCGGCTCAGCTGCGGGTGCTGGTTGGCTTTCATCAGCACCTCGCGGGTGACGCGCTCCAGCTCCGCCGGGCTCTGCCCCGCCTGAGACTGGATACGCAGGTCGAAGCCCGAAGCGTTACCCAGCCCCGGCAGCGTCGGCGGCGCGAAGGTCATGATGGTCGCCTCCGGCAGGGCCAGCAGCTGGCGCTGAAGGGTACCCATCACCTCATCCAGCGGCGGACGCTCGCTCCAGTCTTTGAGCATGATGGAGATAAACCCGCCGTTGGAGGCGCTGGTGCCGTTGAGGATGTTAAACCCGGAGACCTGAATCACGTCTTTCACCGCCGGATTTTGGGCGATCAGCTCTCGCGCGGTGGTCATCACCGCTTCGGTGCGCTCCAGCGAAGCCGCTTCCGGCAGCTGAACGCTGGCGAAGAAGTAGCCCTGGTCCTCCTGCGGCAGGAAGCCTTTTGGCATCGACGTAAAGCTGAACAGCACGACGGCCGCCGCGCCCGCGGTGGCCAGCAGCGCCAGCCACGGACGCAGGTTTAAGACATGCACGAGGCGGGTGTACAAACCGCGCGTGGCGTCCAGCCCGCGGTTGAAGACGCGATAAACGGCCGCCGGTTTCTCCGGGCGCGGACGCAGCAGCATCGCGCACAGCGCGGGCGTCAGGGTCAGCGCCACCAGGCTTGAGAGCGTCACGGCCGTCGAGAGCGTCACCGCGAACTGGCGGTACAGCTCGCCGACAATCCCCGGCAGCAGCGCCACCGGCACAAACACCGCCAGCAGCACCAGCGTGGTGGCAATCACCGGCCCGGCAATCTGGCGCAGCGCCAGCGCGGTCGCCGCCGTGCGGCTCTGCCCTTCCGCCATCAGCGTTTCGACGCTTTCCACCACCACGATGGCGTCATCCACCACCATGGTCAGCGCCAGAATGATGGCGAACAGGCTCAGCGTATTGGCGGAGTAGCCGAGCGCGTAGAGCACCGCAAAGGTGCCCACCAGCGACACCGGAATGGCAAGCGCGACAATCAGCGTCGCGCGCCAGCTTTGCAGGAACAGGGAAACGACCACCACCACCGCCAGCATCGTGAGCGCCAGCGAGGCGCCGATCTCTTTAATGGTGGCGGCGACAAAGGTGGTGGTGTCGAATTTCACCTCATAGACCAGGTCGTCCGGGAAGCGCGTCGAGAGGCGCTCCAGCTCCCCGCGCACCGCGTCGGCCACGCGCAGGGCGTTGGCGGACGGCGTCGGGTAGATACCCAAATAGGCGGAGTCGTGCCCGTTCAGCTGCGCGCCGGAGCTGTAGCTGCGCGAGCCGAGCTCGATGGTGGCGACGTCCTTCAGGCGCACCAGCTGGCCCATCTCCCCGGCGCGAATAATGATGTCGGCAAACTCGTCGGCCTGGCTTAAGCGCCCCAGCCCGTTGATGGTCAGGGTCTGCTGCTGGCCGTTAAACACCGGCGGGGTGCCCACCTGGCCTGCCGCGCCCTGTACGTTCTGCTCGCGCAGCGCCTGCGCCACGTCATCGGTGGTGACGTTCAGGGCGTTCATGCGGTCCGGGCGCAGCCAGATGCGCATGCTGTAGTCGCGCGCGCCAAACATCTGCACCTGCCCGACGCCCGGCAGACGCGACAGCGCCTCGCGCACCTGGGTGCTGGCGTAGTTGCTGACGAACAGCGGCGTGTGGGTGTTATTCGGTGAGTAAAGACTTACCCCCATCATCAGGTTGGTGGCCCGCTTGCGCACCTGCACGCCGTTTTGCTGCGCCTCGGTGGGCAGCTGCGCCACGGCCTGCGCCACGCGGTTTTGCACGTCGATGGCGGCGAGATCCGGATCGGTCCCCGCCGCAAAGGTGATGTTCAGGCTGTAAGTGCCTTCGTCCGAGCTGGTGGACTCCATGTAGAGCATATGGTCCACGCCGTTCAGCTGCGTCTCCAGCGGCGTGGCGATGGCCTCCGCCACGTCGGCCGAGCTGGCGCCCGGCCAGCTGGCAGAGACGTTCACCACCGGCGGCGCGATCTGCGGGTACTGCTCCACCGGGATAATCCTCAGCGCGATGGCCCCCAGCAGGGTGATGACCAGCGCAATCACCATCGCGAAGCGCGGGCGTTTGATGAAAAACGTCAGCATGATGGCTCCTTAATTGAGTATCTGGACGGCAGCGCCGGGCTGCACGCGCTGCGCGCCGTCAGTAATCGCTCGCTCACCGGGCTTCACGCCGGAGGCAATCTGAAACTGCTGGCTAATCTGACCAGCCACGTTCAGCGGGCGCATTTCGGCGTTGCCGTCGGCATTAACCACCCAGGCAAAGAAGCCGTCGCCGTTCTGCTGGACTGCGGCGGCGGGGAGGGTCAGCACCGGCTGCTCGCATGCCGGGCGCAAATAGACATTCACGTTGCCGCCGGGCAGCAGCTGATGGCGCGGATTGGCAAACTCGGCGCGCAGCATCACGCTGGCGGTGCGCGGGTCAACGCGGTTATCCACTGACGTCAGCTCGCCGCTGACGCGCTGGCCGTTGCTGTCGATCAGCGCCTGCCAGGCACGCTTCATGGCGTTGATATCCGCATGCTGTCCGGCTTTGGCGGCAAACGCCCCCTCTTCCAGCGCAAAGGCGATGCGGATCGGGTCAAGCTGCACCACCTCCACCAAAACGCCGCTCGCCGGGTTGACCAGGCTACCCACGTGGAAGCTGCTGTGCCCCACGCGGCCGTCAATCGGCGAGGTGATGCGGGTGTAGCTCAGGGTGACGCGGCGGGCGTCGAGCCGGGCCTTCGCCTGCTCGAGAGCGGCGCTGGCGACGTCGCGCTGCATGCGGGCGTTGTCCACGTCGTGGCGGCTGATGGCGTTGCTGCTGCCGAGGCTTTCAAAGCGGGAAAGCTGCTGCTGCGCCTGGCGCAGCGTGGCTTCGGCGCTTTTCACTTCGGCCTGCGCCAGGCGCAGGGCGGCGCGCGGCTCGGCGTCGTCCAGCTCAAACAGCACGTCGCCTTTTTTCACGTACTGCCCGTCGCGGAAGTGGATTTTGGCGATCGCGCCCTCCGTGCGCGCCCGTAGCTCAACGGTGTGAATGGCTTCGATGCGGCCCGGGATCTGGCGCTCGGCGGCGTGGGCGGTTTGCTCCACGGTGGCGACGCGAACGGGAATGGCGGCAGCGAATGCGGGGTGCAGAGTGCAGGCGAGGAGCGCGAACAGGAGTGGGAGTTTCATGGGAGTACCTCAGGGTTGTTGCCCTCACCCCGGCCCTCTCCCACAGGGAGAGGGAGGTCAGAGTCCCCTCTCCCACAGGGAGAGGGAGGTCAGAGTCCCCTCTCCCCGTGGGAGAGGGTTAGGGTGAAGGCAAAAGGTTATGCAGCCTTACGGAACCTGCGGGTCAGCCGCTTCTCGATTTCGACGACGAAGAACATCACGCCTGCAACGGCCAGGGTCACAAACCAGTAACGCAGCGGCAGGGCTTCGGTACCGAACAGCATCTGCATAAACGGCAGGTAGATAATCGCCGCCTGGAGAAGGAACAGCACGCCCGTCACCAGCCAGATCCCTTTGTTCGCCAGCAGGCCGCGGTTGAGGGAGAACCCTTCGGTGTTGCGGCAGTTAATCATGTATACCCACTGTGCGCAGACCAGCATCTGCAGCAGCACGGTGCGGATGAACTCCGCGCTGTGGCCGCGCGGGGCCAGCCAGGCTTCCAGCGCAAAGGCGGCGATGGCAATCATGGTGCCGACGAAGGCCACGCGCCAGACGGCGTAGGTGTCCATCACGTGCTGGCCGGTCTGACGCGGCGGACGGCGCATGATGTTGCGCTCGGCGGCTTCAAAGGCCAGGCCGAAGGAGAGCGTGGCGGAGGTCGCCATGTTCATCCACAGGATCAGCACCGGCGTCAGCGGAATGATGTTCCCCGCCAGCAGCGCAATCACAATCAGCAGCCCCTGCGCCAGGTTGGTCGGCATGATGAACAGGATGGTCTTCTTCAGGTTGTCGTAAACGCGACGCCCCTCTTTCACCGCGCTGGCAATGGTGGCGAAGTTATCGTCCGTCAGGACCATGTCCGCCGCCTCTTTGGTCACTTCCGTGCCCTTAATGCCCATCGCAATGCCCACGTCTGCCTGACGCAGCGCCGGGGCGTCGTTCACGCCGTCACCGGTCATGCCGACAATTTCACCTTTGTCCTGCAGCGCTTTCACCAGGCGCAGCTTATGCTCCGGGCTGGTACGGGCGAAGATGTCATACTTCACCGCGGCTTCCGCCAGCGCGGCGTCGTCCATCTTCTCCAGCTCATAGCCGGTGACCGCCTGCTCGCTGTTGCTGATCCCCAGCATCTGCCCGATGCTCATTGCCGTCTGCGGGTGATCGCCGGTGATCATCTTCACGCGGATCCCCGCCTGCTGGCAGGCGTTAATCGCGTCAATCGCTTCCGGGCGCGGCGGATCCATCATCCCGGCGATGCCGAGGAAGATCAGGCCGTGGCTCAGGTCATCGTGCGTCAGTTCCTCCTCGCCGTTCGCCGGCTTGAACGCCGCGGCGACCATGCGCAGCCCCTGACGCGCATAGCGCTCCATCTCACTTTCCCAGTACGCGCGGTTGAAGGCTTCCGCACCGTGACGGGTCTGCTGCTCGGCGCACAAGGCGAAAATGACGTCCGGCGCCCCGGTGATCAGGATCTGCTCCTCACCGCCAATCTGGTAGTGGGTGCTCATGTACTTGTACTGCGAGTCGAACGGGATTTTGTTAACCAGCGTGGTCGTGACCGGCTCAAGGTTGGCCTTCGCCGCCAGCACCTTCAGCGCGCCCTCGGTCGGCCCACCGGTAATGCCCCACAGCCCGCGCTCGTCCTGAATCAGCTGGCTGTCGTTACACAGGTCGATGGTGCGCAGGTACTGCTCCAGCACAGTGCCCGGCTGGATGTGGACCGGCTCGTCGCTGCCTTCCAGGTAGATGTTGCCCACCGGCTCGTAGCTGTTGCCGTCCACGCGGTAGCAGGCGTCGGCGGTGATGATGGCTTTGACCGTCATCTCGTTCATGGTCAGGGTGCCGGTTTTATCCGAGCAGACCACGGTCATCGCGCCAAGCGTTTCCACCGTCGGCAGCTTGCGGATAATCGCCCGCTTGCGCGCCATCGCCTGCACGCCCAGGGAGAGGATGATGGAGATAATCGCCGGCAGACCTTCCGGTACGGAGGCGACCGCCAGGCTGATCAGGGAGAGCAGCAGCTCGCCCATCGGGATCTCGCGGAACGCCAGGCTGAAGACAAACAGCGCGGCCATCATCGCCAGAATAATCGCAAAGATCGCCTTACCCAGCTTGTCCATCTGCACCAGCAGCGGCGTACGGTGCTTCTCGATCCCCGCCATCATCTGGTTGATGTGGCCGAGTTCCGTATCCTGACCGGTGGCGGTGACCACACCGACGCCGCCGCCCGCGCTGACGGTCGTTCCGGAGAAGACCATGTTGGTGCGATCGCCCAGCGGTAATTCGCCGCTCAGCGGATTAACGTGTTTATCCACCACGGTGGATTCACCGGTCAGAATCGCCTCTTCCACGCGTAAATTATGCGCTTCAATTAAACGCATATCCGCCGGAATACGATCCCCCGCGCGTAATACAATAATATCGCCCGGGACTATTTCAGTTGTGGGAATTGTTTCATGGTTGCCGTTACGAATAACGCGCGCCTCGCTGGCGAGCATATTACGAATACTCTTCAGGGATTTTTCCGCGTTGCTTTCCTGAATATGACCAATTAAGGCATTGATTACCGCCACGCCCAAAATAACCAGCGTATCAACCCAGTGGCCCATTACTGCCGTTAATACGGCGGCGGCCAGCAGGACATAAATCAGCACATCATTAAAATGGGCCAGGAAACGCAGCCAGGCGGGTTTCCCTTTTTTTTCCGGCAGCGCGTTCGGCCCTGTTTCTTGCAGACGCGCCTGCGCCTCTGCACGGTCCAGACCGCTGGCCTGGCTCTGCGCGTGTGCAAGCACCTGCTCTACGGTCTGCTGGTATGCCAGCCCGCCGGAAGGCGGCACGTTCGGAATCACTTTTTTTTCAGTCATCGTATTTTTCCTTCAATTTCCGGTGAACAGAAGCCTGAATTCCTTTCGGGCTTAAATAATTCATTTTAAAGTCTTGCGGGTAAAATTGATCTACCGCAATATAATGACTTCTCGGTTATTCAAAACTGATTAAAACTATTTCGATGATCTGATTTTTACAAAATATTTCTAAACCAAAACTAAACGAGGGGGAACCATGTGGGGTATTTATCGCGGGCGCAGACTGGTGTTATACGTTATCGCGGCCATTGTTATTGCCACGTTAATTGGTTATAGCACCTATACATTTGTAAAATTATTTTCCTGATGCGGACGTTTATTTACACTACGCGATAATTATTTAATCGCGCCTGGGATATTTATCTATTTCTGTTAATTATTCACAGAATAGCGCATTCGTTTTATCCGTAAACGTGCGCCGGGTTTATATTGCTTTACGTTCCGGGATGCCGGACAATGACATTTTTAACTGACGATTAACATTACGATGAAACACCCGCTAGAATCGCTGCTCACCGCAGGCGGCATTTTATTGCTGGCACTGCTTTCATGCCTGCTGCTCCCTGCGCCTTCGCTTGGGCTGGTACTGGCGCAGAAGCTGGTTCAGACCTTTCACATGGTCGATCTTAACCAGCTCTATACCATTCTGTTCTGCGTGTGGTTTTTACTGCTCGGGGCGATTGAATTCTTTGTGCTGCGTTTCGTCTGGCGACGCTGGTTTTCACTGGCGTCGTGAGCCTATAAAAAGGCCGGGTGGCGGCTACGCCTTACCCGGCCTACACGCGACAGGTTAATGTGTCTGGCTATGGTTCTCTTTACGGTACGCGCCAGGCGGCTGGTTGAACGTGCGGGTAAAGATGCGGGTAAACGTCTGCTGCGAGTCAAACCCGTAACGCAGGCAGATGTCGTACACCCGGGCGTCGGATTCACGCAGATCGCGCGCCGCCAGCAGCAGCTTGCGTTCACGGATATAGCGCCCCAGACTCTCCCCTTTGTACTGCATAAACAACCGCTGCAGGTGCCACTTCGAGTAACCCGCGTGGCGGGCAATCTCTTCTATTCGTAATGGCTGGTGCAGATTGTCGTCGATCCATTCGACGATAGTGTCGATGACTTGAGCGGAAATGGTCATACTGCTGTCCCCCTCTGCTTCTCGCTTAAACATTATTCCCACCACGCACGAAAGGTTTGCGCGGTGTCGCTTACCCGGACGGGCTCGCCCAGTTCCGGCGTCAGCAACCGATAATTTTTATCCTGGCTGGCTTTTGCCAGCTGGATCAGCGGATCGTTCCAGGCGTGTTTCGCCAGCACGAAGCGTCCGTTATGCCCGGGCACCACGGCTTTCGCGTTCAGATCCGCCGAGGCCTGCGCCGTTTCCTCCGGCAGCATGTGGATGTACTTCCAGTCCTGGTCGTACTGGCCGTTTTCCATGATGGCGACGTCCACTTCGCCAAACTGTTCACCGATGGCCCTGAAGTGCGGGCCGTAACCAGAATCCCCGCTGTAGTAAACCTTCTGCTCTGGCGTGACGAACATTAAGCTGCCCCACAAGGTGCGATCGCGTTTGATGCCGCGGCCGGAGAAGTGACGCGCCGGCAGAACGTGCACCGTCAACGCATCGCTGATGCGCACCGACTGGTTCCAGTCGCGTTCGTCAATAATCTCGGGCTTCATCCCCCAGTAACGCAGGTGGGAGCCGACGCCCAGCGGCGTCACCACCCGCTTCACCTTCGGCAGTAGCGCCCTGATGGTGGCGTAATCCAGATGATCGTAGTGATCGTGCGAGATAATCAGCAGGTCGATCGCCGGCATGATTTCAGCCCGCCACGGATACTCGCCGGCAAAGGCCTTATTGAGGAACGAGAACGGCGCGGCATAGTTGCCAAGAACCGGGTCAATCAGGATGCGTTTGCCCGCAAGCTGCAGATACCACGAGGAGTGACCAAGCCACACCAGGGTGTCCTGCTCCAGCGGCAGGCTCGCAAGATCGGTTTTCACCAGCGGCAGCGGCTGGGCCGGGCGGGCGTTTTCGGTTTTTTTGGTCAGAAACTCCCACATCGCGACCAGCATATTTTTGTCACCGTTATAACCCGGCGTCGGCAGCGTATTGTGGAATTTCCCCTCGCGATACTGTGGAGAGGCCTCCACTTCAGTAAGCCGTTCACCCTGCGGCGGCTGGCCGAATCCGGCATTCAGAACAAACGGTAAACTCGCGGCTGAAGCAATAATCATGATTAACACCACGCAGATGAAGAGAGGTTTTTTCATATCCTGACCCGAAAACGCGCCCCATCCGATAGCGTGCGCAGGGTAAACTTGATTATGAGTGAGTAAGCACTCATTATAGATATGATGATAAAGTCGTCAAGACGTTTTCGATCTTTGACATTCCGCGTTGCAGCGTGTCAAAGCACGTGTTTCAATCAGGGTTTTTATAATTGACAGGAGGAAAAATTTAGTGGCACGTCCGAAGAGTGAAGATAAAAAACAGGCCTTACTGGACGCCGCAACCACGGCGTTTGCACAGTCAGGTGTTGCCGCCTCAACGGCGCTCATTGCCCGTAAGGCGGGCGTCGCCGAAGGCACCCTGTTCCGCTACTTTGCTACGAAAGACGATCTGCTGAATGCCCTCTATCTGCACCTGAAGCAGGATCTCTGCCAGACCATGCTGGCGAACCTCGATCGCACCATCACGCTGCCCAAAGAACATACCCGCAATATCTGGAACAGCTATGTGGACTGGGGTATTCGTAACCCCGTTGCCCATGCGGCGATCCGCCAGATTGGCGTCAGTGAAAAGCTGAGCGCCGAAACGGAACAGGCGGTGAAAGAGATGTTCCCGGAGCTGCATGAGCTCTGCCGCCGCTCGGTGCGTCAGGTGTTTATGTCTGATGAATTTAAAACGTTTGGCGATGCGCTTTTCTTATCGCTGGCCGAAAGCACGATGGAATTTGCCACCCGCGATCCGTCCCGCGCCGTTGAGTTTAAAGCGCTCGGCTTTGAGGTAATGTGGCGCGGGCTTGCCCAGGAAGAGAGCGATGGACAGTAAAACGTTGCAGGAACACGCAAAACGCGTGGCGCTGGAACTGCCGTTCACCGAACACTGCTGGCCGTTTGGGCCGGAGTATGACGTGTTTAAAGTGGGCGGGAAAATTTTCATGATTGTAGCCGTCGCGCACGGGCGGCCGCACGTTAGCCTGAAGTCAGACCCGGAGAAATCGCTGTTAAATCAGCAGATTTATCGCGGCGTTGAACCGGGCTATCACCTCAACAAAAAGCACTGGATTTCCCTTTACGGTACGGACGACGTGACGCCGGAACTGGTTACCGATCTCATCAATGATTCCTGGCATCTGGTGGTGGATAAACTGCCGAAAAAAGACCAAAAGTGGATCCGGCCGGTCTGATTGTTCGTCTGAGACGAACAGATTAAGCGCTCGAATTGCCCTTATCTTTTTCCGCGTCCCGCTGTAATCTGCTCACCTTTCGCGCCCGCACGCGGGCGAATTTCATCATCAGGAGTTGTTATGGATATCATTTCTGTTGCGCTGAAACGCCACTCCACCAAGGCGTTCGACGCAAGCAAAAAACTGACCGCTGAAGAAGCGGAAAAAATCAAAACCCTGCTGCAGTACAGCCCGTCCAGCACCAACTCCCAGCCGTGGCACTTTATTGTCGCCAGCACCGAGGAAGGAAAAGCGCGCGTGGCGAAGTCCGCGGCGGGCACCTATGTGTTCAACGAACGCAAAATGCTGGATGCTTCTCACGTGGTGGTGTTCTGCGCGAAAACCGCGATGGACGACGCCTGGCTGGAGCGCGTTGTCGATCAGGAAGAAGCCGATGGTCGCTTTAATACCCCGGAAGCGAAAGCGGCAAACCATAAGGGCCGTACCTACTTTGCCGACATGCACCGCGTGGATCTGAAAGATGACGACCAGTGGATGGCGAAGCAGGTTTACCTGAACGTCGGTAACTTCCTGCTGGGCGTGGCTGCGCTGGGCCTGGACGCGGTACCGATTGAAGGTTTCGACGCCGCTATCCTCGACGAAGAGTTTGGCCTGAAAGAGAAAGGCTTCACCAGCCTGGTGGTGGTGCCGGTTGGGCATCACAGCGTGGAAGATTTCAACGCCACGCTGCCGAAATCTCGCCTGCCGCTGAGCACGATTGTGACCGAGTGCTAAACAAAACGGGCCGCTCTGTGCGGCCCGTTACGCTTTACTGATGACTAACCTGCGATGTGGGTGCACATCACGATCGTGTCCCCAGGCAAACGCAATCCAGCGCTCTTCCAGCTCGGCATATGAGCTCACCGGCGTTAAGTGCCACTCTTCTCCTACCGTACCGTCAGCCACGCTTATCCGATAATTCATGCTGAACGCCCAGTCTATCATGCGTAACCAAAACCGCTGTCCGTCGCCGGTTTGTTCGCTGTCAGACACAACAATGTCGTATTCGCTTAGCACCCATTGAAAGAAGGATTGTGGTAAACCACTTATAACCCGCTGATGGACAGCGCGTGGCGTACGCCACACCATGACCTGTGTCGCAGCACCGTGGGGGAACGTAATTTCTTTATGAAACGTCAGCTTGACCGCATACGCCGTATAGGGTTTTCCGTCCTCGGTGGTCACGAGACGGTATTCATCGCCGTAGCGCGATTTTAACAAGCGATATCCCACAGGCAGCATAAATCCGGGCAGATGAAAATCCACCGTACCCCGCGCAAGAAACGCTTCGGTATGTTCGACGTTTCGGGAGATAAGGCCTAATTTTTGGCTGAAATCTGCGAAATCAATCATCAGTGGCGACATGGTGGTTTCTCATGGCGTGAGTATAGACGACTTAACACCCCGTCGAAATGATGTCGATTCAGTGATGGGTTTAAGTTAACCCCCACATTACGCCAGTCTTCTCCACTTAGCAGAGGCGGCTCTTATTCCCTGAAAGCCCCTCGCAAAAATTATTTCCCCTGCGCCGCCAGCCACGCCATCGCCCGCTCTCCCGCCTCATCCACCGGCAGATACACCAGCAGCCGCGATCCGTTTCGCGGCGCGGAATACCAGTACATCTGCTGCAGCGTAAAATCCCCCAGCTCGGGATGAGTAAACAGCTTGAGCTGGTTCTCCACGCCGCGCACGTCGTTGCGCTGGTGCCACAGGGTTTTAAACTCTTCGGACACTGCAAAGAAGCGCGCCAGCTTGGCCTCCCACAGCGGATCGCCCCGGTGTTCGGCCATCGCCGCGCGAAAATAGGAGACAAAGATGGGCAGCACGTCGTCGCGTCTGCCGAGCCGCGCGCGCCACGCCGGATGCGTGAGGAACAGATAAATACAGTTGCGATCTTCGGGAGGGATGTCATTGAAATCGACGCCCATCAGATGCCCGAAGCTGTCGTTCCACGCCACGATATCGAAGTTCGGTTTCTGAATGCTGGCGGGTTTCGGCATCAGCGTATCCAGCAGGCGGCGCGTGCCTTCGCTAATGCCCTCGCAGCAGGCCGCCTGCGGCGCTTCACCCGGCGGTAAACCTGCTAACACAAACAGATGTCGGGCCTCGGTCGGGGTACATTGCAGCGCTTTTGCCACAGCCGCCATCACCGCGCTGGACGGATTGACGTCCCTGCCCTGCTCAAGCCAGGTGTACCAGGTGACGCCCACATCAGCGAGCATCGCCACCTCTTCCCGGCGCAGGCCCGGCGTGCGGCGGCGACCGCTGCGCGGCAAACCTAAGCGCTGCGGATCGAGGCTTTCCCGCCGGGCGCGTAAAAATGCCCCGAGCTGTTTTCGGGTGTCATCCTGACGTGAAACGACCGGTTCAGACATCAGCGCCATAAATCCCCCTGCATGGTAGTGCCAGTACCAGTATAAGCAAGAACTGGTACCCGTTTATCTGATGGTAGATGCTACGACCATCTGTTGAATGACGCAATGGAGTTACCATGAATACGTCAGTTGTTTCACCGGGTCGCGCTGGCCTGATATTGCTGTTAACCGGCCAGATGCTGCCGATGATTGATACCTCAATCACTAACGTGGCGCTGGACGCCATCACCCATTCACTGCATGCGACCGCTACCGAACTGGAGCTGATCGTCGCCCTCTACGGAGTGGCCTTTGCCGTCTGCCTCGCACTCGGCAGCAAGCTGGGGGATAACTTTGGCCGTCGTCGTCTGTTCATGTGGGGTGTGGCGAGCTTTGGCCTGGCCTCGCTGCTGTGCGGAATGGCGGGGAACATTGAACAGCTGCTCGCCGCGCGCATCGTTCAGGGCGCGGGGGCCGCACTGATCGTGCCGCAAATTCTTGCCACGCTGCACGTCACGCTGAAAGGCACCGCCCACGCCAAAGCCATCAGCCTGTTCGGCGGCATCGGCGGGATTGCGTTTATCGTGGGACAAATGGGCGGCGGCTGGCTGGTATCGGCGGATATCGCCGGGCTGGGCTGGCGTAACGCCTTCTTTATCAACGTGCCGATTTGTCTGGTGGTGCTGGCGCTGAGCCGCCGCTTCGTACCGGAAACCCGTCGCGAAACGCCGTCACGCATCGACTGGCCGGGTACCGTGTTGCTGGCCATCATGCTTTGCTGCCTGCTGTTCCCGATGGCGCTCGACCCCCAGTGGCACTGGTCGTGGCCGCTGAAGACGATGCTGCTCGCCCTTGTCCCGCTGGCCTGGCTGATGGCGCTGAACGCGCGCAAAAAAGAGCGTGAGAATGCCCACCCGCTGATCCCGCCGCGCCTGCTTGCGCTTCGCAGCGTGCGCTTTGGCGTCCTGATTGCGATGCTCTTTTTCAGCGCCTGGTCCGGGTTTATGTTCTGTATGGCGCTGACCATGCAAACCGGTCTGGGGATGGCGCCGTGGCAGTCCGGGAACAGTTTTATCGCCCTGGGCGTGACCTACTTTGTTTCGGCCTGGTTCGCGCCGCGGCTGATTGCCCGCTACAGCACCAGCACAATCCTGCTGACGGGTCTGGCGATCCAGATTACCGGCCTGCTGGCGCTGATCGCCACGTTCCGCGTTTGGGGCATGGAGAATACCACCCTGACGCTGGCACCCGCGACCGGACTGGTGGGCTACGGGCAGGCGCTGATCGTGAACAGTTTCTATCGCATCGGGATGCGCGACATTCAGCCTGACGACGCGGGAGCCGCGAGCGCCATTTTGAGCACCCTGCAGCAGGCCGCACTGGGCCTTGGCCCGGCCATTTTTGGCGCCATTTTGCTGCACGCGCTTCAAAACCATCACGGGGATTACACCCAGGCGGTGAACGTCTTCCTGATGGTGGAAACAGCTATGATGGTGGTGCTGGCCCTGGCGACGCTGCGTATCCGCCATAGCCTGTGCCTGCCGGTGGCGAAGATCTGTCAGGCCGCCAAATAAGTTCGTGAATTTGCATAATAGATCCGCAGCCGCCATTATGGGGCTGCAAAAATACAGGAGACGTTATGCAGGAATTGATTGCTCAGGTTGAAGAATTAGGCATTGAAATTAATCAAACCACCTCTTTAGTGATTATCTTTGGTATTATTTTTCTTACCGCCATCATCGTTCATTTTATTCTGCACAAAGGGGTACTTCGCGCATTCGAAAAGCGCGCGCAGGCCAGCAGCCATTTATGGCTGCAGATCATCACCCAGAATAAATTATTTCACCGTCTGGCCTTTACCCTGCAGGGGATAATCGTCAACGTCCAGGCGGTACTGTGGCTGCAAAAAGGCAGCGAAGCGGCGGAAATACTCACCACCTGCGCGAAGCTGTGGGTGATGGTCTATGCCCTGCTCTCCTTCTTCTCGCTGCTGGACGTGATTTTCAATCTGTCGCAGAAAATGGCCACCGCGTCGCAGCTGCCGCTGAAGGGGATTTTCCAGGGCATCAAGCTGGTGAGCGCCATTCTGGTGGGGATATTGATTATCTCCCTGCTGATTGGCCAGTCCCCGGCGATTCTGATAAGCGGTCTGGGCGCCATGGCCGCCGTTCTGATGCTGGTGTTTAAAGACCCGATACTTGGGCTTGTAGCGGGTATCCAGCTTTCCGCCAACGATATGCTCAAGCTCGGCGACTGGCTGGAGATGCCGAAATACGGTGCCAACGGCACGGTGACGGATATCGGCCTGACCACCGTGAAAGTGCGCAATTTCGATAATACGATTACGACCATTCCGACGTGGGCGCTGGTCTCCGACGCCTTTATCAACTGGAGCGGCATGTCGGCCTCCGGCGGACGACGCATTAAGCGCAGCCTGAACATTGATACCACCAGCATTCATTTTCTCGACGAGCAGGAGCAGCAGAAACTCATTCAGGCGAAACTGCTGAAGCCTTATCTGGCCGCACGCCATGAGGAAATTAGCCTCTGGAATCAGCAGAACGGTGAAGGGGAATCGGTATTAAACCTGCGCAAGATGACCAATATCGGCACCTTCCGCGCCTACCTGAACGAATATCTGCGCAACCACCCGCGCATTCGTAAAGATATGACGCTGATGGTGCGCCAGCTCGCGCCGGACGCCAACGGCCTGCCGATTGAAATATACGCCTTCACCAACACGGTGGTCTGGGCGGAATATGAGGAGATTCAGGCCGACATCTTCGACCATATTTTCGCGGTGGTGGATGAATTTGGTCTGCGTATTCACCAGTCGCCAACCGGGAACGATATTCGCTCCCTGGCTGGCATCATCGCGCAATAATCAGGTGCTGGCGCGGGAAATAAAGCGCCAGTCCATCATCACCCTTTCCGTGGGCGCATCCGGGTTGTCGATTTTGTTTAAGAGAAGATCGACCGCCTTGCGCCCGATATCCCGCGACGGCTGTTCGATGGTGGTGAGCGAAATCATGTCCGCCAGCTCCGTACCGTCAAAGCCGACCACGGCAATATCCTCCGGCACCCGAAGACCTGCCTGCTGAATGGCGCGCAGCGCGCCCGCCGCCAGCGTATCGGAAACGGCAAATACCGCATCCGGCGGATTATTTTTTAACAGGTTTTGCATCGCCGCCATGCCCGCCCCGGAGCTGAGATCGCTGGCATACTCCACCGCCTGATAGTCCAGATCGCGCAGGTGGATCACGCTCTTGTAGCCGCGTTCGCGCAGGCGGGCATATTTGTAGCTGAGATCGTGGTTGATCATCGCGATACGCTTGCGGCCGCCGTCGGCCAGCTGGCTGACGGCATGCTGTGAAGCGTCCACATCATTGATGCCGACGCAGGAGACCGCGCCCGCATCGGCATATTCGGCGCACTGCACCCACGGTGCAGAACCAATCAGCGCGGCAAGTTCCGGCAGCTTCGAGAAGGCGTCCATGGTGATAATGCCGTCGACGATTTTGCCGGAGAGCAGGCTTAAGCCCGAGCGGGAGCGCTCGATGTCCGAGCCGGAGTTGCACAGCAGAATGCGGTAGCCGTTTTTCTCCGCCTCGGCTTCGATGCCCTTCACCACTTCGGCGCAGAACGGGTTGGCAATGTTGGACACCATCACCAAGATCATATAGCTGCGAGCGGTGCGCAGCTGACGGGCGAGCAGGTTTGGCTGGTAGTTACTCTCCTGGATCGCCCGCAGAACGCGCTCGCGGTTTTTCGCCTTCACGGTGTCGCTGTTATTCAGCACGCGGGAGACCGTCGCCACGGAGACCCCGGCCAGCTGAGCGATTTTCTGAATTGACATAGCGACGACACATCCTGCGGTTAGCGTTTTGTGCAGGCTACCATAAATTTATTGCCCGGCGAACCGGGCAACGCGTTATTGTTCCACGCGCACCCAGCGCTGCTGCTGATGGCTTTTCACAATAGCATCAATGATATACATCACGTTTGCGCCATCGTGAAACGTCGCAAACTGCGGCGTATCCGGCATCGCGCCCGCCTGCACGGCGCGGTAGAACTGCGCCATCATATTTTTGAAGGCGTCCGGCCAGCCCTCGATATGTCCGCCGGGGAAGTGGGCGCTGTCGGCCACGTCAGGGTTCATCAGCCCCGGATCGTCGGTGAGCGTCTGGTTGGCCTGCGCGCGATGGCCGATCCACAGCTGCTGCGGCACCTCCTGGTCCCACGCCAGCGAGCGCTCGCTGCCGTTGATCTCAAACGTCAGGCGGTTTTTACGCCCGGCGCTCACCTGCGAGATGCTAAAGCAGCCCTTGCTGCCGTCGTCAAAGCGGAACAGCACCGAGCCGAAGTCTTCGGTCGTGACCGGTTTGTCTACATACTCCGCCTGCTCGTCGTGGGAGAAGGTTTGATTCCCGACCTTGCTGGCCCTGCGCGTCGGCCAGACGATGGATAAATCAGCCATCACCTCGGTAATGCGCCGCCCGGTAACGAACTGCACCGTGTCGCACCAGTGGGAGCCGATATCCGCCACCGCGCGCGATGCGCCGCCGAGCGCGGCATCCACCCGCCAGTTGTAGTCGGTTTCCAGCAGCATCCAGTCCTGTAGGTAGCTGCCGTGTGAGGCAAAAATCCGCCCGAGGCTGCTTGCGCGCATCATGCTCGCCGCCTGACGCACCATCGCAAACTGGCGATAGACAAAGCTCACGCCATGCACCACGCCCGTCTGCTCCGCCAGCGCCACCAGCTCGCGCGCCTCGTCCGGCGTCATGCACAGCGGCTTTTCGGAAAACACGTGCTTGCCCGCGCGCAGGATCTGGCGGTTAATCTGTGCGTGCAGGTGGTTCGGCGTGCAGTTGTGCACCACGTGCAAATCAGGATGCGCGAGCAGCTCCTCAACGCTACCGTACGCGTGCGGTACGTTTAGCAGGCGCGCCTTTTCCTGCGCCTTAACGAGCGAGCCGTCGCACAGCGCGACCACCTGAACAAACCCAAGGCGCCTGAGCGCCTCGATATGTGCCGGGCCAATAAACCCGCTGCCGACGATCCCGACGTTAATCATGGCTGCCCCCTGCGGCGAAATCGTCAAACGCGCGCCCGGCAACCGGAATGATGTGGCGGCGGATAAATTCGCTGCCTTCACTCGCCCCGGTATCGCCATCCTTCAGGCAGCACTCCCACTCCAGCACCGCCCAGCCGTCATAGTCGTACTGGGTCAGCTTGCCGAAAATGCCTTTGAAGTCGATCTGCCCGTCGCCGAGCGACCGGAAGCGTCCGGCGCGGTTGATCCACGGCTGGTAGCCGCCGTACACGCCGCTGCGCCCGTTCGGGCGGAACTCCGCATCCTTCACGTGGAACGCCCTGATGCGCGCGTGGTAGATGTCGATAAAGGCCAGGTAGTCCATCTGCTGCAGCAGCATGTGGCTCGGATCAAAGAGAATGTTGCAGCGCGGGTGGTTATCCACCAGCGCCAGAAAACGCTCGAAGGTCACGCCGTCGTGCAGATCTTCCCCCGGATGCAGCTCAAAGCAGACGTCCACCCCCTGCTCGTCGAAGGTATCCAGAATCGGCCGCCAGCGGTTTGCCAGCTCCCCGAACGCTTCCTGAAAACGCTGTTCGTTATGCGGCGGCCACGGGTAGAAAAACGGCCAGGCCAGCGAGCCGGAGAAGGTGGCGTGCGCTTTCAGGCCTAATCTGGCCGAGGCGACCGCCGCCTGTTTCAGCTTCTCCGTGGCCCACGCCCGGCGCGCCGCATCGTTACCGCGCACGGAAGCGGGCGCGAAGTGATCAAACGCGTCGCTGTAAACCGGATTCACCGCCACGAGCTGCCCTTCCAGATGGGTCGACAGTTCGCTGATAACCAGCCCGTGCGCGGCCAGCGTAGCGGTGATGTCATCGCAGTAGGCCTGGCTCTCAGCCGCTTTCTCGACGTCAAAAATATGCGGATGGTTGCAGGGGATCTGCACCGCTTTATAGCCCTTTGAAGCCGCCCACCCTGCAAGCCCGTCGAGCGTGTTGAACGGTGCTTCCTCGCCGATAAACTGCGAGAGAAAAATGCCGGGTCCTTTTATCGTCCTCATACCACCTCCTGAACATTACGCCTTGTCATCGTCATACTTAAACGTGAGAAGGAAAATCAGCGCGATCGCCGCGGCAGCCACCGCCGGGATCCACCAGAATGTCACCCACGCCTGCGGCACGGTCTGCCCGGCCACCAGGCGGTTATAGAGCGCGCCGGAAATCTGCGAGCCGAGCAGCATGCCGATGCCGTAGGTGAACATGACGATCATGCTCTGGGCCTGGCCTTTCACCTTCTCGCCCGCCACGCGGTCGGTGTAGATAAAGCCGACGACAAAGAAGAAATCGTAGCAGACGCCGTGGAGCAGGATGCCGAGATACAGCAGGATGCGCCCCTCCTCGCTGACGCCCAGCGCGAACATGGTGTAACGCACAAACCACGCCAGCATGCCAATCAACAGCATGACCTTCACGCCCAGACGGCGGAACAGCAGCGGAATAACCAGCATGAAGACGATCTCGGACATCTGCCCGAAGGACATGGCGGTGCTGACGTCGGCAATTCCCGCATCCGCCAGATACGAGGCGGTGTAGGCGTAATAGGTGCCGAGCGGGACGGAGATCAGCATCGCGCAGACGGAGAAGACGAAAAAGTGGCGGGTTTTGAGCAGCGCAAAGGCATCCGCGCAGAAAAGATCGCGCACCTTCACCGGCAGGCCTTTCGCCGGAGCAGGCGTGTGCGGCAGCGTCAGGCTGTAAAGCGCCAGCAGCACGGAGCTGGCCGCCGCCACCTGAAAGATGGTAACGCTTGCCGCCACGCCGGTGACGCCGATGAAAATGCCCGCCACGATCCAGCCGATGGTGCCGAACACGCGCACCACCGGGAAGGTTTTATCCACGTTTGCCAGGCTGTGAAACGCGATGTTGTTGGTCAGCGCCAGCGTCGGCATGTAGCAGAGCGTGTAGCCAAACAGCAGGCCAATCAGCAGCGCGCCGTTCTCGGCAATCAGCGCCCCCGGCACGAACCAGAGGATCGCCGCGCCCGCCAGGTGCATCACCGCCATCACCTTCTGCGAGGCGAAGAAGCGGTCCACCAGCATGCCGAGCACGAACGGCGAGAGAATGGAGGCGATAGGCCCGGCGGAGAACGCATCGCCAATCAGCAGAGACATGTTGTGCTGGGTCATCACCAGGCCGAGCGTAACCGACCAGCTACCCCAGATAAAAAACTGCAGAAACATCATCAGCGACAGCCGCGGCACCAGCAGCCGATGCTGCGCTATCGTCTTTTCACTACTTTCAGTTGACACCATAATAAGCCTCACCCGGAAAAAGTAATCGATTACAAAATGATTCAAATGAAAAGTAATCGATTACAAAATAAAGATCCTGTGGATCGAAACAGATTTGGGAGGGGGGTCACGATAAAGATGAAGCAGTGTTTTGTAGGCCCGGTAAGCGCAGCGCCACCGGGCGTGAAGGCAGTTGCGGTCTGGTTTGGTGCGGTCTGTTGCCCTCACCCCGGCCCTCTCCCACAGGGAGAGGGAGAAAAACGGGCTACTTTTTGCGTGAGAGCTTAAACGCGATAAACAGGAACACCACCCATACCGGCAGCAGCATTGCTGAAAGTCGCATCTCATCCATGGTGCACATCAGCACCAGAATCAACGCCAGAAACGCGATACAGAGGTAGTTCCCCGCCGGGTAAAGCAGCGCCTTGAACTGCGTTTCGCGCCCCTTGCGGCGCATCGCGGCGCGGAATCGCAGGTGCGCGAGGCAGATCATGATCCAGTTCAGCAGCAGCGTAGCGACAACCAGCGCCATCAGCAGGCCGAAGGCCTCTTTCGGCAGCAGATAGTTGATCAGCACCACCAGCGAGGTAATCGCCCCGGAAAGGAACAGCGAGTTCACCGGCACGCCGCGACGGCTGACGCGGGTGAGGAATTTCGGCGCGTTACCCTGCACGGAGAGACCAAACAGCATGCGGCTGTTGGAGTAAACGCCGCTGTTATAGACCGACAGCGACGCCACCAGAATGACGAAGTTCAGCGCAGAAGCCACCACGTTGCTGTTGAGATCGTGGAAAATCATCACGAACGGGCTGCTGTCGGACTTCACTTCCACCCACGGGTAGAGCGCCAGCAGCACCACCAGCGAGCCGATATAGAACAGCAGGATACGGTACACCACCTGGTTAACCGCTTTCGGAATGCTTTTGTGCGGGTCATGCGCTTCCGCGGCGGTGATGCCAATCAGCTCCAGCCCGCCGAAGGAGAACATGATCACTGCCAGCGAGAGGATCAGCCCTTTCCAGCCGGTCGCCAGGAAGCCGCCGTGCTGCCAGAGGTTATCGATCGTGGCGCGCTCGCCGCCGTGACCAGAGAACAGCAGCCACAGGCCGAAGCCGATCATGCCGATAATCGCCAGCACCTTGATCAGCGCAAACCAGAACTCGGTTTCGCCATACAGACGGACGTTGACGAGGTTAACGGCGTTGATAATGATGAAGAAGGCCGCCGCCCAGATCCACGTCGGGACATCCGGCAGCCAATACTGCATATAGATGCCTGCGGCAGTCAGCTCCGCCATCCCGACCAGCACGAACATCACCCAGTAGTTCCAGCCGGAAAGGAAGCCTGCGAACGGGCCCCAGTATTTATAGGCAAAATGCGCGAATGAGCCTGACACCGGCTCTTCAACGACCATCTCGCCAAGCTGGCGCATGATCAGGAAGGCGATAATCCCGGCGATACCGTAACCCAGCAGCACCGCCGGACCGGCCATCTGAATAGCGGGGCCGATGCCGAGAAAGAGCCCGGTACCGATTGCGCCGCCAAGGGCAATTAACTGAATATGTCGATTTTGCAAACCACGTTGCAGCGTCGGATTCTGAGCCGACGAGGCTTCAGCGCTACCATGGCCTGAAGCGGATGACGCGTCTTTCACGTCCTACCCCTGTCTCTTTTTTAGAAGGGGCACGTTTTAACACTTCATGCTGGCGGTAGCAAGTTTAACGCCGGGGGCACGGCATGCCCCCGGCGATGCAAGGTTATGAGCCGATGATCCCGCCGTCCGCTTTGACGATGACCACCGTTGAGGAACGCGGGCGTCCGTTCGGGTTCACGTCTGGCCAGTTGGAAACAGCGCGAGGGTTAGCAGGGTCGGTGATATCATCCCCGCCCTCCCCCGGATGCTGAATGTTGATGAACAGCGTCCGGTTATCCGGCGTAAACGCAATCCCGGTGATTTCACACCCGCGCGGTCCGGTCAGGAAACGACGGTACTCGTTGGTGCCCGGAATGGTGGCCACCATCTGGTTATTGCCCATCCCCTCGTAGGCTTTCTTATTGATGGTGCTGGAAGAGACGTCGGTCTGGATCCACAGCACGCCCTGATGATCGAACGACAGGCCATCGGGGCTGCCGAAGGCCGCCCCCAGCATGGAACCTTTAGCCTTCGGATCGTCGCTGTCGGTCCGCCCGCCCATCACCAGAATATCCCACTTAAAGCGAGCGGCAGCAGGATCGGCCCCCTCTTCGTGCCAGTGCATAATATGACCAAACACGTTATTAGCGCGCGGGTTGGCGGCATCAACCGGTGCCTTACCCTCCTTCCCGCGATCGCTGTTGTTGGTGAGCGTACAGTAGACGCTGCCGCTGGCGTGCGGGTCGACCGCTATCCACTCGGGGCGGTCCATCTTCGTTGCCCCCACGGCGTCTGCCGCCAGGCGGGTTTTAATCAGCAGATCGCCCTGGTTTTCAAACCCGTTGCTCTTATCCAGGCCATTTTGCCCGAAGATCAGCGGCAGCCAGTCGCCGCTCCCGTCTTCGTTGAAGCGGGCAACGTACAGCGTGCCGGACGTCAGCAGCTGCATATTGGCTTCACGGTTCGCGGGATCGTATTTTTTGTCCGAGACAAACTTATAGATGTACTCGAACTTCTGGTCGTCCCCCATATAGACCACCACGCGGTTATCGGCGGCAAGCGTGACGGCCGCCCCCTCATGCTTGAAGCGGCCCAGGGCGGTGTGCTTGCGCGGCGTGGAGGTCGGGTTGTAGGGATCGATCTCCACGACCCAGCCGAAACGGTTAGGTTCGTTAGGGGTTTTATCAACGCTGAACCGCTCGTCCACCTCGTTCCAGCGGTAGGATTCATCGCTGTCGCTGATTCCGTAGCGTTTTTCCAGCGGGTTGAGATCGGTTTTTTTGACAAAAATATCCGACCAGTTCTCCTCGCAGGTGAGATAGGTGCCCCATGGCGTATGGCCGTTGGCGCAGTTCTGCATGGTGCCCAGCACGCGCTCCCCCTGCGGGTCGGCGGCGGTTTTCATTAAGTCCTGATGCCGCGCCGGGCCGGTAAGCTGCATCGGCGTATTGACGGTAATGCGGCGGGCATACGAAGACGGGCGAACCACCTGCCAGTCGCTGCCCGATTTTTTCACTTCCACCACCGACACGCCCATCGCGTTCTGCCCCTTGCGGGCCTTGTCGAGGCTCCAGTTCGCCGTACCGTCGATAAACAGCATCCCGTTGTCGATGTATTCATGGTTCATTGCCAGCAGGCCATGCTCCGGGTTTTGCTCCCCCTGCGGCAGGCTAAACCACGCCATGCCGTCGTGGTGCATGCCCGCCTGCGCAGCCTGTTCGTCAGCGGTGTTGCTGGCATCCGACTTAAAGGCCGGCATGTTGTTTTTGAGCCCCGTCGGATCCCCCCAGCGATAAAACGGGCGGGCGATATAGCCTTCCGGCACCCTCACCGTATCTTCCGTGGAGACGTCGATGCTGGTAAAGCCCAGGGAAACCGCTTTTGCCAGCGCGGAAGGCTTTGATACCGCGGCAATCGCATTTTCGGGTTTGATCAGAAAGGGGAATGAAACGGCAGCGCCCGCCACGGCGCCCATCTGGAGAAAACGACGGCGGGAGAGGAACACCTCTGCCACCTCGGAGAATACCGGGTTCGCGCTGCGGTTAGCGATGTCGTCGCGATGTTCTTTTTTAAAAACGGATTTGAGGGGTCTGCCCATAGCGGCTTCCTGTCATTGGCCAAGAGGTAAGGAGTCGGCGACCAGTCTAAGAAGCTTTTATTACAATTTTATAACACAACGGCGGAGGTATGGGGCGTCCCTGCCCCGGATAACGAGGTGGAACGCTTAGAACTCGTAGCCAACCGAGACCTTAAAGGTACGCGGCTCGCCCTGCGTGATGTAGGTGCCGGAATCGTCCACGCTGGCCCAGTAGTTTTCATTGGTCACGTTGTCGATGCCCGCGCGCACCGTCATCTGGTTTGCATTGTGGTTCACCGCGAAGCGATAGCGCATCCCCAGATCCAGCGTGGTGTAGCTGTCGATCTTTTTGGTGTTGGCAAGATCGGCGTACTGCGCGCCAGAGTGGTTGACGCGGGCGGTCGCCGTCAGGCCATCAATCGGCTTGATGTCATACTCTGCCCCCAGCACGGCGTAGACGTTCGGGACACCAATGGCATCGTTGCCCTGATTTACGCCGTTTTTGGTTTTGGTTAGCTCCGCCTGCAGCCAGGCGGCGCTGGCGTTCAGACGCATCCCGAGCATCGGCTCGCCGAAGACGTTCAGCTCCACGCCGCGGTTACGCTGCTCGGCATCCAGGCCATAGTGGTTGTTAGCATCGAGGATCGCCGAGGGCATTTTAATCTCAAACAGCGCCAGAGAGCCGCCCACGCGCCCGAAGTCCGCCTTCACGCCCACTTCGTTCTGCTTAGAGTGAACGATGCCGGTGCTCTGGCCGTAGTTGGTGGCGGTGTTAGGTGCGGTTTTGCCCGGCTGCAGCGCTTCGGTGTGGTTGGCGTAAAGGGAAATTTCTTCCCACGGTTTGTAAACCACGCCGTAGGTTGGCATCCAGCGGCTGCCGTCGAAGCCGTCCGCGTCGTTCTCTGCGCCAGTAATTTTGTTATACCCGCGAATGACCACCTTCTGATGGCGCGCGCCAGCGGTGAACAGCAGTTTGTCGTCCAGCACGCCCAGGGTATCGCTCAGCAGCCAGCCCTGGGTGCGGGTGCGCCCGCTGGTCAGCGGATCGCTGTATTTACCGCCGGAACCGTTGAGGTTGGTGCTGTCCGGCATATCGACGCCGGTGTTGTGGTAGATGTTGGTGGTCGGGTTATCCTTCGTCGCCGACATTTTCCACGCGATCTTTTCATTTTTGGTCATCGCAGAATAGCCAACGTTGACCTTGTGCGAGACGAAGCCGGTATTGAAATTACCGCGAATGCCCGCCATGCCGCTGACGGAATCGCTGATGCGGTTGGTATCCAGACGGCTGACCGTCGCCTTGCCGCTCTTGTCCACCAGCTTCGGCGCGCTGTAGATCCCTTCTTCATGCGCGTGCTGCGCGCCCAGGCCGGTATAGGCCGTCCAGTTATCGGTAATGTCGTACTCGCTGCGCCACATCCCGAACTCGTTTTCGATATCGCTGTAGGCCCACTTCTGCGAGAAGTTGCGATCGTTTTTCGGCGGTTCAGGCACGAAATCCACCGCCGAGATGTTGACGCTGGTCGGGCTGCCGTGGAAGGTTTTCTTCTGATAACCCAGATCCAGCGAGGTGCGGAAACGGTCGCCTTTGAAATCCAGACCGGTGGAGAGCAGCGTGGTGCGGCGGCGGTCGTTCGGTATGCCGGTTTCCCCTTCGCGGTGGACCAGATTCACCCGCGCGCCAAACTGGTCGCTGTCGCCGTAGCGACGGCCCGCATCCAGCGTGGTGCCAATCTGGGAGTCCGAGGTGTAGTCGACGCCCACTTTCGCCTGCGGGAGTTCGCCCGCGTGTTTTGGCTCAAGGTTGATCATCCCGCCCACGCCCGAGCTCGCCGCGCCGTTCATCAGGGCGTTTGCCCCTTTGAAGATCTCAATGCGCTCAACCATCTGCGTATCCACCACCTGACGCGGCAGCACGCCGGACAGACCGCCAAAGGTCATGTCGTCGCCGTCAAACTTCAGACCACGGATGCGGTAGGTTTCCGCGCTGTTGCCGTACCCCTGAACGAACTGTACGCCCGCGTCGTTGGCGATCACATCAGCAATGGTTTTCGCCTGCTGATCTTCCACCAGCTTCGAGGTATAGCTGATGATGTTGAACGGCACGTCCATGGCGTTCTGCTGACCGAGCATCCCCATACGCCCGCCGTTCGCCACCTGTCCGTCAAGGAAGGCCGGTACCAGCTGGTCGCCACCGGGTTTGAAATCGCTGGCCGGTGCAGAGTGCACAACGAGGGTATCTTCTTTTTGATCGTCCGCCGCGAAGGCGGAATGCGTTACCGCGCCAACGGCGAGCGCCAGCAGCGTTTTGTGTATTCTGGTGTTGTTCATCGTTAACTCATTTGAAAGTGCGCGCAAAAATAGCCCGTTGTCAGGCCTTAGAATGTATTGATAGCAATGCAAATGAGAACTATACGCATTATCCGTGCGTTAGCAAGCGTAACCGCGAACAACAGGAAGAGGTGGGGAGACAGGATGAGGAACAACCACCCCAAAATGGGGTGGCTGCAGTGACGTTATTTTTTCTTGTAGATATTAGCCGTACCGTGAATTTTATTGTTGGTGTTCCCTGAGGTGAGCACCAGAACATCCGCGCCTTGCTTATCGGCTTTCTCAATCAGTTCTTTTTTTGCATCATCAACCGATACTTCATTTGAGGTGCTTACCGTACCGATTTTTTGATACTGAGACTCGACTTTCTTGAACTCATTTTTAGTCAGCAGTTGGGCAGCAAAAGCATTGGTCGTAAACAGTAACGCCGTTCCCAACAAAATAGCAGTCGTCTTTTTCATAACCTTTTTCCTTGAGATTAATCAGCAACTACGAAAAACCTCACGCATGATGGTGAGGTTTTATGAGCATGGTAGAGAATCTCAGGAAATGCCATATATTCTGGAAAATTCTTTTATAACAGTCCATTGCATGAAATTATTAATGAATATTAAGAATAGCCGAATACACGCGCGGTGCCAGCAATATCAATGCGAACCGCCGTGCCCGGGTTCCATCCTGGCTGGCTGACGGTCTTGAAGGTGACGGGCTGCGGCTGTCCGGTAAGCCCAAGGGTGAGCGTCGACAGGTGACCGGTAAAATCCACATCAAGAATGGAGATCGGGCTTTCATGTGAGGCGCATGCCGTCACGCTCAGCTGCTCCGGGCGCAGCATCACTCTGCCCTGCCCTGTCGCCAGCGGGTTGTCTGTGAGCACCTTACCCAGCGCGCAGAGGGCGTAGCCCGCGGTGAGCTGCGCAGGCAGGATCAGCGCATCACCAAGAAACAGCGCCGTCTCTTCGTCAACGGGACGGGTGTAAACCTCATAAGGCGTCCCAACCTGCGTGAAGCGTCCGGAACGCATGACGGCAACCTGCGTGGCAAAGGAGAGCGCTTCGTTCTGATCGTGGGTAACCAGAATCGAGGCCACGCCCGCTTCGGCCAGCAGATCGGCCGTGGCCTTTCGCGTCATGGCGCGCAGGCCAGTATCCAGAGCCGAGAACGGTTCATCCAGCAGCATCAGTGAAGGACGCTGGGCCAGCGCACGGGCAAGGGCCACGCGCTGCTGCTGTCCGCCGGAAATCTCGTGAGGCCAGTGCGTGGCGAGCTGCCTGTCCAGCGAAACCATCTCCATCAGCGCCTCAACGCGCTGGCGTTTTTCGTGGCGGGTCCCGTCCAGCCCCCAGGCAATGTTGTCTGCCACGTTGAGGTGCGGGAACAGCGCGCCCTCCTGCGGCACAAAACCGATCCCGCGCTGGTGGGCAGGGACAAAACGGTTTTCATCAAACAGGGTTCTTCCCTGCATGACAATACGTCCGGTGTCGGGCGTCTCAAACCCGGCAAGAATACGCAGCAGCGTGGTTTTACCTGACCCCGACGGCCCGACAATGGCCGTTCTGCTCCCCGGCGCAACGCTCAGGTTTAAGCTGTCGAGCACCTGCACATCAGCAAATGATTTAGAAATGGCGGTTAATTCAAGCATGTCATAGCCCTGCAATTTTCTTCGACTGCATATAGAGAATGGCGGTCAGCGGGAGGGAAATCAGGATCATCAGCATCGCGTAAGGCGCGGCGGCGACATAGTCAATTTCGCTGGTCAGCGCCCAGAATCCGGTAGAGAGCGTGCGCGTGCCCAGGGGAGAGAGTAACAGCGTGGCGGTCAACTCGTTGCTGACGCCGAGGAACACCAGCGCGGCCCCCGCCGCCGCACCCGGCGCGGCCAGCCGCATCGTGACGCTCCAGAGCGCCTTCGCGGGCGTGCTGCCAAGGCTGCGCGCCACGTTTTCCAGCTCAACCGGCGCCTGCGCTATCCCCGCCCGCAGGTTGATGAGCGCACGGGGCATAAACATCAGCAGGTAGGCAAGGAACAGGGTAATTTCCGTCTGGTAAATGGGACGTGCGTAATGAATGGTGACGGTGACCAGCGCCAGCGCCGTGACAATGCCCGGCAGCGAACTGGTGATATAGATGCACCCTTCCAGCATCCGGAAGATACGGTGCGGGTAGCGGATACCGAGCCACGCAATGGGGATCACGCACGTCGTCGTCAGCAGCGCGCCGCCCACGCCGAGCATCAGCGTCTGGCGCAGCGAGTGCCAGAGATCGGCGCTCATCCAGTTTTCCACCCCGCCGAGCCAAATCCAGCGACACAGAACAGCTAACGGCACGCCCAGCGCCAGGACGATCAGCACCATGAAAAACAGCTGCCCCAGCGCGGCAGCCGCAGGCTTCAGCGGCCAGCGTTTCTGCTCGCGCGCAGCCCCGGCGCCAATGCGCGCGTAGCGTGCTTTTCCACGCGTCACGCCTTCCAGCACCAGGATAGCGAGGCAGCACAAAGCCAGCACGCCCGCCAGCATGTTTGCTGCCGGGCCGCTGAAGGTTGACTGAAACTGGTCATAAATGGCCGTGGTGAAGGTATCAAAACGGATCATCACGTACAGACCATATTCCGCCAGCAGGTGCAGCGCCACCAGCAGCGCGCCGCCGCAGATAGCCAGCTTGAGCTGGGGTAGCACCACGCGGAAAAAGACCTTCCACGGCGGGGTGCCGAGCGACGCGGCGACATCTTCGAGCGTCGGGTCAAGGCGGCGGAGCACCGCGGCAACCGGCATGTAGATAAACGGATAGTAGGCAAGCACGGAGAGAAACACGCCCGCGGAAAGCCCGTGCATCGACGGAACCACGCTCACCCACGCATAGCTTTGCACAAACGCGGGAATGGCCAGCGGGGCGACCGCCAGCGCGGACCAGATGCCCCGTCCGGCAAGCTGCGTGCGCTCGGTGAGCCAGGCAATCGCCACGCCCGTCACGATACACAGCGGAACCGCCAGGGCCGTCAGCCACAGCGTGTTGCTGAGCAGCTCAGCCACACGCGGGCGAAACACCAGCGCCTTAATGGTTTCCCAGCCCGTCTCAATGCCAATGGCAATGATAAAACCCAAAGGCAGAAGCGCCAGTAATGAAAACAAGACAGCTAATGCAACCATCGGCAGTGCAGGACGCCTGCGGGCAGGCTCCTGCACTCTGTTTTTTCCGATGTCGAGACTTAGACCAGACATAAGACCTTCACTTCACTCTCAGGATCACAGCAGGCCGGCTTGCGTCATCAGCTCGATAACTTTTTTACTGTTGAGCGTTGAAGGTTCAACTTTCGGTGCATCAAGATCTTTCAGCGGGACCAGTTTCGGGTTTGAGGCCGCGTTCACGCCCACGGCGTATTCAAAGGCGTTGTTGGTACGCAGGCTTTCCTGACCTTCTTTGCCGGTAATGTATTTGATGAAGGCCTGCGCCTGCGCTTTGTGCTTGCTGGACGCCAGCACGCCACCGCCGGAGAGGCTCACAAACGCGCCCGGGTCCTGGTGCTTAAAGTAGTAGAGCTGGGTGTTTTTGCTGTTTTCACCGGTTTTGGACTGATCGACAAAGCGGTAGTAGTGGTAAATCACCCCGCCATCAATCTGACCCGCATTGACCGCTTTCATCACGGTGCTGTTGCCTTTATAGGCCACGAAGTTGGCTTTCATCGCCTTGAGCCATTCCAGGGTGGCCTTCTCGCCCTTCAGGGCCAGCATCGCGCTCACGATAGCCTGGAAATCCGCGCCTGACGGTGATGCCGCCCAGCGGCCTTTCCACTCGGGTTTCGCCAGATCCATCAGCGATTTAGGCAGCTGCTGTTCGCTCAGTTTCGCCGGGTTATAGACGAACACCGTGCTGCGGGCAGCAATGCCGATCCAGCGGCCATGCGCCGGTCGATACTCTGCCGGTACCTGCTTCAGGGTGTCTGAATCCAGCGGGGCAAACAGGTTGGCGTTATCCACCAGCACCATGGACGGCGAGTTTTCCGTCAGGAACACGTCTGCCGGCGATGCGCTGCCTTCCTGCACCAGCTGGTTACCCAGCTCGCTGTCATCACCATTACGCAAAGTGACCTTAATCCCGGTTTCTTTGGTAAAACCGTCAACCCACGACTTCACCAGGTTTTCGTGCTGCGCGTTATAAATAACGATACCTTCGTTGTTATCGGCGGCAACCGACTGTGTGGAAAGGAAAAGGGATGAGGACAACAAGGCAAGCGAGAAGCAGGACAGCAGGCGAGAATTCATGAACATATCCTTAATAGACCAACGGGAGTAACCACTCATAGCTTTGTGGGACAGGATTAAAGCATACAACAACGCTAATGATAATTAGTATCAATCCAGTTTACGCGTAAAAGTGTAAAATTTCTTTTTAGCCGATTTTGTAATGATAAAAATCCAAATTTTAATGCGAGATAATTTCTAGATTAAGAAAACCTTAAGCCTGCCAACAACGAAATTCATTAGCCTTCTATTTATTATGGCGTGAAGGTAAATCTGTTATTCGCGCGCCCGGCAGAAATAAAAAAGCCCCGATAGTGCGGGGGCTTTTTATGCTTATCCTGAGGTAGCTAAATTTATAAGGCTACTCATTTAAAAAGCCTCACATAGCCGCATGAGGGGCATACACAGGATAGGTGAAGAACAGTAAATGCACGCAGTTCAGCCCAAAATGGAATAACGTTGCAACCCAGAGCCTGCCGCTCCACATCCACGCCAGGCCGTAAATAATGCCGGAGAGGCTGGCAAAAATAATCAGTAGTAAACCGCCGCTATAATGCATCAGCCCAAAGAGGACTGAGGCCATCAACAACGCGACAACAGGATGAACGATCCGGGACAAGCGCTGCTGCAGGTAGCCTCTGAACAGGGCTTCCTCGGCCAAAGAGACGAAGAAAATATTCGCAAGGGCAAATTGCGCGAACCATTCTGGCGCATGTGGCTCAATTCTCAGCCCGCCCAACGCCACAGCCAGAAGTAACAGCGCGGGTACCGCAAGTACCAATATTACCCAGCCGAGCTTGCCAATTTTATAGAGGGGTTTTGCTACGAATAGCGTTGGCATGCACGTAATTAAAAAGAACGGCACCACCGCCTTGTCCATATTAAAGTACATACTGAACGGTATGCTTTGCGGACCAACGACGACAGCATCCAGCACTTTGGGATTATGGAAGCCCGGGAGTACATGCATAACCAGGGTAACGGCGATGACCACGCACAGGCCTTCAATCAGATAAGTATATTTATCATCCTTATTACGTAGCCATTCAACAACAGACCAGCCAATAACGATTGACGCAATAACCAGCAGCGCCGGGGCGTCAAGAATGCTCTGTTTCCAGCCGAGAAATGCCGTTAATCCCAGCAGCAGGTAAGCCAGGCTTTTATTAAGGGAAAGTGCGGCAAGCGAAATTGCGAGTAGATACCACATAAATGTCCTTCATGACCGATAAATTTTAGGGTCGATGTCCCAAATATGTCCCACAACGGAAATCAGGAGGATGTGAGTGAGGCGTAACTCTATGAAATGAAATGGCACGCCCTGTAGGATTCGAACCTACGACCTACGGCTTAGAAGGCCGTTGCTCTATCCAACTGAGCTAAGGGCGCACTGAGAAGCGTGTACTTCGCGGTGGTGAAACGCGAAGAATTATACGGTCAATGGCAGGTGAGTCAATGCCTTTTCCGTTTTCAGGGCCAATTACCGCTAGCCGATTGTAAATACGGCTATTTTCTCAACATTCCTCCCTGTTTTACCGTAAAATTTAGCGCTGCGAAAAGGCTTAGTTGCATTTAAGTAACGCCTGCTGTTTTCCTGAACGTCAGCTCGTCACACTAGAGCCAGGTATCCCGGCCGCCTGGAGGCTGACAGACAACAGGACAATGGAGTGACAGCGCAAAACCTGATCGATACGCCCCCCCGGTTACAGTACCTCTCTCAGGACATCGTCGGCATTAAGCTTGAGCCTATCGTCGCCCTCGCCTCTTTGCGTCAGGTTGGCGTCGAGGTCCTTAGCGTCCTGGCCGATACGCGGCACAGTGAGGATTTTTTTTGCGATCGGTCCGCTGGCTGGTCGCTAACGCTGCTTGAGGCGCAGCTTGCTGCGTTAAAAAATACGCCGCACGGTCATAACCTTTTTATTAATCTGCCGATAACCGTCCTGACAGAGCCTGCGTCCTTCCAGCGGCTCATCAAGCTCCCCTGCGTGCCGCTCAATATTGAGCTTGTCGACCTTGCGGCTTTTTTGGCGCTGTCCGTCGCGCAGAAGCAGCGCGTGGTTCAGAATCTGCAGCAGCTGAGCAGACAGGGGCACGCTATCTGGCTGGATGACATTGATGATGTCTTAGTGCAGTCGTTTTTATCCTGTCGACTTCCGTTAAGCGGCATCAAAATAGATAAGGAAGCATTCTGGCGTTTACGCGACACCCCTGCGCTGAGGCAACTGGTTTCCCTTTGCTTTCAGCTTGCCGGGAAAGTGCTTATCGAAGGTATTGAGACTGAACGCGATCGTACCTGGGCACTGCAGGCAGGCGCAGACTTCGGCCAGGGATATTACTGGCCGTCCTGGACATGGCCGGAGGATTAAAACGCCATTTCCAGGAGGGAGACCATGCGAATGACAGTGCGCCGTTACCGGCGGCGGCGTACAGGAAGTGATGCACTGGGATTTACGCGCTCACCTTTTGCTCCCCCCTTTTTCGACCGGCTCGAATTTTTGAGCCAGTCCATCAGCCAGCCCCGCAAAACAGACGCCCCGTTTATTCTCCTGGTGACGGAGGATCATTTCCTGCGCACCGGTTTTCTCAACGGGCAGTTTCCCCTGAGCAGCTGCTGCGATTACGCCACGCTGGACGATGCCCTTGTCGCGCAGACGCAATGGCCCTCCGCCCGTCTGGTCGTGGATATTGAAAGCCGGTCAACGGGGCTTCTGGAGAAACTGGATCAGTTGAGAAGGCATAGCCTGTTTCCTCCGTTCCTGACGCCCTGGCTGTTAGTCCGGGCCGATAATTACGACACCCGCCTTTTCTGCAAAGCGGCAGGTCCCTTTCATGTGCTTGAGCGCCAGCTGAACGCCGCGGCACTCCAGCACAGCCTGCTGGATGCCCGCCCGCCACAGGGCTCCGACAAAGACTGGTTCAACCGCAATGAATGGCCGATCCTGCAGGAACTCTCCCGGGGCAAGACGTTACGTCAGATTGCCCTTATGCAGAATCGTCCCTATAGCCGCATTATCTATCGTCTTAGCTGCATCCTGGTGAAGCTGGGGCTGAGTCATCGACAGGAATTGTTGCATCTTCTTAATAACCTCTCAGACTGCACGTTTTCACTCACGTCCTAACCCCTTATTTCCTAAAGCGCTTTAAGAATTTACTTACCATTCGTGTTTCAAAAATGTTAATTTTTAACAAAAAAGTCGAAATTATAACTATTCCTAATTTATGGGCGAGAACCTTGTGAAATGCCACAAATTGAACGAACGGCAGCACTTTCCTCCATCCGTTAAGTGAATGCAGATAGCGTTAACAAGATGATAATGATGTAAAAACAAGCAGCTTAGCGACTGCGCCCTGGAGGGAAAAGCGAAGCAGATAGCATGTTCTCCTGTGCAGGAGTTGCGGAGCTGAAGGTCAACCTTCACGCTTTCAGATGAAGGTCTGACGGCCTGCGAGGGCAATTGTTCACCTCATCAGACCGGGCGAGTCCCCCAAAATGATGCGTATTTTTGTTAACAATTGATCAACATACAGAGATATCTGTTATTTTTTGTTATTACATAAAGATGAAAATATGCGGTAAATGGGATAACAGGATATTTCCGCTAAATTTAAAAAAATAGCGATTCAGATCCAGAAGATAATACAAACCAATATCCTGTGATTAATTTACAGGGTTTTCGGAAAAAACTTACCCTGTATAATAAGAAGCGTACCAAATCTGAATAAGAAAAACCTTTTTGCCAACACCAGCCAAATGAGATGACCGCGCTGAGGCATAGTTCTTTTCATTACGTAAACAAGGATGCTTTCGCTCTTTCCAGGGAAATACTACGGTATAGGGATCTGCACATTATATCCTTCCGGCATTTCGAGAGTTTTACCAAACTCTGCATAACGCTTTTAACAATCTGAGGCATTAAAAATGAAACCGGCATCCGTTATCATTATGGACGAACATCCTATCGTCAGAATGTCGATAGAAGTCCTGCTACAGAAAAATAAGAATATCACAGTCAAGCTCAAGTCTGGCGATAGCCATGAAGTCCTTGACTGTATCCGTAATCACCCTATCGATCTGGTGATCCTTGACATTGAACTCACGGGCACGGATGCTTTCGCTTTACTTAAGAGAATCAGAAACTTAAACAAAGATATTAAGGTTCTGTTCCTCTCATCTAAATCAGAGTTATTTTACGCGGGTCGCGCCATTCGCGCCGGGGCAAATGGCTTCGTCAGTAAACGAAAAGATTTGGGTGAGATCTACAACGCCGTAGAAATGATCCTGATGGGCTATTCCTTTTTCCCATCGGAAACGCTGAACTTTATAAACCATTTGGGTTCAGGGAAAGGGATGGCAGTCGATATGCCATTATCAAATCGCGAGGTCACGGTATTACGCTATCTGGCGAATGGATTATCCAATAAGGAAATTGCTGAACAGCTACTATTAAGCAACAAAACCATTAGCGCGCATAAATCCAATATTTATTCCAAGCTGGGCGTGCAAATCATCGTGGAATTAATTGATTACGCCAAAGCGCACGAGCTGCTTTAACCTGAATTCACTCCCTGCAGCTTATCTGAGCTGCAGGGAGTGCGGTCAGTGCTAATTATAGTTAATCATAAAGGTGGCATCCGCATCGGCTCGTCCGGGCTGAGGGTTATCTGCAGTGGCAATATAATTGGCATAAAACGACAATGTTGCATTCCCCTGCGCATCAACCGAGACCGGCTGGCTGGCCTGCTGGAGAGCCAGACGCGTTTTATCCGCATCCCTGATCTCTACCGCGACACGGCTCGCTGTACTGGCGTCGTTCAGCGCCAGCAAACCGTTATTGCTCCCGTCGGCTTTACCCGAAAACGTAATCGACGCCGCGCCCGGCGGACAGCCGGTCAGCTTCAGCGTAAACGGCATGGGCTGCGTGCGGCTCCCGGTGGTGCTGAGCTGTTTCGTGGGCCAGGTGCCCAGCGTAACGGTCTTGTCGCTGTCGCTGCCTTCCGCGACGCAGGTAAAATCAACAATATTGCCGTAGAGCCGAATGTTAATTTCGCCCAACGCGGTGTCCGCCTGAGCCTGTGTGCAAAGCGCAAAGAGCGCCACGGTGAGAAAACGGATCCCGTTTCGCATATCGGCTCCTTAGTCGTAATCCACGCGCAAATACCCGCGCGAGGTGAAACGCCCTTCCGCTGGCTTGTTGCCCGTCACGCTCACCGGCCAGACGCGGATCCCCACCTTTGCCTGCGCGCTGTCGTCGAGGCGGAACGGAATTTTGCTTGTCAGGTTGTTAGGCGTTAGCGGCGCACCGCTCTCGTTGGCAATGATGAACCCGACGTCGGGGTTATCCGACACCAGCACATTATCAGAGACTTTCTCCGCCTCTACGCGCATCGTCAGCATGGCGTTTGCCTCCACGTTGGTGCATTTGATCGCAATGGTTTTGCTTTGCGATGAGACGCCCTCCGGTTTGTTACCAACGCCCGCCTTGCTGAACAGGGAGGCGCCAATGTCGCCGAAATCAAACTCCACCACGTTTCCGGCGTTGATAGCGCAGCTTTGCGGCACCTGAATGGTACCGCTGTAGCTGATGGTATAGACCGGCGTGGTGAGCGGATCCGAGGAGGTGGTGGTGACGTAAACGCGGAACATGGTGGCACGCGGGATCACGACCATATTAATAAAACGTCGGGTTACCTTAAGGCGGAAGACAAGGCTGGAGTCCTGAACGCCAAACGGTCTGTTTTTGGAGACGTTAGGATGGCTCCCCATCTGGATATAGTTTTTTGGCGGATAAAACACGCCAGCATAGCTGTCCGTGATTTTCATGGCCCCGTCCAGATAGTCGTTCAGCTTCAGATACTGATAGCCATCGCTCGTTCCCGTAACCTGATAATCGGTCACATAGCTACGCTTGGTGGTATTCCCGACCGTGCCCTTCGGGCAGACGGCATTGACCCCTACCCACTGCGACTTCTCGCTGAGCGTCACGACCTGTCCAATCTGGTTATTCGAGCTATTGAATTTGTCCGTCAGGTCGTAATGCACTTCCGTCGGCACGCCTTTTTCATTGACGCACACGGTGGCGAATGCGTTTGCCGCAGGCAGTAGCGCCAGAAGCGACAAGCCTAAGATGTGGGTTTTATTCACAGCGAATCCCCTTCATTGTGATTGCCTGTTGCAGGCTCTTTTCAGGCAAGCTGTAAGGCGCGCGACACTGGGACTGCGCCCCGTCGCCCCACTGGATCAGCAGCTCGCCCTCCAGCGGCAGCCCGCTCAGGTAAATTTGCCCGTCGTCCCCCACCATGCTGGTGACACCGCTCCGGGTCTCACGGACCACCGCGCCAAACGGCACGGGCTGGTTGCCGCGCGTTACCGTCAGCAGGGCGCGCACGCCAATGCGGGTATCAAAGCTGGCGCGCACCAGCGCGCCTTTGGTCGGCACCACGCTGCTCACGTTGTTTTCGATGTCGGTGTTGTTGCTCATGGTGTTGGTATCCAGCGCCACGCGGTTATAGCGGTAGACGGTGGCATACGGCATCACCGCATAGCCTCGCCAGTCGGTTCTCACGCCGGTCTGGTTTTCCACGCTGACGCCGGATGCCCCCGGCGCTTTGATCAGCACGTTGGTGTCGCCCAGCGGCTGGCTGAAGGTCACGCCGTCGGCATGACCGACGACCCCGCCGGAGAGCTGCCAGTTGAGATCGTGCTGATCGTCGCTGTAGTTGTAGCCCACGCCCAATGTGCCGTAGGTCGCCTGCCAGTTGGCGCTGGCGCTTCCGCTTGACCCGTTGGTGCTGGTGTGTCCCTGAGTCACGCTGTAGTTCAGGTTGCGGTCCTCCAGCAGCGTGCCGCTGACGCCGGTTTGCCAGCTCGTGTCGCCATCGCTGTTCCGACTGGCGGATGCCGTGGCGTAGGCCCTGTCGATGGCGCTGTCCCGGCGATAGCCCTGACGGGTAAAGATACTGAACGGCACGGAGACGTTAAACGACGCGATCCGGTCGGTGCCGTCGATCCCGACGGATTTGTTCCACGACCACGAAACGGAGTAGTTGATCCCCTTCATGCCCCCCGCATACCCCAGCTGGTACCAGAGGTTCGACTCGTCGGTTCCCCAGTAGGTCTGCTCGCTGCCGGAGATATAGACCGAGCCGTAATCCCCCAGCGACTGAGAAACGTTAAGCTGGAAGCGGCCTTTTTTATTCCACGTCAGGTTGTGATAGCTCTGCACGTCCGGCACATCGTTATCGTCCTGGCTGTCGGCATACTGATAGCCTTCCATGGAGCGCCATGCCACATCGTCCAGGGTGTAAAACCCTTTTGTGGAGTAGCGGTAGCCCAGCAGCTGGAAGTTGGTGCCGAAACCGTTAAGGGATTTCGCATAGAGGAAGCGCAGGGACTGTCCTTCATGCTTGCTGTCGTCCGCGAGCTGGCTGCGGGCGTGGGTGATATCGAGCGAAACCGCGCCCCAGTCGCCCAGGTTTTTTCCGGCCCCGACGGCAACCGCGGTATAGCGTGACGCCAGCTGCGTCCCGCCGTAGAGCGTAAAGCCGTTGGCAAGCCCGGTAATCAGGGTGCCCTGGGTGAAGAACGGCGTATCCTGATCGCTGTTACCGCTGCGGTAATCCCCCGCGACGAGGTCATACTTCCAGCGCCCTTCACGCTGCAGAAGCGGCACGGTGGAGTACGGCACGGTATAGCGCTGCTGGGTACCGTCTTTCTCTTCTACCGTCACTTCCAGGTCACCGCTTGAGGAGGTCGGGTTGAGATCGGTAATCGCAAATGCGCCCGGCTGCACATAGCTTTGATAGATCACGTAGCCATTCTGACGCACCACCACTTTGGCGGGCGTCCGGGCGATCCCGCGCACCGTGGGCGCGTAGCCCTGCAGGCTGTCCGGGTACATGCTGTCAGACGAGAAGAGCCGTCCGCCGCGGAACCCCATGCTGTCGAAGACGTCATTACCGGTATTGCTGTCGCCCAGGACCAGTTCGCTTTTCAGCGGGATCACGGTGCGCTGCGCCCAGGTGCCAATATTCTGCCACTCGCTGTGCCGCTGCCCGTTGGTCTGCGTGTATCGCCATGCGCCGTTGTTACGTAAACGCCAGGCGCCATAGTTCAGCCCGCTCTGCAGGTTGAGGTAATAGCTGTCGTCTTCGCTGCCCCGGTTGCCCGTAAAGCTGTAGTTCAGCAGCGCGGCGGGAATGCCTTCATCCCACTGTTCCGGCGGAATGTAGCCCCGGGCGCTGTTCTGCAATGCCACCTGCGGCAGGCTGACGTTCAGGCGCTGTGAGGCAAAGTTGAATACCGTTTCGCTGCCGGGAATGGCCGTGGTCAACGGGACGCAGGCCTCACCCTGAACCTGAGCCAGCTCGGGAAACACCGCAACGTTGACGCCAAAGCGGTCGAGCATCGCCCGCGTAATACACGGCGATAAGCCGCCCGCCACCGGCGGCGTGTTCTCCGCCTGCTCAAAACGCACGTCCTGAGTCCCGATAAATTCATCGTTACGCCAGATATCCACGCGATAAACGCCGGGTGCCTGCTGGTGTCCTTGTTCAAAACGCGACAAATCCGCCACGCTGGCGGTGTCGTCGGACAGGAAGGCCGGGTTGAAATAGCTTTCGCTCCAGCCAGCCTGCGGCCAGAGCGCAGCCATCAGCGCCAGCGCAACCGGGCAGTAACGTCCCTGATGGTTTTTCATCGCCCTGACTCTGCTCACAGGTTGACGCTACGCGCCGGCGTGATGGCACCGTAGTCATTCACGCTCTGCCAGGAGAGCGTGCCGCCGGCACCGGCTGGCAGCACCTGCTGTGCCGCGCTTTTCGGCGCCACCATCAGGTTATCCAGCGTCTTCCCGCCCAGCTTCAGATTGACGAGGGTGATGTAATACGGAGACGCGTTGCTGACTTTGAGATGGTTACCCGCGCGCTCAAACCGCAGCTGGGAAAGCGCCTCTTCCGGCTGCATTGCCAGGTTGTTCGGGCGCACAAACAGCTTGATGCGCGAGAGGATAGCCAGCTGCAGCACGTTATTGTTTTCCGTTTTGGCTTTGTTCACTGACGGGATCGCTTTCACGTTCATGTAAAACAGCGATTCACGGTCGGCAGGCAGCGCAGGCCCGGCGTAAATAATGCGCAGCGTGTTTTCACTGTCCGGCTCGCTAACAAACAGGGGCGGCGTGACGGCAAATGTTTTTTCTTTTTGCCCGTTCGCATTTTCGATCCACGCGTTAATTAAATAGCGCTCCTGTTTATTGCTGTTGGTGATCGCCAGCGACGTTTGCTTCGCGTCGGCCGGGTAAATAACGCGGGTGGCTCCCAGCGCAATACCGCCGGATGCATTCGCGCAGGCAGAAACCATCATTAAAATAAACGATAAAAAAAGTCCTGGTTTAATTAGGGTATTCATCACAACCGTACCTTTAATAATGTGTTCGCAGGTGTTATGGATAAATCAACGTAAACCAGACATCCGACTGAATTTTGCCTGGCTCGAGGTGTTCGGAAATAGCCCGATAGCGGGCGCTAAAATGGAACGCCAGCTCGCGGGTATCGATCGGCAGCCAGCTGACGGCCGTGGCATTTGGGATAATCTGACGCTGCTGCTCGTCAAAGAGCGCCAGCCCAACGCCGCTGCTGACAGGCGTTTCACCTGGTCGCGATGTCGCCAGAAAGACCTGAGGATCTTCTGCGGGTGTGGCCCCCTGAAACTGGATCCCCACGGTGCGCGAAACATCAACGCTGCAGTCCAGCAGCCGTACGGTGAAAGGCACATTCACCGTGGAAAAACTGCCCACGCCGGAAAATGAATTGGTTCGGTACTGCCCCATATCGATGCGCATATTCTGGCTGTCGGGCGCCACGGCGCAGCCGCCGTTCACCAGTTCACCTCTGAGATGAACCTTGCCGCCTTCGATCACCACGGTATGCGCCGATGCCGGGCAAGCCATCGCAAGGGTTAACAGCAGTAGTGTTCCTGTCCTTGTCATCCTTTGTTCCTGGCAATAGCGTATGACGGGCCTCGTCCCTGAGGCCTGAACATCCCTGTGCGGAGGAATTATTCGTATTTCATTACGAAGGTGGCGTCAGCGTTCGCCTGGCCTGGCTCGGTAGTCGCAGCCGTGGATTTATAACGCGCGGTGAACTTCAGGGTGTTGGTCCCTTCGATCAGCGTCTGCGCAGCAGAGAAGGTCGCACCGTCTGGCGTCAGAACGCTGGATTTGCTGTCGAGGATCTCGATACCCACGCCTTTCGCGGTGTTGTCGTTGCTGCCGGAGGTGACGGCCAGCAGGGTTTTGTCGGTTGGGTCGATCTGACCGGTGAACGCAACAGCGGCAGTTTTGGCCACCAGCGGATCGCAATCGTTCAGTTCAATGTTGAACGGAATATTAGAGGTGGTGTCGCCCACTTTGGTGAATTTCGCGGTACGATACTGACCCAGATTAACGGTCTGCTCGGAAGAATCAGTATTTACTGAACAAGCCGCATTAACCAGCTCACCTTTAAAATGTACGGTACCGCCATTTACGGAAACCGGCGCAGCAGGATCCGCTGCATTTGCGGCACCCGCAACCAGGGCCAAAGTTGCAATAACAGTAGAAGCAATGTTGCTGAGTTTCATGTCTATTCCTTTAAAATGTAAATAACCCTTCCCGCGAAAAATCGGGAATAAGAAATACGTTCAATTGAGTAATTGAAAGCTTATTTCGGAGGAGACAAAGTAGCTCAGGAGGTGATTTTTAAATATGTCAAAACGCTGCCATTTTACCAGGTCACATCCTAATCCCGCCTAAGAAATTGACCATCCCTTAAGAAGGGTTTTTGCGTCTTGCGGATAAAAACGCGCAAAGGGTGACTGACAGCGGGGCTCGCTTCTGACAAAATACACGCATCCCCCCTTTCGAACGTTACAGACGGAATCTTCTCTCTGATGGCAGCAAAGATTATTGACGGTAAAACGATTGCGCAGCAGGTGCGCTCTGAGGTCGCGGAAAAAGTGAAGGCGCGTAAAGCGGCCGGAAAACGCGCCCCCGGGCTGGCCGTTGTGCTGGTTGGCAGTAACCCGGCATCGCAGATTTATGTCGGCAGCAAGCGCAAAGCGTGTGAAGAGGTGGGGTTCGTCTCCCGCTCTTACGATTTGCCGGAAACCACCAGCGAAGCAGAACTGCTGGAACTTATTGACACTCTGAATGCCGATAAAGAGATCGACGGTATTCTGGTTCAGCTGCCGCTGCCCGCCGGTATCGACAACGTGAAGGTGCTGGAGCGTATCGCACCGGATAAAGACGTGGACGGCTTCCATCCTTACAACGTTGGCCGCCTGTGCCAGCGCGCGCCGCGCCTGCGTCCGTGCACGCCGCGCGGTATCGTGACGCTGCTGGAGCGTTATAACATCGATACTTACGGCCTGAACGCCGTGGTCATCGGCGCGTCCAACATCGTGGGCCGCCCGATGAGCATGGAGCTGCTGCTGGCCGGCTGCACCACCACCGTTACCCACCGCTTCACCAAAAACCTGCGTCACCACGTTGAGAACGCCGATCTGCTGATCGTCGCGGTCGGTAAGCCGGGCTTTATTCCGGGCGAGTGGATTAAAGAGGGCGCAATTGTCGTGGACGTCGGGATTAACCGTCTGGAAAACGGCAAAGTGGTCGGCGACGTGGTGTATGAAGATGCCGCCGCGCGCGCCTCTTACATTACCCCCGTACCGGGCGGCGTAGGCCCGATGACCGTCGCAACGCTGATTCAGAATACCCTGCAGGCATGCGAAGAATATCACGACGTAGAGGACGCGTAAGATGGCCACATTTTCATTAGGCAAACACCCGCACGTTGAGCTGTGCGATCTGCTCAAGCTGGAAGGCTGGAGCGAAAGCGGCGCGCAGGCGAAAATTGCCATTGCCGACGGGCTTGTCAAAGTGGACGGTGCGGTGGAAACCCGCAAGCGCTGCAAGATTGTCGCGGGCCAGACCGTGAGCTTTGAAGGGCAGAGCGTGACCGTGACGGCGTAAGCCGTTTGATGCCCGGTGGCGCTGCGCTTACCGGGCCTACGTACTGTCTCCGTTTGTAGGCCGGGTAAGGCGAAGCCGCCACCCGGCAATTTCTATCTCTATCCCCTCACACCCATCACGGTTATTTATCGATCCACTTCAAATAATCAGTATTTCGTCTGTTGAAAAATGAAAATTCAGTTGCGCGTTTTTCACGCTTTGCCCACGATAAGTAGAACGTTCTACTAAAACGTTCTACTTACAATAACAGCGCCAAAAAAAGCGCTACTCGGGGGAAATCAGCATGAGTCTGATATCAGGGTTTGTTAAATCGCTGTCTAAGTTATCGATGATTGGTCGCGCCTTAATGCTGCCAATTTCACTGCTTCCCGCTGCGGGCCTGCTGCTGGCCTTCGGCGATAAGTTCCATCTGCCGCTGATGATGAACGCGGGCGGGGTTATCTTTGATAACCTGCCGATGCTGTTTGCCATTGGCTCTGCCGTGGGCCTGGCGTCAGAATCCGGCATTGCGGCGCTGTCCGCGGCGGTGTCGGTGTTTGTCACCAATATCACCATCAGCACCGTGCTGAGCATCACGCCGGAAATGGCCTCCCAGGGCGGGAAATACGCCATGGTGGTGGGCATTCCGACGCTGCAGATGGGCGTCTTCGGCGGCCTGATCTGCGGTATTCTCGCGGCCTGGTGCTATAACCGCTTCCACACCATGCAGCTTCCGGAATTCCTTGGCTTCTTCTCCGGCAAGCGCTTCGTGGCGATTGCAACGGCATTCCTCTCGTTCCTGATGGGGCTGCTGCTGCCGTACGTGTGGCAGCATATCCAGGCCGGTATCGACGCCCTCTCCGTGGTCGTTAACGGCGACAACCAGGCGGCCTCGACCTTTATCTTCGGTCTGGTGGAGCGCGCGCTGATCCCGCTCGGTCTGCACCATATCTGGTATCCGTCGTTCTGGTATTCGTTTGGGGATTACACCACCCAGGCAGGCCAGGTGATCCACGGCGACCAGACCATCTGGTTCAAGATGCTGGAAGAAGGGGTGAAATCCTTCAGCAGCGACACCTACCAGAACGCCGGTAAGTTCATGCAGGGTGAATTCCCGCTGATGCTGTTCGCGCTGCCTGCGGCGTGCCTGGCGATGTATCACGAAGCCCATACGAAGAATAAGAAAATCGCGGCCGGTATTCTGTTCTCCGCGGCGCTGACCTGCTTCCTGACGGGGATCACCGAACCGGTCGAATTTACCTTTATCTTCGTGGCGCCGATTCTGTACGTCTTTAACGCCATCATGGCGGGTCTGGCCTACATGACCATGTACCTGCTGCATGCGCATATCGCCAAGTCGTTCTCTGCGGGCTTTATTGACTATCTGTCATTCGGGATCCTGCCGTCGTTTAACGGCTACCAGACCCACTTCCTGAGCGCCATTATCATCGGCATTCCAATGGGCCTGATTTATTACTTCACGTTCCGCTTTGTGATCCGTCGTTTCGACGTGAAAACGCCGGGCCGCACCGAAGTAACCGCCAACGCGGATGAAAAATCGGATTCTGAACTCGCGACCGAGATCATCACCCTGCTGGGCGGCGCGCATAACATTGACTCCGTCGGCGCCTGTATCACCCGCCTGCGTCTGGAAGTGGCAAAAAGCGACGCGGTGGATAAAGACGGTCTTAACGGACTCGGCGCGCGCGGCGTGGTCTTCGTCGGCGACAACGGTATTCAGGTGATTTTCGGTGCCAGAGCACAGTTTATCGCCCAGACCATGTCCACCATGATCGGCAAATAATAAGATGCCTGAACGACACGTCTCCTGTACGCTGGGAGGCGTGTTTTATCTGGCTGATAATCGGTAAATTTCAGGGAGCGGTTTTGAAGAAAGTCAGCATTATTGATGTTGCAAAGCACGCGGGCGTGTCGGTTTCCACCGTCTCGCTGGTGCTGCGCCAGAAAGGGAAAATCTCAGAGGCAACGATCGAGAAGGTCAACGCTGCCATCAATACCCTGGGCTATGTTCATAACGTTGCCGCTGCCAACCTCCGCGCCAATACCTCTAATCTGATTGGCCTGATCCTCCGCGACTTTAGCGACAGCTTCTCCATCAAGGTGATGGCGAGCATTGTTCAGGATCTTGAAAAACAGGGGTATATGGTTTTTCTCGGTCAGCCCCAGAACGACCATGACCAGCTTGAGCGCTGCCTGCTGTCGTTTAAGCAGCAGGGCGTCGCCGGGGTGATCTATCTGGCCTCGGATACCCGCACCGCCACCCTGCCGGAAAAGATTCGCCACTGCCCGCTGCCGCTGGTGGTGGTCTCTCAGTCGCTGCTGGATGAAAAATGCAATCTGGTGATGCGCGATAACCGACAGGCGGCCAGTCTGGCGGTGCGTTATCTTATCGAGCGCGGTCATCGTAATATCGCCTACATAGGCGGACGGGAAGGCTGCCTTATCCGCGAGCAGCGCCTGCTCGGCTTTCGCAGCGCGATGGCGCAAAACGGGCTGGTCTGGCGCGATGAATACTCGCCGGCCTGCAGCGATGACACGCTGGCAGCGGGTTTTGCCACCCGCCAGCTGCTGGAAAAAAACAACACCATCACCGCCCTGCTCTGCCACTCGCCGGATGCCATGATCGGCTCCATCTCCGGTATTCATCAGGTCGGGCGTACGGTGGGTAAAGATGTGTTTCTGACGCAGCAGGTCGCCCTGGTCGGTTTCGAAGATATGCTCCACGTGAACCTCACTTCGCCCTCGTTTACCTACGTCTCGTCCGCCAGCGAAGAGACGGGGCGTCAGGCGGCCGGGCTGATTATTCGCACGCTGAAGGAGCCGACGCTGCAAACCCAGCGTATTACGCTTTCCGGACAGCTTATCGCACGCGAGTCGGCGTAAAATCAGAATTTAGCACAGGTCTTTTAGCGCGGAATGACTGCTATATTTCCATGATTTGCCATGGATAATCACAATGCCTACCGTTATTACGCACGCTGCTGTTCCGCTTTGCCTGGGCTTAGGCCTGGGGACAAAAGTTATCCCACCCCGTCTGCTGTTTGCCGGCATTGTTCTCGCCATGCTGCCGGACGCCGACGTGCTGGCGTTCAAGTTCGGCGTCGCGTACGGCAACGTTTTCGGCCATCGCGGCTTTACCCACTCCCTGCTTTTTGCCTTCGTGGTGCCGATACTTTGCGTACTGACTGGACGACGATGGTTCCGGGCCAGCCTGACGCGGTGCTGGCTGTTTTTAACCGTGTCACTGCTGTCGCACAGCCTGCTGGATTCGATTACCACAGGCGGGAAAGGCGTCGGCTGGCTGTGGCCGTGGTCGGATGAACGCTTCTTTGCGCCGTGGCAGGTGATTAAGGTCGCGCCGTTTGCGCTCTCACGCTATACCACGCCGTACGGGCATCAGGTGATTATTTCAGAACTGCTGTGGGTGTGGCTGCCGGGGGTGGTGCTGATGGGAATGTTGTGGTGGAAAAGAAGGTAAAAAAAAAAGCCGGGTGGCGGCTGCGCCTTACCCGGCCTACTTTTGCCTGTTGGCCCGGCAAGCGTAAGCGTCACCGGGCGTTACAGACTTACTTACGGCGCCAGGTCGTTCCCTGCGGTCCGTCCTCCAGGATGATGCCCATCTCGGTCAGACGGTTACGCGCCGCATCGGCCGCCGCCCAGTCTTTCGCCTGACGCGCTTCCAGACGCGCTTTGATCAACGCTTCAATTTCCGCCACTTCACCGTCGTCCGCCTGCGCACCGCTCTGCAGGAACGCGTCCGGCTCCTGCTCCAGCAGGCCGAGCACGGAAGAAAGCTTACGCAGATGGGACGCCAGCGCATTCGCGGCCGCCATATCCTCGGACTTCAGGCGGTTCACTTCGCGCGCCATGTCGAACAGCACGGAGTAGGCTTCCGGGGTATTGAAGTCGTCGTTCATCACCTCAACGAAGCGCGCTTCGAACGCTTCGCCGCCTGCCGCCGGAACAGACTTGTCGGTTCCGCGCAGCGCGGTGTAGAGACGCTCCAGCGCCGAGCGCGCCTGCTTCAGGTTCTCTTCGCTGTAGTTCAGCTGGCTGCGATAGTGGCCAGACATCAGGAAGTAGCGCACGGTTTCCGCGTCGTAATACTTCAGCACGTCACGCACGGTAAAGAAGTTACCCAGCGATTTCGACATCTTCTCGCGGTCAACCATTACCATCCCGGAGTGCATCCAGTAGTTCACGTACTCGCCGCCGTGGGCGCAGGTGGACTGCGCGATTTCGTTTTCGTGGTGCGGGAACATCAGGTCTGAACCGCCGCCGTGAATGTCGAAGTGCTTGCCCAGCTGTTTGCAGTTCATCGCAGAACACTCAATGTGCCAGCCCGGACGGCCGTCGCCCCACGGGGATGGCCAGCTTGGTTCACCCTCTTTGGACATCTTCCACAGCACGAAGTCCATCGGGTTACGCTTCACGTCAACCACATCAACGCGGGCACCGGCCTGGAGCTGGTCCAGATCCTGACGGGAAAGCGCACCGTAGGTTGGGTCCGTCGGCACGGAGAACATCACGTCGCCGTTGTCGGCAACATACGCATGACCGCGGGCGATCAGCTTTTCGGTGATCTCGATGATTTCGTGAATATGGTGGGTCGCGCGCGGCTCGCTGTCCGGACGCAGAATATTCAGGGCGTCGAAGTCTTTGTGCATCTCAGCGATCATGCGATCCACCAGCACGACAAAGCTTTCGCCGTTTTCATTCGCGCGCTTGATGATCTTATCGTCGATGTCGGTGATGTTGCGCACGTATTTCAGCTTGTACCCCAGAAAACGCAGGTAGCGTGACACCACGTCGAAGGCGACAAAGGTACGGCCATGGCCAATGTGACAGAGATCGTAAACCGTAATACCACACACGTACATGCCGACTTCCCCGGCATGGATAGGTTTAAATTCCTCTTTTTGGCGCGTCATTGTATTAAAGATTTTTAACATCGAAGATTCCATGTAAACACGTGTGTGGTTGAAAACCGGCTATTCTACCCGTAATTCAAACCCGAAGCAGCACACAATGCAAGGTGATCGCATCCTGTGGTTATGCTATAACAAGCCCCTATAGATGACCCGAAGGCGGGTCGACGTACCACAATAACGGAACAGGATGCAAAAATGGTTACTTTCCACACTAATCATGGCGATATCGTAATCAAAACCTTTGATGACAAAGCGCCTGAAACAGTTAAAAACTTCCTGGACTACTGCCGCGAAGGTTTCTACAACAACACCATTTTCCACCGCGTGATCAACGGTTTCATGATCCAGGGCGGCGGTTTCGAACCTGGCATGAACCAGAAAGCCACTAAAGAGCCGATCAAGAACGAAGCGAACAACGGCCTGAAAAACACCCGCGGCACGCTGGCGATGGCACGTACTCAGGCGCCTCACTCTGCTACTGCACAGTTCTTCATTAACGTGGCGGACAACGACTTCCTGAACTTCTCCGGCGAAAGCCTGCAGGGTTGGGGCTACTGCGTATTCGCAGAAGTGGTTGAAGGTATGGACGTGGTTGACAAGATCAAAGCCGTCTCTACTGGCCGCAGCGGTATGCACCAGGACGTTCCAAAAGAAGACGTTGTGATTACCAGCGTGACCGTCAGCGAGTAATTGGTGGCGACACTCTTTATTGCGGATCTTCATCTGCAAACAGAAGAACCGGCGATAACCGCCGGTTTTCTGCGTTTTTTACGCGGTGAAGCGAAAAGCGCCGATGCGCTGTACATCCTGGGCGACCTCTTTGAAGCCTGGATTGGCGACGACGACCCTAACCCGCTGCACCGTGAAATGGCCGCCGCCATTCACGCGCTGGTGGATTCGGGCGTCCCCTGCTACTTCATTCACGGCAACCGTGATTTCCTGATCGGCAAGCGCTACGCCCGTGAAAGCGGCATGACGCTGCTGCCGGAAGAACAGGTGCTCGACCTCTACGGCCGCAAGGTGCTGATCATGCACGGCGACACGCTCTGCACCGACGATACCGGCTACCTGGCGTTTCGCGCCAAAGTCCACACCCCGTGGATCCAGAAGGTGTTCCTTGCCCTGCCGCTCTTTATCCGCAACCGCATCGCCGCCAGAATGCGCGCAGGCAGTAAAGCCGCCAACAGCAGCAAATCCATGACCATCATGGACGTCAATCCGCAGGCGGTCGTGCGGGTGATGGAAAAGCATGACGTTCAGTGGCTGATCCACGGTCATACCCATCGTCCTGACGTGCATTCCCTCATCGCCAACGGCCAGCCCGCACACCGCGTGGTATTGGGTGCCTGGCACACTGAAGGTTCTATGGTCAAAGTCACGCCTGAGGGCGTGGAGCTGATCGCGTTTCCGTTTTAACCCCCTCCACATCATTCTATTTTTTTGAACAATATCGGCAAATTGTTTCGATTTTAATCCGCCCGTGGTCGGCCTATTATTTATCACATCAGGGCAACACGCCCTATCCCAGACAAAACACTTAAGGAATACGACCATGAAATCCATCAAAACTTTCGTTGCAGTTGCGGCTCTCTCCCTGGTTTCTTTCGGTTCTTTCGCGCAGAGCGTGAGCGCAACCGCCTCAACCCTTGACCGCGCAGAAGCGAAAATCGCTGCACAGGCTGCTGAACAGGGTGCGTCTTATAAAATCACCAGCGCGAAGGTCGATAATCGCGTGTATATGACCGCAGAACTGACGAAATAATGATTGCCCCTCGACGAAAACAGACCGCCAGAATGCGGTCTGTTTTGTTATGAATTGATGGCAACAACGGCTCAAGATTTAACCGCGCAACCGTTTTCCTTGCCCGTATAACATGCTATTCTCTGTGCCCTCAAAAGCAGTGTGTTTCGCACCACAGGAGTTTTAAGACGCATGTCTTCCCGCAATAATCCGGCGCGTGTCGCCATCGTGATGGGGTCCAAAAGCGACTGGGCTACCATGCAGTTCGCCGCCGAAATCTTTGACATCCTGAATGTTCCGCACCACGTTGAAGTGGTCTCTGCACACCGTACGCCGGACAAACTGTTCAGCTTCGCCGAAAGCGCCGAAGAGAACGGTTATGAGGTGATCATCGCCGGTGCGGGCGGCGCAGCACATCTGCCGGGCATGATTGCCGCCAAAACCCTGGTGCCGGTTCTGGGCGTACCGGTTCAGAGCGCCGCGTTAAGCGGTGTGGACAGCCTCTACTCCATCGTTCAGATGCCGCGCGGTATTCCTGTCGGCACGCTGGCGATTGGCAAAGCGGGTGCCGCAAACGCCGCCCTGCTGGCCGCGCAGATCCTGGCGACGCACGATAAAGACTTACATGAACGTCTGGCGGCGTGGCGTAAAGCCCAGACCGACGAAGTGCTGGACAACCCGGACCCGCGGGGTGCGGCATGAAGCAGGTTTGCGTTCTCGGTAACGGCCAGTTAGGCCGCATGCTGCGTCAGGCCGGTGAGCCGCTGGGTATTACCGTCTGGCCCGTCGGGCTGGACGCCGAGCCAGAAGCCGTCCCATTCCACCAGAGCGTGATCACCGCCGAGATTGAACGCTGGCCGGAGACCGCTCTGACCCGCGAGCTGGCGCGTCATAACGCCTTCGTTAACCGCGACGTGTTCCCGATCGTTGCCGACCGCCTGACGCAAAAGCAGCTGTTCGACAAGCTCGGCCTGGCGACCGCGCCGTGGCAGCTCCTGTCTGATAAAAGCGAGTGGAACGACGTCTTCGCCATGCTGGGCGAGCTGGCGATCGTGAAGCGCCGCGTGGGTGGCTACGACGGCCGCGGCCAGTGGCGCCTGCGCGCAGGCGACACCGCCGAGCTGCCGGATGATTGCTACGGCGAGTGCATCGTTGAGCAGGGCATTAACTTCAGCGGTGAAGTCTCGCTGGTTGGCGCGCGCGGGCATGACGGCCGCACGGTGTTTTATCCGCTGACGCATAACCTGCATCAGGACGGCATTCTGCGCACCAGCGTCGCCTTCCCGCACGCCAATGCCGACCAGCAGGCGCAGGCGGAAGAGATGCTCTCTGCCATCATGCACGAACTCGGTTATGTCGGCGTCATGGCGATGGAGTGCTTTATCACCCCGTCCGGTCTGCTGATCAATGAACTTGCGCCGCGCGTGCACAACAGCGGCCACTGGACGCAAAACGGCGCCTCCATCAGCCAGTTTGAGCTGCACCTGCGCGCCATTACCGACCTGCCTCTGCCGCAGCCGGTGGTGAACAGCCCGTCGGTGATGATCAACCTGATCGGCACCGATCTGAACTACGACTGGCTGAAGCTGCCGCTGGTGCATCTGCACTGGTATGACAAAGAGGTCCGCGAGGGTCGTAAAGTCGGCCACCTGAACCTGAACGACAGCGACACGGGCCGTCTGAGCGCCACGCTGGAAGCCATGATCCCGCTCCTGCCGCCGGAATACGCGAGCGGTATTGTCTGGGCACAATCTAAGCTTAAATAGTTCTCCCTCCGCCGGGGAGTTGACCTCCTCTTTCCCCGGCGTACAATTCCCGCCCATTGCTGCTTAGCTTTCTTCTGGAATAACCATGAACGATGGAACGGACTATCGCGCGATCCTCGCGTCCGATACCCCTTTAATCGACGTTCGCGCGCCGATCGAATTTGCCCAGGGCGCGATGCCAGCGGCAGTCAACCTGCCTTTAATGAATGATGACGAGCGCGCCGCCGTCGGCACCTGTTATAAACGTCAGGGACCGGACGCCGCGCTGGCGCTCGGCCATCGCCTGGTAAGCGGCGACACGCGTGACGCCCGCATCAACGCCTGGCGCGAAGCCAGCCTTGCCCATCCTGAGGGCTTTCTCTGCTGCGCGCGCGGCGGCCAGCGCTCGCATATCTCGCAGGCCTGGCTGAAAGAGGCGGGTGTCGACTATCCGCTGATCCGCGGTGGCTATAAGGCCCTGCGCCAGACGGCGATTCAGGTGACCATCGAGCAGTCGCAAAAGCCGATGGTGCTTATCGGCGGCTGTACCGGGAACGGTAAAACCCTGCTGGTGAAGCAGCACGCGCAGGGTATCGATCTGGAAGGGCTGGCGCACCATCGCGGCTCGTCATTTGGCCGCACGCTCACGCCGCAGCTTTCTCAGGCCAGCTTTGAAAATCACCTTGCGGTTGAGCTATTGAAAAAAGACGCCGCGCGCTGGGTGCTGGAAGATGAGGGCCGGATGATTGGCTCTAACCACCTGCCGGCCTGCCTGCGCGACCGCATGGTTGAAGCCCCTATCGTCGTGGTCGAGGATCCGTTTGACATTCGTCTTGAACGCCTGCGCGAAGAGTATTTCGACCATATGTGGGCGGACTTTTCTGCCGCCTACGGCGAGGAAGCGGGCTGGAAAGAATACAGCGAGTACCTGCATCATGGCCTGTTCGCCATACGCCGCCGTCTTGGGCTGCAGCGCTTTGCGGAATTTACCGCGCTGTTAGACTCCGCGCTGCTGGAACAGCAACGCTCTGGCCGCACTGATGCGCACTTCAGCTGGCTTGTACCGCTCCTGAACGACTATTACGACCCGATGTACGGCTATCAGCTGGAGAAAAAGGCGGAAAAGATTGTGTATCGCGGGACGTACGAAGAAATTGCTGAGTGGCTTGATCGCTGAAAAAAGCCGGGTGGCGGCTACGCCTTACCCGGCCTACGCGTACTGTTGTAGCCCCGGTAAGCACAGCGCCACCGGGGAACAGACGGCTTAGAAGTCGTAACGCAGACGCACCAGGTTCATGTCGCCCAGGTTGTCGGTGCTGGAGGTGAACACGTGTTCGTAATCCACGCGGAAACCGTAATCCAGCTGGAAGCTGATACCCACGCCGTTGTCGATGCGCTGGTAGTTACGGCCGTTCACGTACTCAATGCGATCACCCATGAAGTAAGGCTGGATGGATTTCACCGCGTACTGACCGACTGGGAACTTGTACCCTGCGAAGTACTCAATACCCCACGCGTCGCCCGCAAAGTAGTCGTTAACAGACACTTTTTTGGTGGTCAGGAAGTTCTGGTACCAGCCGCCGCCTGCGGAGAAGGTCCAGTTGTCCGGGGTCCAGCTCAGCGCGGTACCGAGGATGTTCTGGTCGTAGGTTTTGCTGTCGCCGTTGTCCGGGTTACGCATGTCGGCGCGGGTGTAGTTCCACGCGGCGCCCCAGGTCAGGTCGGTAGTCAGGTGGTAATCCAGACCCAGCGAGCCGCCGCCTTTACGCTTGTAGCGCAGGCCGTTGCCCGGCAGGAATTCGCTGTCTTCAAACAGGTAGGATGCATAAATGTCAGCATCGCCCACGGTTTTCTTATATTTCAGCATCTGGCGTGAACGGTAAGAGCCGTCGTAATCGCCGTTGATCCCGTTACCCGGTGCCTGAGCGATCATGTCGTAGTCCCAGATATCGGTTTTCGCGCCAACCACATCATAGTAAACGCTGTTCTGTTGACCGAAGGTCAGCGTACCCCAGGTGTCGCTCTTCAGACCGGTATAGAGCATACGACGCGTGGTGTCGTGTGCGCCTTCGGCGTAGTGGTGATCCCAGTTAAACTGCGCAGGAATATTCACACCCAGCTCGTAGTAGCTGATCCAGCTGATGTCATCAAACAGGTAGTAATCTGCTGCGAAACGGAAGCGGGTGCCGCCGTCAAAGCCGTTACGCTTGTAGCTGTTTTTCCCGTCGTCGCCGGTCATGTTCTGGAACTGAGGACGAATACTGCCGCCAACGGTGAAGTTCAGGCGGCTCAGCGGGTTACCCGCCTGAGGATCCTGCTTAAGAACGGTGATTTCCGCCTGAGAAGCGAAGGTCGTTAATGCCACTGCCGCGCCAATCGTTGCCGCCAGCGCTGATTTTTTTATAGTCATTATTTTTCCTTAATAGACACGCTGCTAAATATTTAGCGGGTGAATATTAACTGGAAATAATCGGGCTGTGTGGACGGGTTTTTAATGTTTTGTGCTACTAAATGAGTGGGTATTATCACTTTGTGCTATTTAAACACTACGCACCGGCATAAAAATCCGGTGCGTAATTATCACTATACTAAATCAACTCGCAAACTGACGGAACAGGGCTTTGCCCTTTAACAGCCGCGTGCCGAGCCAGCCTCCGCAGAGAGAAAGCAGCGCAGCGCCGCACAGAGGCAGAGTCAACCAAAGACGCCAGTCAGGCTCCCACGGGAAGTCGAAGACCTTTGTCTGCAGCACCGCCAGCGCCGTCTCTGCGCCAATGGCGGCCACCAGACCGGCCACCAGCCCCAGCAGCGCAAACTCGCTCCAGAGCGTCATTCGCAGCAGCCGCTTACCGGCCCCCAGCGTGCGGTAAACCACCAGTTCCTGATGGCGCTGGCGCATGCCCACCTGAACCTGGGCCAACAGCAACAGCACGCCGCAGATCGTCACCAGCACCACCATGACCTCCAGCGCGCGGCTCACCTGCTCCAGCACCTGCCCCACCTGTTTGAGGATCGCGCCGATATCCAGCAGGCTGACCGTCGGAAACTCCCGGTTGAGCTGGGTCAGCATGCCGTTGCCGTTTTCCCAGCGGAAGCTGGTCAGCCAGCTCTGTGGCTGCCCGTCCAGCGCCCCCGGCGGGAAGATAAAGAAGAAGTTGGGCCGCAGGCTTTCCCAGTCCACTTTACGCAGGCTGGTGACTTTCGCGGTGAAATCCTGGGTATCGCCGGTGAAGGTCACGCTGTCTCCCAGCTTCACGTTCAGGCGCGTCGCCAGCCCCTCCTCCATCGACACCTCCCCCGCTTTTGGCGGCCAGGTGCCGGCGGTTATCGGGTTGTGATCAGGGCGTTTATCCTGCCATGTCAGATTCAGCTCGCGGTTCAGCGACTCGTCCTTGTTCCCCTCCGTTGGCTGGCCGTTGATCTGCGTCAGACGCGCGCGAACGATGGGAAAGAACGACTCGGGGATGATGTGATGCTCCGACAGGAAGCCCTTCAGCGGCGTAACCTGCTCAGGGGCGATATTGATCAGGAAATAGTTCGGGCTTTCCGGCGGAAGCTGCTGCTGCCAGCGGTCGAGCAGATCGCCGCGCAGCACCAGCAGCAGCGCCAGCAGCATAAACGACAGCGAGAACGCCGACAGCTGGCTGAGCGTAGACCAGGGCTGGTGCAGCAGACGGTTGACCGCCAGGCGCACGGGCAGGGATTTTACCGTCACCCTTTTCAGGAGGTTGAGCAGTATCCAGCCCAGCACGCCGCACAGCAGCGCCAGCACAACCGCCCCGGCCAGCACCGCCCACAGCAGCGTGCTGCCGCCCATCAGCCACGCCAGCAGCCCCGCCGCCACCGCAATAATCACCGGAAGGTAGAACTTCAGCGGCCAGACGTTCGCCACCACATCGTTGCGAAGCACGCGCAGCGGCTGCGTGGCGAGCAGCAGGCGGTAGGGCCGGAGCCCCACCAGCACCGAGATCACCGTCATCGCGCCCAACGCCCACAGCCACGGCCAGAGGCTGGCCGGCGGCAAGGCAGCCGGGAGCACCGGTTTTAGCATCACCATCAGCAGTTTTTCAAACAGCAGCCCCATTATTCCGCCGGTCAGCGCCGACAGGACCAGCAGCATCAGCCACTGGCCGACGATCAGCTTGCGCAGCTGCGCCCGCCCCGCCCCGAGGGTTTTGAGGATCGCCACCAGGTCGTAGCGGCTGCGGCAGTAGTGCCCCATCGCCACGGCCACCGCCGCCACCGCCAGCAGCAGGGTCAACAGGGCCGACAGCAGCAGGAACTGCTGAGAGCGCTCCAGAGATTTACCGAGCGCCCCCTCGTCCTGCTCCAGCCCGTACCAGCGGTGTTCCGGTTTGAGCTGCGGCAGAAGCCATTTTTCATACGCGGCAAGCTGGGCGGGCGTACCGCCAAACTTATAGCGCCAGGTGACGCGGCTGCCCGGCTGTACCGCATGGGTGGCCGCGACATCCGCGGTGTTCATCAGCAGGCGCGGCGCAAGCTGGAACGGGTTAAAACCGCCGTCGGGCTCCTGCACCACTTCCCCGGCGATTTTCAGCGTGGCGTCGCCGACGTCGATACTGTCGCCGGGTTTGAGGTTCAGCAGCGCCATCAGACGCGATGCCAGCAGCACCGTACCGGGCGTCGGCTTTAACCCCGGCGGACTGGTCTGTAAGTCACCGTACATCGGGTAGATATCATCGACGGCCTTGACGCTCGCCAGCTGCGGCATGTCGCCCGCGAAGGTCATGGTCTGGAAGGTGAGCTGCTCTCCCACCTTCAGCCCTTCTTTGCGCGCTGCTTCAATCCAGCCCGGCGGCACGGGGCGGGAGCTTTCCAGCGCCCTGTCCCCCGCCATAAACTCCCGGCTCTGCTGGCTGAGCCCTTTTTCCATGCGGTCGCTGACGCTGCCGAGCGCCAGCACGCAGGCCACCGCCAGGCTGAGCGCCAGCCAGACAATCAGCAGCGAGGGCGAGCGCCACTCGCGCCAGAACCAGCGGGTAATCATGCTTCCTCCTGCAGAACACCGTTCACCAGCCGCAGGCGACGGTCGCAGCGCGCCGCGAGCTGCGGATCGTGGGTGACGAGGATCAACGTGGTGCCGTGCTCGCGGTTGAGCGAAAACAGCAGGTCGGCAATCCTGTCGCCGGTTTTACGGTCAAGGTTGCCGGTAGGCTCATCGGCAAAGAGTACCTCAGGGCGGCCGTTAAACGCGCGGGCCAGCGCCACGCGCTGCTGCTCACCGCCGGAAAGCTGGGCGGGAAGATGGTCGAGGCGCTTGCCCAGACCGAGCTGTTCCAGCAGCGCCTTCGCATGCGCGCGGCTTTCACGGCTGTTTTCACCGCGCAACAGCGCCGGGAGCTCGACGTTTTCCAGGGCGTTCAGGGTTGGGATCAGCATAAAGGACTGAAAGACAAAACCAACGTGACGCGCGCGCAGCGCGGCCCGCGCCTCTTCATCAAGCTGATGCAGCGGCTGCCCGACAAGGTGGACCTCGCCGCTGCTGCCGTCGTCCAGACCGGCTAAAATCGCCAGCAGCGTGGACTTGCCGGAACCGGATTCGCCAATCAGCGCGATGGTTTCAGCGCGTTTGACAACGAGTTCAACTCCAGTAAGGATGGAAAGCTCGTGTTCCCCCTGACCGACGGACTTCTTAAGATGATGAACTTCAACACTGTTTTCCGCTGGCATTTGCCCTTCCTGTTTTTGATTCTGATGACCTTCCGCGCGGCGGCAGCGGACACGTTACTGGTTCTCGGCGACAGCCTGAGCGCAGGCCATCGCATGGCGGCTGGCGCGGCCTGGCCCGCTCTGCTCAATGACAAATGGCAGAGCAAAACGCCTGTAATCAACGCCAGCATCAGCGGCGATACCTCACAGCAAGGTTTATCGCGCCTGCCTGCGCTGCTCAAACAGCATCAGCCGCGCTGGGTGCTGGTTGAGCGGGGCGGTAATGATGGCCTGCGCGGTTTCCAGCCACAGCAAACGGAGGATACGCTGCGCACCATTTTGCAGGAGATCAAGGCGGCAAACGCCCAGCCGCTGCTGATGCAAATTCGCCTGCCCGCCAACTACGGTCGTCGGTATAATGAGGCCTTTAGCGCGATCTACCCCAAGCTTGCCAAAGAGTTTGATATTCCGCTGCTGCCATTTTTCATGGAAGAGGTCTATCTCAAACCCCAGTGGATGCAAGACGACGGGATCCACCCCAATCGCGATGCGCAGCCGTTTATTGCCGACTGGATGGCAACGCGGCTGGCTCCTTTAGTTAAACATGACTCCTGATTAAGCGGAGATCCTGACAGGTAAAGTTATGCAAAAATCGGTCTTAATTACAGGATGTTCCAGTGGAATCGGTCTGGAAAGCGCGCTGGAATTGAAGCGCCAGGGGTTTCGGGTTCTGGCGGCCTGTCGCAAACCCGACGATGTCGAACGCATGAACGGGCTGGGCTTTACCGGCGTGCTGCTGGATATGGACTCGCCGGAGAGCGTTGACCGCGCCGCCGATGAGGTGATCGCCCTGACCGGTAATCGTCTTTACGGCCTGTTTAATAATGCCGGTTACGGCGTGTATGGCCCGCTGGATACCCTCTCCCGCGAAACGCTGGAGAAGCAGTTTTCGACCAACTTTTTCGGCGTACATCAGCTCACCATGCGTCTGCTCCCCGCGATGCTGCCGCACGGTGAAGGGCGCATCGTGATGACGTCGTCGGTGATGGGGCTGATTTCCACCCCGGGCCGCGGCGCCTACGCCGCCAGTAAATATGCGCTGGAGGCCTGGTCCGACGCCCTGCGCATGGAGCTACGCCACAGCGGCATAAAGGTCAGCCTGATTGAACCCGGCCCGATCCGCACCCGCTTTACCGAAAACGTTAACCAGACGCAGGCGGATAAACCGGTCGAGAACCCCGGCATCGCCGCACGTTTTACCCTCGGGCCCGAGGCGGTGGTGGCCAAAGTGCGCCATGCTTTTGAGAGTGAACATCCCAAAATGCGCTATCCGGTGACGCTGGTCACCCACGCCGTCGGCTGGTTAAAACGCCTGCTGCCGGGCCGGATAATGGACAAAATTTTACACGGTTGAGTTGAAGCGACGACGCGCATCCCCATGTAAAGAACAAACCGACAAAAGAGAAAGCCGCATGTCCGTACAGAATATCGTCAATATCACAGAAGCTAACCTGCAACAGACTCTTGAACAGTCGATGACCAAACCGGTCCTGTTCTACTTCTGGTCTGAACGTAGCCAACACTGTCTGCAGCTGACGCCGGTGCTGGAAAGCCTTGCCGCCCAGTACAACGGCCAGTTCATTCTCGCGAAGCTGGACTGTGACGCCGAGCCGATGGTCGCGTCTCAGTTTGGTCTGCGCGCCATTCCTACCGTCTATCTGTTCCAGAACGGCCAGCCTGTTGATGGCTTCCAGGGGCCGCAGCCGGAAGAGGCTATCCGCGCCCTGCTGGATAAGGTGCTGCCGCGCGAAGAAGAGCTGAAAGCGCAGGAAGGCATGGCGCTGATGCAGGAAGGTAAATACGACGAGGCGCTGCCGCTGCTGAAAGAGGCGTGGCAGCTGTCAAAACAGAACAGCCAGATTGGCCTGCTGCTGGCGGAGACGCAGATCGCCCTGCATCGCTCAGAGGACGCGGAGGCCGTACTTAAGACGGTTCCGCTGCAGGATCAGGACACCCGCTATCAGGGGCTGGTTGCACAAATTGAGCTGCTGAAGCAGGCGGCGGATACCCCGGAAATTCAGCAGCTGCAGCAGCAGGTTGCCGACAACCCGGCGGACGCCGCGCTGGCAAGCCAGCTTGCACTACAGCTGCATCAGGTGGGGCGTAACGAAGAGGCGCTTGAGCTGCTCTTCAGCCATCTGCAAAAAGATTTAGCCGCCGCAGACGGTCAGGCGCGCAAGATGTTCCAGGAGATCCTGGCCGCGCTGGGCACCGGCGACGCGCTGGCGTCGAAGTATCGTCGTCAGCTTTACGCGCTGTTGTATTGATAAAAAAGCCCGGTGGCGGCTTCGCCTTACCGGGCCTACAAAGACGATGTTACCCCGTCTTTTTCAACTGCGTCACCACCAGCTGGTGGCGCGCGTTGTAGAACTTCCGATAGGTCAGGTAGCAGGCAATGATGGTCGACAGGCTTGCCGTGGAAAGCAGCATAAACGTCACCATGATCTGATACTTAATCGCTTTTACCGGATCGATACCGGCAAAAATCAGCCCCGACATCATGCCCGGCAGGCTTACCAGCCCCACCGTTTTGGCGGAATCTACCGTAGGGATCAGCGATGAGCGAATGCTCTCGCGAATCAGCCGCGCCGAGGCCACTTTTGGCGTTGCCCCCAGGCTTAGTTTCTCCTGCAGCTGCTGCTGTTCGCTGCTGAAACGCTGGCCGAGGTTGTTATAACAGAGCCCAACGGCCACCATCGCGTTCCCCGCGATCATCCCCGAGATAGGGATGACCTGCATCGGCGTAAACTCAATCGAGCCGGAGAGCACCAGCACCGCCAGCGTGAGCGCCGTTCCGGTGGTAATCGCGATAAACGATGAGACAAACGCCTTATCAATGTATTTACTGCGCTTTTGTGCATTCCACGCCGCGTTAAAGCAGATAAAGAGCACCATCAGCAGCGTCAGCACCGCGTGGTTAACGTTGAAGATATACTTCAGCACATAGCCGACGATGATGAGCTGAATCACCGCGCGGCAGATACTCCACACGATATCTTTTTCCAGCCCCAGCTTTTCCCGGTAGCTGACCACAATCGCAATCAGCACCAGCACCATCGAAAAGGCCAGCGATTCGTTCGTAATGTTATGCTCACCCACGGTTTGCCTCCTGCATTTTCCCGCCGTGCGGCTGGAGCGTGATTACGTCATCCGCATGGGTTATTTCGCTAGCGTCGTGCGTCACCCACAGCACGGCAATGTTCTGCTCCCGGGCGTAACGATGAATAATCTCGTTAACGTTGCGCTTGTTGACGTCATCGAGCGCGCTGGTGATTTCGTCCAGCAACAACACCTTCGGTAAAAACTGCAGGTTGCGGATCAGCGAGACCCGCTGCTTTTCGCCGCCCGACAGCGCGTTGATGGATTTGCTCAGCGTCTCCTGCGCCAGCCCAAAGCGGGCCAGATCGTGGATAAACTTTTCCGGCTCCGGCGTTTTATTGCGGATTTGCCACGGAAAAATCAGGTTGTCATAGACCGTATCGCCAAAAAGCACGGGCGTTTGCACGCAGTACGAGACCTGCTGGCGATAGCTTTCCGGGGAAAGCGAGGCGATATCTTCGCCTTCAAACAGAATGGCTCCCTCCGTCGGGCTGAGGAGTGACGCCACAATCTTCAGCAGCGTGCTTTTCCCACAGCCTGAGGGACCCGTGATTAATTTAAACTCGCCCGGCGACAGGCGAAACCCGACGTGCTGCAGGATTGTGTTTTCCCCGACTCGAAATCCGACATCCCTGAGAAGTAATTCGTTTTTTTTATCGTTCATTGCGCTTCCGTTGACCGCTTTTTGTCATAACCGTCTGTAGCATAATCCTTTCGCCCGCGCAGCGCGAATAGCCTCACGCTGAAGCAAGTGTTAAGCTTTTTGTTTGTAAATTGTCACCACCATCACTACAGGAAGTATGCAGCATGGCACATATTTTTTATGAGTTTCCCTCCCTGAAGCCTGGTGTTCCTGATGTCGAAACATTAATGGACGTCATCAAATCGTCGGAACGCACGCGTTTTGTGATGGGTGAAGAGGTGGTCGATTTTGTTAAGAAGGCGCTCATCGTGAACACCACGATCGGCAGCTTCAAAAATTGCTATTTTGCCTTCGACAACGGGACACACTTCCTTGAATTTGACGGTAAAGGCAAATCAAAACGCTTCAATGAGGTGCCGGACTGGTTCGTCTCTCCGGCGGAATTTTCGCGCACCCAGTGGCTTATCAACCACAATCTTGCGGATGTGAAAGCCACCCGGTTCATTGACGTCCTGATGTCCTACCCGCTGAAAGCGCGCCGCGCGCACTGCAATTTGCTGTTCGGACTGGAGCTGGAAAAGGTGAACGCGGTTCCGGCCATGGCGTCAGCGGCAGGTAAAATCGGCAATAAAAACGGTAAAACCACCAAGCCCCGCGTCACCGATCTGGGCTCGTTCGAGCTGTTCAGCCAGTTCTTTGCGCGCATGAAAGCCGCCGTGCAGGCCGATGAGTTCCCTACTCTGCAGATCCTGACGGGCATGGATAACCTGGCAAAAGCGCCGCATAATTTAAAGCAGGGCATCAGAACCTGGTTTAAAGCCATCGCGGGCGACCTTCCACCGAATAACAAACGCGTTGAGGCGGGGAATGCCGTTCTGTTCTGCGCCCCCCTTCGCGAACAGATCCAGCGTATCGAAGCGCTGGGGCTGGAGCATTACTACCAGGGATTATCCAAAGCCATTGCCGAAGCGGGTGATGGCTTCATCTCTGACTTTACCTATACTTACGAGCAATAAATACACACTTTCACTCATCACGGCATGCAAAACAGGAGGTTTTTATGCTTATCGTTGTTCCCGTCCTTATTTTCGTTGCGCTGGTTATCGTGGGCGCTGGCGTCAAAATTGTCCCTCAGGGTTATCAGTGGACCGTCGAGCGTTTCGGCCGATACACCAATACGCTCCAGCCAGGCTTAAGCCTGATTGTCCCGTTCATGGACAGAATTGGACGCAAGATCAACATGATGGAGCAGGTTCTGGACATTCCGTCCCAGGAAGTGATCTCCAAGGATAACGCCAACGTCACTATCGACGCCGTGTGCTTTATTCAGGTGATTGATGCGCCAAAAGCGGCCTATGAGGTCAGCAACCTGGAGCTGGCGATCGTCAACCTGACGATGACCAACATCCGTACCGTACTCGGCTCGATGGAGCTGGACGAGATGCTTTCCCAGCGCGACAGGATTAACACCCGCCTGCTGCACATTGTCGATGAGGCCACCAACCCGTGGGGGATCAAAGTCACCCGCATCGAGATCCGCGACGTGCGCCCGCCGGCGGAGCTTATTGCCTCCATGAACGCCCAGATGAAAGCCGAGCGAACCAAGCGCGCCTACATTCTGGAAGCCGAAGGGGTACGCCAGGCGGAGATCCTCAAAGCGGAAGGGGAAAAACAGTCGCAGATCCTGAAAGCGGAAGGCGACCGTCAGTCCGCGTTCTTACAGGCGGAAGCGCGTGAACGTTCCGCCGAAGCAGAAGCCCGCGCGACCCAGATGGTGTCCGAGGCAATTGCCGCCGGTGATATTCAGGCCGTGAACTACTTCGTTGCGCAAAAATATACCGACGCGCTGAAAGAGATCGGCTCGGCGAACAACAGCAAAGTGGTGATGATGCCGCTGGATGCCAGCAGCCTGATGGGCTCTATCGCGGGGATCGCCGAACTGATCAAGGACAGCGGAAACGAGCGTAAAAAATGATTGAGCTCATCGTTGCACATCCTCATGCCTTCTGGCTAAGTCTCGGTGGCTTATTGCTGGCAGCGGAGATGTTGGGCGGCAACGGCTACCTGCTCTGGAGCGGTGTGGCCGCCGTCATTACCGGTCTTCTGGTCTGGATCCTTCCCCTGGACTGGGCGTGGCAGGGAGCGCTGTTTGCCGCGCTGACGCTGGTGGCCGCCTGGCTGTGGTGGCGCTGGCTTAACCGGCGGGTTAACGAGCAGAAACCGGTGGACGCCCACCTTAACCAGCGCGGACAGCAGATTGTCGGCAAGCGTTTTACCCTCGACACCGCGCTGGTGAACGGACGCGGGCACATGCGCGTAGGCGACAGCTCGTGGCCGGTGGTGGCCGACGATGACCTCAGCGCCGGCACGCGGGTTGAAGTCATTGCGGTTGAAGGCATTACCCTGCGGGTAAAGGCCTGTTAAGCGTGGGTTTTGCGGTGGCAGCAGCCGGCAAGATTATCAATAATCGGGCAGTCGGCGCTGTCATCCCCCGGACAGGAGTCCGCGAGCTGCAGCAGCTGTTCGCGCATCGCCTGCAGTTCGACGATGTGGCGTTCAATTTCGGCCACCTTTTCCAGGGTGCGTTTTTTCACGTCGGCGCTGTGACGCTTAGGATCGTTGAACAGGTTAACCAGCTCGCCGCACTCTTCCAGATTAAACCCGACCTGTCTTGCCTGGCGCAGCAGCGTCAGCTCATCCAGATGCAGCTGCGTGTAGCTGCGGTAGCCGTTTTCACTGCGCAGCGGCGGCGTTACCAGCCCCTTCTCTTCATAAAAGCGGATCGCCTTGCTGGTTAAGCCGGTTTTTTTTGCCACGTCACTGATATTCACATTTCCCCCTTGACCTTCCCCTTGATGGAAGGTTTAACCTTCATAACAGTTAGCGAAAAGCGTTACTCCGGTCAACAACTGACCAATATATTATACGGGAGTTTTGTTATGTCTCACACTATCGACCTGACGCTGGACGGCCTCTCCTGCGGCCACTGCGTCAAACGCGTTAAAGAAAGCCTGGAACAGCGTCCTGACGTTGAAAGCGCTGAAGTGACTATCGACCATGCCGCCGTGACCGGCAGCGCCAGCGCGGACGCGCTGATTGATACCATTAAACAGGCCGGTTACGGGGCGGAGTTAAGCCACCCAAAGGCTAAACCGCTGGCAGAGTCATCATCCCCGTCGGAAGCACTGACAGCGGCCACTCCTGAGCTTCCGGCAGCGGATGATATTGATGACAGCCAACAGCTGCTGATCAACGGCATGAGCTGCGCCAGCTGCGTCTCCCGGGTACAAAACGCCCTGCAGGCGGTCCCGGGCGTCGCGCAGGCACGGGTCAATCTCGCGGAGCGCACTGCGTTGGTAATGGGCAGCGCCTCCGCCGCAGAGTTAGTGCAGGCCGTTGAAAAAGCGGGCTACGGCGCGGAGGCCATCGAAGATGATGCCGAACGCCGCGAGCGCCAGCAGGAAACGGCTATCGCCACCATGAAGCGCTTCCGCTGGCAGGCCATCGTTGCCCTGCTGGTGGGTATTCCGGTGATGGTGTGGGGCATGATGGGTGACAACATGATGGTCACCGACGACAACCGCACCCTGTGGCTGGTGATTGGTCTGATTACCCTTGCGGTGATGGTGTTTGCAGGCGGGCATTTCTATACCAGCGCCTGGAAGAGCCTGAAAAACCGCACCGCGACGATGGATACCCTGGTCGCCCTCGGGACCGGCGCGGCGTGGCTCTATTCCATGAGCGTGAACGTCTGGCCCCAGTGGTTCCCGATGGAAGCGCGGCATCTCTATTATGAAGCGAGCGCAATGATTATCGGCCTGATCAACTTAGGCCATATGCTGGAAGCCCGCGCCCGTCAGCGTTCCTCGAAAGCGCTGGAACGATTGCTCGATTTAACCCCGCCGACGGCCCGCGTGGTCACGGACGAGGGGGAAAAGAGCGTTCCATTGGCCGAGGTTCAGCCCGGCATGACGCTCCGTCTGACCACCGGCGACCGCGTTCCCGTTGACGGTAAGATAACCCAGGGCGAAGCCTGGCTGGATGAAGCGATGCTGACCGGGGAGCCTATTCCCCAGCAGAAATCTGACGGCGACGCCGTGCATGCCGGTACGGTGGTGCAGGACGGCAGCGTGCTGTTCACCGCCAGCGCCGTCGGCAGCCACACCACGCTGTCGCGTATTATCCGCATGGTGCGCCAGGCCCAGAGCAGCAAGCCGGAGATTGGCCAGCTTGCTGACAAAATCTCGGCCATTTTTGTGCCGGTGGTGGTCGGCATTGCCCTGCTAAGCGCGGCGATCTGGTACTTCTTCGGCCCCGCGCCGCAGATTGTGTATACCCTGGTGATCGCCACCACGGTGCTGATCATCGCCTGTCCTTGCGCCCTTGGACTGGCGACGCCGATGTCGATTATCTCCGGCGTAGGGCGCGCGGCCGAATTTGGCGTGCTGGTGCGGGACGCGGACGCGCTGCAGCGGGCCAGCACCCTCGACACGCTGGTGTTTGATAAAACCGGCACGCTCACGGAAGGTAAACCGCAGGTGGTCGCCGTCACGACCGCAGGCATTGCCGAAGAGGAGGCGCTGCGTCTCGCCGCCGCGCTGGAGCAAGGCTCAAGCCATCCGCTGGCGCGCGCTATTCTCGATAAAGCCAATGCGTCTGCCCTGCCGCAGGTGAGCAACTTCCGCACCCTGCGCGGGCTCGGCGTGAGCGGTGAGGCAGAAGGCCATGCGCTGCTGCTGGGCAACCAGGCGCTGCTCAATGAAAACGGTATTGATACCGCCGCGCTGGAAAACGAGCTAAAGGCGCAGGCGTCTCAGGGCGCTACCCCGGTTCTGCTGGCGGTGGACGGCAAAGCCGCCGCGCTGCTGGCCGTGCGCGATCCGCTTCGCCAGGACAGCGTGGACGCCTTACAGCGCCTGCACCGTGCGGGCTACCGTCTGGTGATGCTGACCGGGGATAACCCGACCACCGCCAACGCCATCGCGAAAGAAGCCGGTATTGATGAGGTGATTGCGGGCGTACTGCCGGATGGCAAAGCGGACGCCATTAAAAACCTGCAACGCCAGGGCCGTCAGGTGGCAATGGTCGGCGACGGCATCAACGATGCCCCGGCGCTGGCCCAGGCGGATGTGGGGATCGCGATGGGCGGCGGCAGCGACGTGGCCATCGAAACCGCGGCCATTACGCTGATGCGCCACAGCCTGATGGGCGTGGCCGATGCGCTGGCCATTTCGAAAGCCACGCTGCGCAACATGAAGCAGAACCTGCTGGGGGCGTTTATCTATAACTCACTCGGTATCCCAATCGCGGCCGGTATTTTGTGGCCGCTGACCGGTACGCTGCTGAACCCGGTGGTCGCGGGCGCGGCGATGGCGCTCTCCTCCATCACCGTGGTCAGCAACGCCAACCGGCTGTTGCGGTTTAAACCGAAGGATTGAACCTTGTACCCGTACGCGCTAGCATGAACCTTTCCGTTTATGGAGCGCGTATGGGTCTGTTTCATCGTATAAAAACATCGTTTCGCGCCCTTTTCCCTCGCCGTTACGCCTGGCCCGGTCTGGATATCTCGCTTCCCGGCGGGCAACACCTGCACCTGGTCGGCAGTATCCATATGGGCACGCAGGGTATGTCCCCTCTGCCGCCCGGTCTGATAAAGCGCCTGAAGCGCGCCGACGCGCTGGTCGTCGAGGCGGACATCTCGGGCCATGAGTCACCGTTTGCCGGGCTTGAAAGCGATCTCCCGCTGGCGGAACGTCTGAATGAGGCCCAGCTCGCGGAACTGACGCGCGTCGCCGAGGAAACCGGCGTATCGCTCTCCATGATTGACACCCTGCCACTGTGGCAAATCGCAATGGTATTACAGGCCACGCAGGCCCAGCGTCTGGGGCTGCGGGGTGATTACGGCATTGATTACCAGCTGCTGAACGTGGCGCGGGCGCGCCGTATGCCGATCATCGAACTGGAAGGTACGGACAGCCAGATTGCGCTCCTGCGAGAGCTTCCCGACGACGGTCTGATGCTGCTGGATGATACCCTCACCCACTGGCACACCAACGCACGCCTGCTGCAGACCATGATTGGCTGGTGGCTGGATGCACCGCCCGCGGACGGCAGGCTGGCGCTACCGTCGACGTTCAGTGAATCGCTGTATGATGTGCTGATGAATGCGCGTAACAAAGCCTGGCGAGAGACGCTGCATGCTCTGCCAGCGGGGGAATACGTGGTGGCGGTTGGGGCGTTACATTTATACGGCGAAGGGAATTTGCCGTCGTTGCTGAAATAAAAAAATGGCCAATATCTCTATTGGCCCGTCAAAGAGGAATTTCATCGTTTTTATTATACCGAAGTGACCTTCGGCTGAGCCGATTGTCGCTCAAAGTGACCATCACTGCCAACACTATTGCGCAAGATGGTGCTATTTTTTAGACAAACGTCAGGCGTATGCTGGCTGCATGAATTGTCTGTCGTAAGAAGGATAGCTATGACTCCCGCCGTTAAATTGCTCGAAAAAAACAACATTTCTTTCCGGATCCACACCTACGATCACGATCCGAATGAAACCAACTTTGGTGATGAAGTGGTGCGTAAGCTGGGGCTGAACGCGGACCAGGTTTATAAAACGCTGCTGGTGGCGGTGAATGGCGATATGAAGCACCTCGCCGTCGCGGTGACTCCCGTGGCGGGACAGCTGGATCTGAAGAAGGTCGCCAAAGCGCTGGGGGCGAAGAAGGTGGATATGGCGGATCCGATGGTGGCGCAGCGCACCACGGGCTACCTGGTGGGCGGCATCAGCCCGCTCGGGCAGAAAAAACGCCTGCCGACGCTGATTGATGCCCCTTCACAGGAATTTGAGACCATCTATATTTCCGGCGGCAAGCGCGGGCTGGATATTGAGCTGGCCGCGGGCGACCTGGCGAAAATGCTGGATGCGAAGTTTGCGGATATTGCGCGCAGGGAGTAAAAAAAGCCGGGTGGCGGCTACGCCTTACCCGGCCTACATTTTGCACCCGTAGGCCCGGTAAGCGCAGCGCCACCGGGCAACACAGCTGCACTACTGCCAGCTCACCTCGCCTTTCGGCTCATACGCATTCACGTCAATCGGCGAATTCTGCTCGATATACTGCTTCAGCACTTCTGCATCGATAAAGCCGGTGTTCACGTAGCCCGGTTTATTATCAATATGCGGATAGCCGTCGCCGCCGGTAGCGTTAAAGCTTAACGTCGCCAGACGGTACGTTTTCGCCGGGTCAACCGGTTCGCCTTTGATCTTCAGGTCGTTAAGCTTGCCGTCTTTCGCTACGAAGCTCACGTTGGCAAACTGCGGATAGGCCCCGGAATCCGGCTTCATCTGCGCCACGGCGGTCAGGTACTCAACAACCTCTTTCCCGCTCATGTCGGCATAAACCACCACGTTACCGAACGGCTGCACCTTCAGGACGTCTTTATAGGTGATGTTTCCACCTTCGATGGAATCACGAATGCCGCCGCCGCTCATCACGCCAAAATCAGCCCCGGTGCGCGCCATTTGCGCCGCCAGCACCAGGTGGCCCATGTTGGTCTGCACGAAGCGAACTTTGCTGCGGTCCCCTTCCAGACGACCGTTCAGCGTACCGATTTTCACGTCCAGCTGCGCCTTGCCTTTGTTCTGGAACGGCGTCAGCAGGGAGAGCATCTGCTGGTTTTCTGGAATCTCTGGGGTGTAAAGTACGCGCTCGCTTTTCCCGTCCGGGTAAGTGACCTTCTTCTTCAGGTTGACCGGAATGAGCTGATAGTGGACCAGCTTCATCTCACCGTTACGGAACTCGAAGTCCGCCCGGCCTACGTATTTCCCCCACTCGTGCGCCTGCACAATCCAGATACCGTTCTGACGGTCTGGCGCACACGGCGTGCCCGGCACGTAGTCCACCTGCTTTTTGTTCTCGGATGCCATACACACTGGATCTTGTGAGTGACCACCCACAATCATCGCCAGCGAGCCCGCCGGCAGGCTGCGCGCCATCTCCACGTCGCCCGGCGCATTGGAGCCGTGCTCACCGTTGTCGTAGTGCCCCATGTGGGTGGTGGCGATAATCACGTCCGGCTTTTCGTTTTGCTGCAGCTCCTGAATCACCAGCTTCGCTTCGTCTGCCGGTTTGCGGAATTCGATATCGGTGAAGAACTCAGGGTTGCCAATTTTCGCCGTGTCGTCGGTGGTTAAGCCGATGACCGCGATCTTCAGATCCTGACGCTTAAACAGCGCCCACGGCTTGAACAGGCGTTCGCCGGTGCTTTTCTGGTAAATGTTGGCGGAGAGGAACGGGAATTTGGCCCATTTCTCCTGCTGACGCAGGACGCTCAGCGGATTATCAAACTCATGGTTACCGACGGCCATCGCGTCGTAGCCAATCAGGTTCATGCCGCGAAAGTCGGGCTCGGCGTCCTGCAAATCGGATTCCGGCACGCCGGTATTGATATCGCCGCCTGAGAGCAACAGCACGCTGCCACCCTGGGCTGCCACCTCTTTACGAATGCCGTCCACCAGCGTTTTTTGCGCCGACAGGCCATATTCGCCGTATTCACTGCGCCAGAAATGACCGTGGTGATCGTTGGTATGCAGAATGGTGATTTTATAGGTTTTGTCTTTTTCATACGCCTGCACGGGCAGGCTTACCAGCCCCCACGCCGCGATGAGCGCCAGCGCGACGCCCCGCTTCATTAACTTCATCTTCTCTCTCCCTGACCAATAGACAAAGGCAGAAATTACAGTGACTAATAAGAATAGACAAATAAGTTTTCAGAATTGCGACTTTCTTCAAATGTCCCGGGCGGGTATGTTAGTCGGATAATAATTACACCCTGCATCGCTAATAACTCAAGACGTGGTACTTCTCTCTATGGCAATCAGTGACTCAACCCAGCCCGTTCCGGGTGCGCCGACGTCGCGCACCTCCTTTAAAGTATTAGGCGCAATCAGTCTCTCGCACCTGCTCAACGACATGATCCAGTCGTTGATTCTGGCTATTTATCCGCTGCTGCAGTCCGAGTTCTCACTCACCTTCGTGCAGATTGGGATGATCACCCTGACCTTCCAGCTGGCTTCCTCGCTGCTGCAGCCGGTGGTGGGCTACTGGACGGATAAATATCCTATGCCGTGGTCGCTGCCCATAGGCATGTGCTTTACCCTAAGCGGGCTGGTGCTGCTGGCCATGGCGGGGAGTTTTGAAGCCGTGCTGATTGCCGCCGCGCTGGTAGGCACCGGCTCGTCCGTTTTCCATCCGGAGTCTTCCCGCGTGGCGCGTATGGCGTCCGGCGGTCGTCATGGCCTGGCGCAGTCACTTTTCCAGGTGGGCGGTAATTTTGGTAGCTCTCTCGGCCCGCTGCTGGCCGCGGTGATCATCGCGCCGTACGGTAAGGGCAACGTGGCGTGGTTTGTGCTGGCTGCGCTGCTGGCGATTATCGTGCTGGCGCAGATTAGCCGCTGGTATGCCGCACAGCATCGGGTGAATAAAGGAAAACCTAAAGCGAAGGTTATCAACCCCCTGCCGCGCAATAAGGTTATCCTCGCGGTTGCCGTCCTGCTGGTGCTGATTTTCTCGAAATACTTCTATATGGCGAGCATCAGCAGCTATTACACCTTTTATCTGATGCAAAAATTCGGATTATCGGTACAAAACGCGCAGATCCACCTGTTTGCCTTCCTGTTCGCGGTGGCCGCAGGGACGGTAATTGGCGGGCCGGTGGGCGATAAGATTGGCCGTAAATATGTCATTTGGGGCTCTATCCTCGGCGTAGCGCCTTTTACCCTCATTTTGCCGTACGCCAGCCTTGAATGGACGGGGATTTTGACCGTGATTATTGGTTTTATTCTCGCCTCCGCGTTTTCCGCCATTCTGGTTTATGCCCAGGAGCTGCTGCCTGGACGTATCGGTATGGTTTCCGGACTGTTTTTCGGTTTCGCCTTCGGCATGGGCGGGCTGGGTGCAGCGGTGTTAGGGATGGTTGCGGATCACACCAGCATCTTCCTGGTTTATAAAATCTGCGCTTTCCTGCCACTTCTTGGCATGTTGACCATATTCCTGCCTGATAACCGCCATAAAGCGTGAATTACGGGTAGCTAAAGTTATGCTTTAGCTACCTGATACCCTTATACCATAAGGGTTTCCTCTTCATCCCCGCGCTGAATTTATCAAAATGCGCTTTTTTACGTGCATATTGCTGTTTTATTCAAACTTCAACAATTATTCATAAACATAAGGGTAAAAATTGTCATAAACTATTACCTGGTTTTTTGGTATTCACGCCAAAAATGGAACACTCACCACGAAAGGAGACGGAATGCACCACGCCACACCGCTTATCACCACCATTGTTGGTGGACTTGTGCTCGCTTTTATTCTCGGCATGATTGCCAATAAGCTGCGTATTTCTCCTCTTGTCGGCTATCTGCTGGCAGGCGTGCTGGCGGGACCGTTTACGCCAGGTTTTGTTGCGGATACCAAACTGGCCCCTGAGCTGGCGGAATTGGGCGTGATTCTGCTGATGTTCGGCGTCGGTCTGCACTTCTCCCTGAAGGATTTGATGGCGGTAAAGTCGATTGCCATACCGGGAGCGATCGCCCAGATAGGGGTGGCGACGCTGCTTGGGATGGCGCTTTCGGCCGTGCTGGGCTGGTCGCTGATGACCGGTATCGTATTTGGGCTGTGTCTTTCAACCGCCAGTACCGTGGTGCTGCTGCGCGCGCTTGAGGAGAGACAGCTGATAGACAGCCAGCGCGGGCAGATCGCAATAGGCTGGCTGATTGTGGAAGATCTGGTGATGGTCCTGACGCTGGTGCTGCTGCCCGCCGTCGCCGGCATGATGGAAAAAGACAATATCGGCTTCGCCTCGCTGGCGCTGGATATGAGCATCACCATCGGGAAGGTGGTGGCGTTTATCGCCATCATGATGCTGGTGGGTCGCCGTCTGGTGCCGTGGATCATGTCCCGCAGTGCGGCGACCGGATCCCGCGAGCTGTTTACCCTCTCCGTGCTGGCGCTGGCGCTCGGTATCGCCTTTGGCGCCGTTGAGCTGTTTGATGTCTCCTTCGCGCTGGGCGCGTTCTTTGCCGGGATGGTGCTGAACGAATCCGAGCTGAGCCACCGCGCCGCACACGACACCCTGCCGCTGCGCGACGCCTTTGCCGTGCTGTTCTTCGTCTCCGTCGGGATGCTGTTTGACCCGCTTATACTGATCCAGCAGCCGCTGGCCGTGCTGGGCACGCTGGCGATCATTATCTTTGGTAAGTCGCTTGCCGCCTTCTTCCTGGTGAGGATGTTCGGCCACTCTCCGCGGACGGCGCTGACCATTGCCGCCAGCCTGGCGCAGATCGGTGAGTTTGCCTTTATTCTGGCCGGTCTGGGCATGGCCCTGAACCTGCTGCCGCAGGCCGGACAGAATCTGGTGCTGGCGGGGGCGATCCTCTCCATTATGCTCAACCCGGTGCTGTTCGCGCTGCTGGAAAAATATCTCGATAAAACGGAAACCCTTGAAGAGCAGACGCTCGAAGAGGCCATCGAAGAAGAGAAGCAGATCCCGGTCGATATTTGCAATCACGCCCTGCTGGTCGGCTTTGGCCGCGTCGGCAGCCTGCTTGGCGAGAAGCTGATGGCGCAGGGCATTCCGCTGGTGGTAATTGAAACGTCACGCACCCGCGTTGACGAGCTGCGCGAGCGCGGTATTCGTGCGGTGCTGGGCAATGCGGCGAACGAAGAGATCATGGAGCTGGCGCATCTGGACTGCGCCCGCTGGCTGCTGCTGACCATTCCCAACGGCTATGAGGCGGGTGAGATTGTCGCCTCCGCGCGCGCGAAGTGTCCAAACATTGAGATTATCGCCCGGGCGCACTATGACGACGAGGTGGATTACATTACCGAGCGCGGTGCGGATAAGGTGGTGATGGGCGAGCGCGAGATTGCGAATACGATGCTGACGCTGCTGGAAAAACCGCCGGTTGAAGAGGCGGTGACGGGGTAAGTTTGGTGCGGCCTGATGCCCTCACCCTGGCCCTCTCCTACAGGGAGAGGGAACAAACACTAAAAACGGCAACCACAGGTTGCCGTTTTGCTTTTACCTGTCCCAATAAGCCTCTTCGAGGCTGTCTTCCCGTTCCGGCAGGCCACGCGTTAAGCGCGGGGAGTGCTGGTTCAGCACCTGATAGCTTACGCGGTTGGCGTACTTGCATACCTGCGCCAGCGACGAATAGGTCAGCCAGCTAAACTTGTGCTTGCTGGAATTTGGCACGTTGGTTTTGTGGTAGGCGTTAGCGGTGATGTCGTGCAGCAGCGCGGCCAGCGCGCCGTCGCCCGCGCCGTTGGTGTTCATGATCTTCTCCGGCCCGCCCATGTAAGGGGCGATGTGCGAGTAGATACGCAGCGGATTAACACAGTCTTTAAAACGCATGCCGCGGCTGAACTCGTACTGGTTGAACTCGGCAATCGCGCCGGGCAGCAGCGGGTGCTGGGTTTTGCGTTTGCTCTCTTCTTCGGTGAAGCCAGCCATATACAGCCCAACCGGACCCGCGGTGCAGAGCACCAGATCCACCCAGTCCAGCGCTTTGTCAGACGCCAGCAGCGGATCGCTTTCACCGGTCAGCGCTTCGGCCTCCTCTTCGTTCATCGCCAGAATCGAGACGTGCTCTTTCAGGAACGCCTGCCACCATTCCGGGTTATCGGCAATCACGAATTTGGTGCCCAGCGTTAACACCACCGGCACATCGTACTTCTTCGCGTACTCAATCGCCTTCATGGTCGCTTCCGGCATCGGCTCGCCCGGCTTGCAGCGCACCAGGTAGGAGGTCAGCACCAGCGCCGAGGCGCCCGCGATCACCTCTTCGGGAATGCTGTCCGCGCGCAGCTTGTTCATGTGGCCCGGGCTGATGGCAAAGGTCCGCTCGCCGGATTCACCGATCAGCGTAAAGCAGCGGCCAATCGGGCCGTCGACGCCCTGGAGATAGTTCAGATCGGTACGGCTGGAGGTGTTGCACAGGTAGCGATAGGCGTAGCCACCGATTTCAATGTTGCTGCACATTACGCCGAGCAGGACAGAGCGGTCGTCCGCCAGCACGGAGTAGTTGTGCATGGTGTTGCCGATGGTGCCGCCGGCGAACTGATGGGTAATCAGGTTTTCGCGCACCAGCTCCTGGTACAGCGCTTCGGCAACGTCATCTTCAATCACCAGCGAGTGACCGGCGCTCAGACCGTAACGGGCGACAAACGCATCATCCACTTTCGCTTCAATGTCTACCAGCGTCTGGTCGATACCGACGACCCACGCCGCGCTGGTTTCATTTTCAGGCTGGATTTGCTGCAGGAGCGGATCGCGGGCATCCACGGGGAAGTAGTGTTTGGATTTGCGTTTACCGGGAAATTTCATGGTCTGAACTGTACGAAGAATATGGGCCGGGAATGGTAGCACAAACCCGGCCCGGAGTGCGATCAGCGACCGTTCGTTACCAGCGAGACCATCATGTCGATATGTTCAGGCGAGTCGTTAAGCGCCGGAATGTACTCGTACTTTTCGCCACCAGCCTCCAGGAAAAATTCCCGGTTTTGCACCGCGATCTCCTCCAGCGTCTCCAGACAGTCTGCCGAGAAGCCCGGCGACATCACCTGAATGTGCTTCACGCCCTTCTCACCCAGCATTTTGAGGGTTTCATCGGTGTATGGCGTCAGCCACGGCTCGCGGCCGAAGCGCGACTGGAAGGTCATCATCACCTTCTCCGGCGGCAGGCCGAGGGCGGAAACCAGCTCGCGGGTGGTATCGCGGCAGCGCTGCGGGTAATCATCCCCTTCATTGGCGAAACGCTGCGGGATGCCGTGATAGGAGAGCAGCAGCAGATCCGGCTCGCCGTGTTTTTCAAACGACGCGCGCGCGCTGTTGGCGAGCGCCTTGATGTACAGCTCGTTATCCGCGTAGTCGCGAATAAAGGTTACGCCCGGAATGCGGCGGCGGGTCGCCAGAATGCGCGCCAGCTCGTCCCAGACGGCGGCCACCGTCGAGCAGGAGTACTGCGGGTAGAGCGCCAGCACGACGATATGGTCCACGCCCTGCGCCAGCAGCGAGTCCACCGCGCTTTCCAGTGACGGTTTGCCGTAGCTCATGCCGAGCGCGACGGGCATCTCCGGCAGGCGGGCGGCCAGCGCCTTCTCCTGACGACGACTGTAGACCATCAGCGGCGAGCCCTCTTCCATCCAGACGGACTGATAGAGTTTGGCGACGCGCGGAGAACGGATCGGCAGAATGACGCCACGCAGCAGCGGCCACCACAGCAGTCGCGGAAAATCCACGACGCGCGTGTCGCTTAAAAATTGTCGCAGGTAGCGTTTTACCGCGTCTGATGTAGGTGCTTCTGGAGTGCCCAGATTGGCAAGCAGGATGCCGGTTTTCGCCTGACTCATTCACGCCTCTTAACCATTTGAATGGTTGTCAATTGTAGCGGAAATGCGTTTAAACGAAACCCATTGCTGTAATAGGTAAGATGAGAATTTTTCTCACCCGGTGGCCCGGGTGAGAGAGATGCGATTAGCCGAGGATTTTTTCCAGCTCAGCACGCACGTCAGCCACGGCTTTGGTGCCGTCAACTTTGGCGTATTTGGTGTTACCCGCCTGCGCTTCTTTGGTGTAGTAGCCGATCAGCGGCGCAGTCATCTGATGGTATTCCACCAGGCGCTTGCGCACGGTCTCTTCCTGATCGTCTTTACGGGTGGTCAGCTCTTCGCCGGTCACGTCGTCTTTGCCTTCAACCTTAGGCGGGTTGAATTTGATGTGGTAAACGCGGCCAGAGGCAGCGTGTACGCGACGGCCAACGATGCGGTCAACGATCAGCTCGTCCGGTACGTCGAACTCCAGAACGTAGTCCACGTTGATGCCCGCTTCCTTCATGGCGTCAGCCTGAGGAATGGTACGTGGGAAGCCGTCCAGCAGGAAACCGTTACGGCAGTCTTCCTGAGCAATGCGCTCTTTGACCAGAGCAATTACCAGCTCGTCGGTCACCAGCTTGCCTGCGTCCATGATGTCTTTCGCCTGTTTACCCAGCTCGGAGCCAGATTTAACAGCGGCGCGCAGCATATCACCGGTGGAGATTTGCGGAATACCGTATTTCTCCATGATGAACTGAGCCTGAGTTCCTTTACCCGCGCCCGGAGCGCCAAGCAGAATAATACGCATTGCGAAAATCCCCTCAAAAGTCGTTTCAATTTTTCAAAAGCGCTAAACAATACCACCAGAACGGGCATCGCTCAAGGAAGGCAGGAAGGCTGAAACGGTTAATGGGGGGAGATAATTTGGGATAGTGCGGTCTGGTGCCCTCACCCTGGCCCTCTCCCTCGGGGAGAGGGAGAAGACCAGGAGAAGCGTGGTCAATTACGCCAGCAGCAGCGCATTCACACGTTTAATGAAGAGGTTAGGATCTTCCAGCGTGCCGCGTTCGGCCAGCAGGGACTGATCCAGCAGGAGTTCAACCCACTCGGCAAAGCGGGCGTCGTCCTGGGTATCCGCCGCGCGTTTCACCAGCGGATGATCCGGATTAAGCTCAAAGATATATTTCACTTCCGGTACCGCCTGGCCCGCCGCGGCGAACAGCTTCGCCATCTGGGTGCTCATTTCGTCGGCATCGGTGGTGACAATGGCCGGAGTGTCGGTCAGACGATGCGTGAAGCGCACCTCTTTCACGCGGTCGCCCAGCAGGGTTTTCACGCGCTCAATGAACGGCTCCAGCGCCTTCTCGGCTTCTTTCGCATTTTCATCCACTTCATCTGCCAGCTTGTCGATGGACTCATCGGCTTTGGCAACGGACTGGAACGCCTTACCGTCGAACTCGGTCAGGTAGTTCATCATCCACTCGTCGATGCGGTCGGAAAGCAGCAGCACTTCGATGCCTTTCTTACGCAGCAGCTCCAGGTGCGGGCTGCTCTTCGCCGCGGCGTAGCTGTCGGCGGTGATGTAGTAGATCTTCTCCTGCCCTTCTTTCATGCGGGAGATGTACTCTTCCAGCGACACGGTCTGCGCGGAGGAGTCGGTGTGCGTAGAAGCAAAGCGCAGCAGTTTGGCGATGGTTTCAACGTTCGCCATGTCTTCAGCCGGGCCTTCTTTCAGCACCAGACCGAACTGTTTCCAGAAGGTCTGGTATTTTTCCGCATCGTCTTTCGCCAGTTTTTCCAGCATCTGCAGCGCACGTTTGGTCAGGGCGTTGCGCAGGTTACGGGTGACGGTGCTGTCCTGCAGAATTTCGCGGGAGACGTTCAGCGGCAGATCGTTGGAATCGATCAGGCCGCGCACAAAGCGCAGATAGTTCGGCATGAACTGCTCGGCGTCGTCCATGATGAACACGCGCTGCACGTACAGCTTCAGGCCATGCTTGTGATCGCGGTTCCACATGTCCCACGGCGCCTGTGCCGGGATGTACAGCAGGCTGGTGTACTCCTGCTTACCTTCCACACGGTTGTGGCTCCAGGTCAGCGGGTCGGTAAAGTCGTGGGCGATGTGCTTGTAGAATTCGTTGTACTCGTCGTCTTTAATCTCAGACTTGTTGCGCGTCCACAGCGCCTGCGCCTTGTTGATTTTCTCCCAGGAAACCACGGTTTCACCGTCTTTCTCTTCCTGTTTTTCAATCTCTACCGGCAGCGCGATGTGATCGGAGTACTTGCTGATGATGGAGCGCACGCGCCAGTCGTTCAGGAAATCATCTTCCCCTTCACGCAGGTGCAGGGTGATTTCGGTGCCGCGGTCCGCTTTGGTGATGTCATCAACGGTGTATTCGCCTTCCCCTTTGGATTCCCACAGCACGCCGTTCTCGGCGCTGTCGCCTGCCGCACGGGTGCGCACGGTGACTTTGTCCGCCACGATGAACGCCGAGTAGAAACCGACGCCGAACTGGCCGATCAGCTGGCTGTCTTTCGCCTGGTCAGAGCCCATGGACTCCAGGAACGCCTTGGTGCCGGATTTCGCGATGGTCCCGAGGTGGTCGATCACCTCGTCGCGGTTCATCCCGATGCCGTTATCGGCGATGGTCAGGGTGCGGTTCTCTTTATTAAACGAGACGCGCACGCGCAGCTCGCCGTCGCCTTCGTACAGATCCGGGTTAGACAGCGCGCGGAAGCGCAGCTTGTCCGCCGCATCCGAGGCGTTGGAAATCAGCTCACGCAGGAAAATTTCTTTGTTGGAATACAGGGAATGGATCATCAGGTGCAGAAGCTGTTTTACTTCTGACTGGAAACCACGGGTTTCTTGTCCTTTCATCTATGTCGACCTCAACAATGCCATTTAATGGGGTTTTAAAACGTTGAGGGAGAGATGGGGATACGGGGGGAAATTTTCAAGCGGAGGCGGCGCGCGCAGCCTCCGTTTGGTCAGAAAATAATCTTGTGACGTCCGGCCAGAGAGTGCGACAGCGTGGTGCCGTCGACCATCTCCAGCTCGCCGCCGACCGGCACGCCGTGGGCGATGCGGCTGGCGTCAACGCCATACTGCGAGCACAGTTCGGCGATGTAGTTGGCGGTTGCCTCCCCTTCCACCGTGGGGTTGGTGGCGAGGATCACCTCTTTGATGGTTTCAGACTCGAGACGCTGTTCAAGGCGGTCAAGACCAATATCGTCCGGGCCGATGCCGTCCAGCGGGGAGAGATGCCCCATCAGCACGAAGTAGCGCCCGGAAAACTGCCCGGTTTGTTCGATGGCGTAGATGTCCGCCGGACTCTCCACCACGCAAATCTGACCGTTTTCCTGACGACGCGGGTTCGTACAGATGTTACACACGTCCTGCTCGGTAAAGGTGCGGCAATCCGCACAGTGACCAATTTCTGACATGGCGCGGGTCAGAGCCTGCGCCAGGCGCATCCCGCCGCTGCGGTCGCGCTGCAATAGCGTAAACGCCATGCGCTGCGCCGACTTCGGGCCAACGCCCGGCAGGCAGCGCAGTGCTTCCATTAACTGCGTGAGCAGCGGACTGGTTTGCATCAGAACGGCATCTTGAAGCCAGGCGGCAGCTGCATGCCGCTGGAAACGGAGGCCATTTTCTCTTTCTGGGTTTCGTCGATACGGCGAGCGGCATCGTTAAACGCGGCTGCAACCAGATCTTCCAGCATCTCTTTGTCGTCTTCGAGCAGGCTCGGGTCGATTTCCACGCGACGGCAGTTGTGCGCACCGTTGATGGTCACCTTGACCAGACCGGCACCGGACTCACCCGTGACTTCCAGCTGAGCGATCTCTTCCTGCATCTTCTGCATTTTTTCCTGCATCTGCTGAGCCTGCTTCATCAGGCCACCCAGACCGCCTTTTCCACCAAACATAGGCTTCTCTCTTCTTTCACGTTTAAGGATTACAACCGTAAGTCAGACTCACGATCAAATGGGGCGAATACTCTCTTCATCCAGATCGGCGTCGAAGAACCGGCGCAGGGTCTGAATGTTGTTATCCGCAATTATCGCCTCGCGCGCCTGCGCGAGCTTCTCTTCATAAATGGCCTGGCGCCACTCCAGCGGCGTTTTCACTGCCGGATTATCATCTTCAATGATAGTCAATTCAACCGGCGCACCCTGTAATGTGGCGAGCGCCTCGGCCAGCGCCTTTTGCGCGCCAGGGGAATTGAGGTGCCGCTGGCCCGGACGCAGGTGCAGACGCACCTGATTGCCGTCCTGCTCTTTCCAGGCATTCAGCGCGACCTGCTCGACCAGCTTCGGCAGCTGGAGTTTGCTGACCTCGGCGGCCCAGGCGTCGCGCGCGATGGACTCTTCGGCAAGCTTCGCGGCCAGCTCCGGCGTTTTTTCATGCTCCAGCGCCTTTTTCAGCGCTTTCGGCGTGGCAACCTCTTCCTTCACCGTTTCGGTAATGGTGGTTGCCTTCCAGCGGTAAGCCTCTTCTTTCACCGGGGCTTTCTGCTCGAGCGCGGACGGTGCCGGACGCGACTGTACGCGCTCCGTTACCGAGGCCAGTCGTTCAAGCGCGGCGTTGTTCACCGGCCGCGCTCTTCCTGGCGCTGCCGGTTCACTCTTTTTTGGTTTGGTTACTCCCTGCGCACGCTGCAGCTGGCTGCGCGCGGCAAGCACCGAACTGGTGGCATCCGACAGCGGTACGTTCTGCTGCGGTGGCGGCGTCGGCTGCGGCGGCACCTGCTGCGGTGACATCACCGCCGTCGGCGCAACCGGGGCGAAAGACTGTCGGGGCACGTCCGGCTCCGGCAGCGGCATGCGCGGGTGGAACGCCAGCGCGCGCAGCAGCGTCATTTCAACGCCCATCCGCGGATCCGGCGCAAACGGTAGCTCTTTGCGACCAATCAGCAGCGTCTGGTAATAAAGCTGCACGTCGGCAGGCGGCACGGTGCGGGCAAGCTCACGCATCCGCTGTTCAATGGCGGCCATATCCGCACCAATGGCGGAGGGAGAAAGCTGCAGCATTGCCACCCGGTGCAGCAGGCTGAGCATCTCAACCAGCAGCCCTTCCCACTCAATACCGCGGGCAGCGGCCGCGTTCACCAGCGACATCACGCGTTCGCCGTTAGCGGCAATCATCGCTTCGATAAGCGACAGCGCCTGATCGTCATCCAGCGTGCCGAGCATGGTGCTGACCGCCTCGGTGGAGAGTTTGCCGTCACCGCTGGCAATCGCCTGATCGGTCAGACTGAGCGCATCGCGCAGGCTGCCGTCCGCCGCGCGGGCCAGCAGCTGCAGGGCGCGCGGTTCGTGGACAATGTTCTCTTCATCGAGAATGTGCTCGAGCTGCGCGCGGATCTGCTCGACGTCCAGCGCCTTCAGGTGGAACTGCAGGCAGCGCGATAAAATCGTGACCGGCAGCTTTTGCGGATCGGTGGTCGCCAGCAGGAACTTCACGTGCGCGGGCGGCTCTTCCAGCGTCTTCAGCAGGGCGTTGAAGCTGTGGCGCGAGAGCATGTGCACTTCATCGATCAGGTAGACCTTGAAGCGGCCGCGCGCCGGGGCGTACTGGACGTTGTCCAGCAGGTCGCGGGTATCTTCCACTTTGGTGCGCGAAGCGGCGTCGATCTCGATCAGATCGACAAAACGCCCCTGCTCGATCTCCCGGCAGTTATCACACACGCCGCACGGCGTGGCGGTGATCCCGGTTTCGCAGTTGAGACCTTTTGCCAGCAAACGGGCAATAGAGGTCTTACCGACGCCGCGGGTGCCGGAAAAAAGATAGGCGTGATGGATGCGACCTAGCGACAAGCCGTTCGCCAGGGCCGTCAGCACATGTTCCTGACCGACAACGTCAGCAAAGGTTTGTGGTCGCCATTTACGGGCTAACACCTGATAACTCATGGGCAGGCTCTGCAACGCTGGAAGGTGAATTTATGGAGGGGAATGCTATCACAACCTCACCCATTGAGCGAGGTTGTGAAAACCGGGATTAGTGACCCGGGAAAGGCACCAGGCTGTAGCTGGTAATACCCTGTTTTTCCAGGCGCTGTTCACCGCCGAGATCGAACAGGTTGATGATGAAGGCCGCATCGGTCACTTCCCCACCCAGACGGCGGATCAGCTTCACGGTCGCTTCAATGGTGCCGCCGGTTGCCAGCAGATCGTCAACCACCAGCACTTTGTCGCCAGGCTTGATCGCGTCAACGTGGATCTCCAGCTGATCGGTGCCATACTCCAGCTCGTAGCTTTCTGCGATGGTTTCACGCGGCAGTTTGCGCGGCTTACGCACCGGCACAAAACCCACGCCCATTGCCAGCGCAACCGGTGCGCCAAACAGGAAGCCACGGGCTTCGGTACCTACTACTTTGGTGATCCCGGCGTTTTTGTAACGCTCGACCAGCAGTTCAATGCTGAGTGCGTACGCTTTCGGGTCTTCCAGCAAGCTGGTGACATCACGGAAAAGAATGCCAGGCTTTGGGTAGTCCTGGATGCTTTTGATGCTGTTTTTCAGATATTCAAGCTGCTGTGCAGTTGCGGTCATCGGTTTGTGCCTAAATGAAACAGTGTTACTCACAGCGCGCAACGAGTCGGCCAAGGCAACAATTGTTTAACCTTTGACCAGGCGCACCTGTGCTCGAAAACGGTCGAATTTACTGGCTGCGCGTGATAATTGCAACAGCCATGATGAGGCTTCAGTGCTTTTGTTGCTTTTCATCAACCACGGGGATCCGCCACATAAAGATAAGCAGGCAGGAGAGAATGATCAGCAGCAGGATCCGCACCCACATCATTTTCACCAGCCATAATGAAATGGCGAAGGTAATGAGGATCACCGCGATCGCGCGCGGCTTGGCGCCGGGCGGCATGGCACGGTGTTTTTGCCAGTGGCGTAAGTACCCGCCAAACCATGAGCGGTAGAGCAGCCAGTGGTGAAAACGCGGCGACGAGCGGGCGAAGCACCAGGCCGCCAGCAGGATAAACGGCGTGGTCGGCAGCAGGGGTAATACTACACCCAGCGTGCCCAGCACTACCGCAAGCCAGCCAATGATGATTAAAATAGTACGCTGCATAATGCGAATCGTTATCAAACTGAACGGCTACTTTACCACTGGAGAGCGCCTTGAAAACAGCACTGCTTCTTGAGAGGCTGCAAAATCAGCTGATCGCTCTGCGGGCGCAGGCCACGCCGCTGATGGGGCACGCCACGCTGAAGCCGCGCTTTGACCGGCAGCTTTTTCGTACCCGCAGCACCGTCATTCAGGATTACCTGGCTGAAGCGCAGACGAACCTCGACGAGCTTCGCCATGCGGTTGAGAATGAACAACAGGAACAGGTGGCGTGGCTTGCAGAGCATCTCACCGAGCAGATCACCGCACTGCATCGCGAAATCGCCGCCTGGCCGCTGCGCGCCTGGGACAGCGCCTCGCCGGGGCTCGGCAAATGGCAGCGCAAGCGGCTCGAGAACCAGGAGTTTGAGCGCCGGCTGTTTGAGATGAAGCGTGAACGCGAGGTGCGTCTGAACAACAGCGAAACGCTGGAAGAGCAGCAGCTATTGATGCGCGAGATTAGCGCGCTGGAAGGACGCATCGTCCGCTGCCGTCAGGCGCTGGATGACATTGAACGCGTCATAGAACGTTTGACCCGTTAACAGGAGCCACACCCATGTCACTGGAAAATGCACCCGATGAGGTCAAGCTGGCCGTCGATTTGATTATGCTGCTGGAGAATCATGAGATCCCCGCCGAGACGGTGCTTAAGGCGCTGGAGATTGTGCGGCGGGATTTTGAGGGGAAACTTCCCCCTCACCCTGCCCTCTCCCCAGAGGGGAGAGGGAAAATAGATTAAGCCGGAGTCGGGTCATCACCCTTAATGTCGCGCTTCACTTCCGTATGCTCATCACCTTTCTCGTTACGCAGGTGAACCTCAAGCTGGTTAAAGGCGATATTAATATCGTTTTCACGGCACAGACGATCGATAGAGCGGTTAAGCTCATCCACCGTGTAGCTGCGGTCACGCAGTTCACGCACGTATAAACGCAGCTCGTGATCCAGCGTACTCGGCCCAAAGGTGGTGAAGAAGACCGCCGGAGCCGGATCGTGCATCACTTTCGGATGTTCAGACGCCGCCTTCAGCAGCACCTCTTTCACCTTATCCAGATCCGATCCATAGGCCACGCCCAGGCGGATCACCACGCGCGTCACCGTATCGGAAAGCGACCAGTTGATCAGACGCTCGGTCACGAACGCTTTGTTCGGGATGATCACCTCTTTGCGATCGAAGTCGGTGATGGTGGTGGCACGAATGCGGATCTTGCTGACCGTTCCCGAGAACGTGCCGATGGTGACGGTATCGCCGATACGTACCGGACGTTCGAACAGGATGATCAGGCCGGAGACAAAGTTACCGAAGATCTCCTGCAGGCCAAAACCAAGACCGACCGAGAGGGCCGCCGCCAGCCACTGCAGTTTATCCCACGAGACGCCAAGCGAGCCAAAGACCGTCATCGCTCCGACAATGATGATGACGTAGTTGAGGATCGTGGTAATGGCGTAGGACGCCCCCTGGCGAAGATTCAAACGTGACAGGAGCAGCACCTCGAGCAGGCCTGGCAGGTTGCGGATCAGCGCCCAGGCCACCACCGACGACACCAGCGCAAACAGCAGGCTGCCCATGGTCACGCTTTTCATGACCGCCGCGCCGGCTTCGGTTCCGTTGTATTGCCAGAGGGTAATACTGTCGAGATAGGCGAAAACGGTAATAAGATCGGACCAGATCGCCCAGAACATCACCGCAAACAGGGCGATCATCACCAGCATGGTGATACGCAGCGTCTGCTGGTTAACCTGCTCCAGCGCGATGGTCGGCTCTTCCTGCGGCTCAGCGCCTTCGGCCCCCTCTTTCACCTGATGCTGACGACGCGCGATGGCGCGGCGATAGGCAATACGGCGGGCCGCCACGCTCAGGCCGCGCAGTACGGTCTGATAGAGCAGGTTCCAGACGATCACCAGATAGACCGTTTCAATCCAGCGCCCGGACAGGCGCAGCGTGGTATAGAAGTAGCCCGTCGCCGTTAGCACCATCAGCGCCAGCGGAATGATCGCCAGCACCGTCACGGTGGCCAGACGAATATTGTGGGACTCTTTATCACGCCAGCTGTCGCGACACATCGGCCACATCAGGATCGCAATCAGCAGCAGGTTCAGCAGGATGACCAGCTGGCCCAGCACGTCATCCATCAGATGCAGCGGGGAAAGCTCAGAGACAACCGACCAGAAGTGCAGCGGCAGCAGCGCTAGGCTGATGCGCACGATCTGACGACGCCAGTGGCTGGTCAGCTGCGCTGGCATGTTGAAATGACGCACCGCCACGCCGTCTTTTTCCAGTACCTTCCAGCACAGGCCAAACACCAGCCAGAACAGCGCCAGTTTTTTACTGAACGCCCACAGCAGATCGCTGACGTTGAGCTGCATAGTGAGCAGAATCAGACCCACAGCCAGAATAATCAGGCACACCGGCAGGGCGCGAATAAGGTCAATCAGAATCGCTTTTGGCGTATGGAGCTGGCTATCGTTGCGCAGCTGCCCTACTTCGGAGGCCAGCTTCGCCTGGTATTTTTTCAGCCAGCCCAGACGCCAGCGGATGAGACCGGCAATCAGCAACAGCGGCAAACCGGCCAGAAAAGCAATCATTACCGCAGGCCAGGCTTTCTCCCAGTTTACGGTGACCTTCATGCTCTTAATCTGCGTTTTCAGCGTCTCAGGGAAGGATTTAACCCAGTCCCAGTCCATCGGCTTGTTGCTGTTTACCCAGAAAATCTGCTGGGTCAGGATCTCCTGCAGACTTTTCGAGACGCTCACCAGCTGCTGCTGGTTGATTTGCAGGTTAATGGCCATCATCAGCTGGTTACCCAGCTGTTTATTGAGCTGGTCCAGCAGCTCGCGACGCATATCCACGACCTGGAGCAGCGCGTCGTGCACTTCCGGGTTCACGTCGCTGGAATGCCCCTCTTCAATTTTGGCGACAAAGGTATCGCTCTGGAAAAGGGCATCGCGCTGCTGGTTGACGTCAAACTGTTCCAGACGTAAATCCGCAATGCGGTTGGTCATGTCCTCCAGCTCGTCGGCGGACGGAAGCGTCTGCTGCTGCTGGTAGAGAATACGCGACAGCAGGAGGCTGCCCTTCAGGACCGCGATCTGCTCTTTGATGTTGCGTTCCGCCTGCAGGGCGCGATCCAGCCAGTTCTTCACCTTGATATTTTGCTGAACCAGCGAGTTGCCGTTTTCCGTCGCCAGTATCAGGCGCTGACTGAGCTGATGGTTAGCCTCAAGCTCCTGTTTTACCAGCGGGTTGGCCTGAATACGGGCGGTTTCGTCAGGGGATACGGCCTCCTGGGCGGTTTTTTCCGTCAGGGTCAGGCGTTTGCTGTTAACCGCCTCCTGCAATAGCTGAAGCTGATGCTCCAGACGATTAATGTTCGCGGTGACGTAATCACGCTGTTTCTGCAGAGTGTCCTGCAGCACCGTATTCCCTTCCAGGCTTTTACGCTGCTGTTCGATCTGCGCATTGAGCAACGACTGCTGAACCAGCAGCAGGGTTTGCTGCGTCGGGCGCAACGTGCCTTCGCCCACCGTCGTGCCGTTCAGGCGGTTGCGGATCTGCTGCAGCTGCTGAGACGCGGTATACATCGCATTTTGCACGCGCTCGGGCTGGGTTTGCAGGGAGACAAGCTGGCTGTTGTAGGTCGCGAGATCGGACTGCGCGGTTTGCAGATCGTCGAGCAACTGGGCGACGCGCGATTCCAGCTGGCGTAAGGAGAGCGTGGCGAGCGTTTTGCGCGTTTCGTTGTCGTTATCAACGTCACTCAGGGCATTCAGCGACTCCGTCGCTTTGCGCATGTTTTCAGGGGCCTGCGCCACCTTCTGACGAAGCTGGGCGGTTTCAGCCTTAACGCGTTCAATTTTATCCAGCGTCTCCAGTGTTTCCGTCAGATCCTGCTGCGTCAGTTTTTCCTGAGGAGAGAGTTCTTTTTGTTTGTTCAGCGTGTCGAGCTGCGACTGAACGTCAGCACGCGTGGGAATATCGTTGCTGTTATCGGCGCGGGCCCAGGTCAGCGGCGCCGTGGCGAAGATAAACAGCATCGCAAAGAGCAATGCAAAAACAGGATGTTGCGAGCGATTGATGGGCAGCATAGTTGTGAATGATGTCAGAAGATGACCGAAAATAGTCCGGCGTGAAGAATATCACGCTCGTCAGATGCAGAATAGCGCGAACGTAAGCCTCTGAGATAAATCCTGGAAAGGGGTCAGGCCGTTAGCGAAGGCGCGTCGCTGCGCAGCGTCGGGCTAAGCTGTAGCATTTCCAGTAAAATCGCCACGTAGCTGCGAGCTTCCGCTTTAAGATCAAACGATTGCGGTGCAAAAAGCCAGTTTTCCATCAGACCAGAAATGTAGCTGCGCATCAGAATCGCCGCCCGACGGGTCAACAGATTGGCCGGTAGCAGTTTTGCCTCCATACAGAGGTTCAGGTTGTGCTCAATACGGTCATAGCTTTCCAGACTGAGGCTTCGTTGCGCCTGCTGCACGACCGCCATCTCGCCCACGAACTCGCATTTATGAAAAATAATCTCCATCATTAATCTGCGACGTTCTTCAACTACCGTTGCTTCAAGGATATATACTAATATTTCTCTCAATACTGAGAGTGGATCGTCTGGGAATTTTGCCCGATACTCACTCTCGAGATCGCTAATGCTGGACTCTGAAAGCTCCCAGATTTCACTGAACAGATCTGACTTGTTTTTAAAATGCCAGTAAATCGCTCCTCGCGTCACACCGGCGGCCTGAGCAATTTGCGCCAGCGAGGTTGCTGAAACACCTTGCTGCGAGAACAAACGTATCGCCACATCCAGAATATGTTGTCGGGTTTCCAGCGCTTGTTGTTTAGTTTTTCGTGCCATAGGTGAGTGAATTTACAGGAGTCAGATTTACATACATTTGTGAATGTATGTACCATAGCATGACGATAATATAAACGCAGCAATGGGTTTTAGACTCAGGACCCTTGATCAATTTGAAATCGGACACTCGAGGTTTACATATGAACAAAAACAGAGGGTTAACGCCTCTGGCGGTCGTTCTGATGCTTTCAGGCAGCTTAGCGCTAACAGGATGTGACGACAAACCGGCTCAACAAGGAGCTCAGCAGGCGCCAGAAGTAGGCGTTGTGACGCTCAAATCTGAACCTCTACAAATCACTACCGAATTACCCGGCCGTACAAATGCTTACCGCATTGCGGAAGTGCGTCCTCAGGTTAGCGGCATTATCCTGAAACGTAACTTCACCGAAGGCGGTGATGTGAAGGCCGGTGAGTCTCTGTATCAGATTGATCCCGCAACCTATCAGGCGTCTTATGAAAGCGCGAAAGGCGATCTGGCTAAAGCACAGGCCGCGGCTAAAATTGCTCAGCTGACGCTGAACCGCTATCAAAAACTGCTCGGTACCAAGTACATCAGTCAGCAGGATTACGATACCGCCCTGGCGGATGCCCAACAGGCTAACGCAGCCGTGGTGGCAGCCAAAGCGGCCGTCGAAACCGCGCGCATTAACCTGGCCTATACCAAAGTGACCTCGCCTATCAGCGGTCGTATTGGTAAATCTTCCGTGACGGAAGGGGCTCTGGTGCAGAACGGTCAGACCACTGCGCTGGCGACCGTGCAGCAGCTCGATCCGATCTATGTTGACGTCACGCAGTCCAGCAATGATTTCCTGCGCCTGAAACAGGAGCTGGCTAACGGCACCCTGAAACAGGAAAACGGCAAAGCCAAAGTGGAGCTGATCACCAACGACGGTATCAAGTTCCCGCAGGAAGGTACGCTGGAATTCTCTGATGTGACGGTCGACCAGACCACCGGTTCCATCACCTTACGTGCGATTTTCCCGAACCCTGACAAGAATCTGCTGCCAGGTATGTTCGTTCGCGCGCGTCTGGAAGAAGGAACGAATCCAACCGCACTTCTGGTTCCACAGCAGGGTGTGACCCGTACGCCACGTGGCGATGCGAGCGCGCTGGTTGTTGGAGCAGATGACAAAGTCGAAACGCGCAATATCACCGCCACGCAGGCGATTGGCGATAAATGGCTGGTGACGGAAGGTCTGAAAGATGGCGATCGCGTGATTGTTTCTGGTTTGCAAAAAGTTCGTCCTGGCGCGCAGGTTAAAGCACAGGAAGTGAAATCTGACGATAAACAACAAGCTTCGGCCGCTGGCCAGTCAGAACAAACCAAGTCTTAACTTAAACAGGAGCCGTTAAGACATGCCTAATTTCTTTATCGATCGCCCCATATTTGCGTGGGTGATCGCCATTATCATCATGCTGGCCGGGGGACTTGCGATCCTGAAGCTGCCTGTCGCGCAATATCCAACGATTGCGCCACCGGCGGTGACTATCTCCGCAACCTACCCGGGGGCTGATGCGAAAACGGTGCAGGACACCGTCACTCAGGTTATCGAACAGAACATGAACGGTATCGATAACCTGATGTACATGTCCTCAAACAGTGACTCTACCGGTACAGTTCAGATCACCCTGACCTTCCAGTCAGGTACGGATGCTGACATTGCGCAGGTTCAGGTGCAGAACAAACTGCAGCTGGCGATGCCTCTGCTGCCGCAGGAAGTACAACAGCAGGGTGTGAGCGTCGAGAAATCGTCCAGCAGCTTCCTGATGGTTGTCGGCGTTATCAACACCAACGGCACCATGACGCAGGAGGATATTTCCGACTACGTGGGTGCCAACATGAAGGACGCCATCAGCCGTACTTCCGGTGTGGGTGACGTTCAGCTGTTTGGTTCTCAGTATGCGATGCGTATCTGGATGGATCCGAACAAACTGAACAACTTCCAGCTGACCCCTGTTGACGTGATCAATGCGATTAAAGCGCAGAACGCCCAGGTGGCAGCCGGTCAGTTAGGCGGTACGCCGCCGGTGAAAGGCCAGCAGCTTAACGCCTCGATCATCGCACAGACCCGTCTGACCTCTGCCGATGAGTTCAGCAAAATTCTGCTGAAAGTGAATCAGGACGGTTCCCAGGTTCGCCTGCGCGACGTGGCTAAAGTCGAGCTGGGCGGTGAGAACTACGACATCATCGCGAAGTTCAACGGTAAACCGGCTTCCGGTCTGGGTATCAAACTGGCGACAGGGGCTAACGCCCTGGATACCGCCACGGCGATCCGCGCAGAGCTGAAGAAGATGGAACCGTTCTTCCCGTCAGGTCTGAAAATCGTTTACCCGTATGACACTACGCCGTTCGTCAAAATTTCGATTCACGAAGTGGTTAAAACGCTGGCAGAAGCGATCATCCTGGTGTTCCTGGTCATGTATCTGTTCCTGCAAAACTTCCGCGCGACGCTGATCCCAACCATCGCCGTTCCGGTCGTTCTGCTGGGGACCTTTGCTATCCTCGCGGCCTTTGGCTTCTCGATAAACACCCTGACGATGTTCGGGATGGTGCTTGCCATCGGCCTGCTGGTGGATGACGCCATCGTCGTGGTAGAGAACGTCGAGCGCGTGATGGCGGAAGAAGGTCTACCGCCGAAGGAAGCTACCCGTAAATCAATGGGCCAGATCCAGGGCGCGCTGGTTGGTATCGCGATGGTACTGTCTGCGGTATTTATCCCGATGGCCTTCTTCGGCGGCTCTACCGGTGCGATCTACCGTCAGTTCTCGATCACCATCGTTTCCGCGATGGCGCTGTCGGTACTGGTCGCATTGATCCTGACGCCTGCGCTGTGTGCCACCATGCTGAAGCCGATTCAGAAAGGCGGTCATGGCGAGCATAAAGGGTTCTTCGGCTGGTTTAACCGCATGTTTGATAAGAGCACGCACCACTACACCGACAGCGTGGGCAACATCCTGCGCAGCACCGGTCGTTACCTGCTGCTCTATATCATCATCGTGGCGGGGATGGCGATCCTGTTCGTTCGTCTGCCAAGCTCCTTCCTGCCGGATGAAGACCAGGGCGTGTTCCTGACGATGGCACAGCTTCCTGCGGGTGCGTCGCAAGAGCGTACCCAGAAAGTGCTGGACGAAGTGACGGACTACTACCTCACCAAAGAGAAAGACAACGTTGAATCCGTGTTTGCGGTTAACGGCTTTGGCTTTGCGGGTCGTGGTCAGAACACCGGTATCGCCTTCGTTTCTCTGAAAGACTGGTCTGAACGTCCGGGCAAAGAGAACAAGGTTGAAGCCATTACCGGCCGTGCGATGGGCACCTTCTCGCAGATTAAAGATGCGATGGTGTTCGCCTTCAACCTGCCGGCGATTGTTGAACTGGGTACCGCGACCGGCTTCGACTTCCAGCTGATTGACCAGGGCGGTCTGGGTCACGAAAAACTGACGCAGGCGCGTAACCAGCTGTTTGGCGAAGTGGCTAAGCACCCTGACCTGCTGGTCGGCGTGCGTCCAAACGGCCTGGAAGATACGCCGCAGTACAAAATCGACATCGACCAGGAGAAAGCTCAGGCGCTTGGCGTGTCCATCAGTGACATCAATACCACGCTGGGCGCCGCTTGGGGCGGTAGCTACGTTAACGACTTCATCGACCGCGGTCGCGTGAAGAAAGTGTACGTGATGTCCGAGGCGCAGTACCGTATGTTGCCGAACGATATCAACAGCTGGTTCGTGCGCGGCAGCAATGGTCAGATGGTACCGTTCTCGGCATTCTCAACGTCACGCTGGGAATACGGTTCGCCGCGTCTGGAACGCTATAACGGTCTGCCATCAATGGAGATCCTGGGTCAGGCTGCGCCGGGCCGAAGCACCGGTGAAGCCATGAACCTGATGGAAGAGCTGGCGAGCAAACTGCCTTCGGGTGTTGGCTACGACTGGACCGGGATGTCCTATCAGGAACGTCTGTCCGGTAACCAGGCCCCTGCCCTGTACGCGATTTCACTGATCGTCGTCTTCCTGTGTCTGGCAGCGCTGTATGAGAGCTGGTCAATTCCGTTCTCCGTTATGCTGGTGGTACCGCTCGGGGTTATCGGTGCGCTGCTTGCGGCAACGTTCCGCGGACTGACCAACGACGTGTACTTCCAGGTAGGCCTGCTGACAACCATTGGCTTGTCGGCGAAGAACGCGATACTTATCGTTGAATTCGCCAAAGATTTGATGGAGAAAGAAGGTAAAGGTCTGATTGAGGCGACGCTTGAGGCTGTTCGTATGCGTCTGCGCCCAATCCTGATGACGTCACTGGCGTTTATCCTCGGCGTACTGCCGCTGGTTATCAGCTCCGGTGCGGGCTCCGGTGCGCAGAACGCGGTCGGTACGGGCGTTATGGGGGGGATGATCACCGCAACCGTACTCGCTATCTTCTTCGTACCGGTGTTCTTCGTGGTGGTTCGCCGCCGCTTCAGCCGTAAGAATGAAGATGTTGAACACGCGCATTCGGTAGAACCTCACTGATACCGGTTTCACATGATAAAAAGGCCGCATTAGTGGCCTTTTTCATTTTCAGAAAAAATCATAAATTACGCTTATTGTGATTCAATTTATTTTCTGCCATCTTAATTAGACATATCATAATTAACTGATAACTTAATCGGTGAATTCAGGATTTTTTTAATTTCATTTCCCCGCTTAAGCTATTAGGAATATTCCTAATAAGAAGTTCTGACAACGTGGAGTTCGAATCTGAACTTTTCTCGCCATTTTTGCTAAGCCAATGAAACGTAAGGAAGCGATAAAACAGCGCGTTAATTTGGATAAAAAAGGGGTGTCCAGGGTGGAACATTGCGTACATGCTCGCAGTCTACGGTTTTATTTGTAATTTTTCGTAATAGCGCGATGAAATCCAGGAAGGAGTGGCTTATAGTTAGGTTATCAGGAACACAGCACTCATGTAGCTAAGTCAGTTGTATCCATCCCGACAATGATGTTCGGTGAGTAAGAAATCACTCAGAAGGGGATGCGCTATGGACGAGTACTCGCCAAAAAGGCATGATATCGCGCAGTTGAAATTTCTCTGCGAATCCTTGTACCATGACTGCCTTGCCAACCTTGATGAAAGCAACCATGGCTGGGTAAACGACCCAACGTCTGCCATCAATTTACAGTTGAATGAGCTGATAGAGCATATCGCAACCTTCGCACTTAATTATAAAATTAAGTACAATGAAGATAATAAGCTCATTGAGCAAATTGATGAATACCTGGACGACACCTTTATGTTGTTCAGTAGTTACGGCATTAACGCCCAGGATTTGCAAAAATGGCGTAAATCGGGAAACCGGCTATTCCGCTGTTTCGTCAACGTGAGCAGAGCTAACCCGGTTAGCCTTTCCTGTTAAAATTATTACAATTACTAAGGTGAATTTATGTCTGATAAACCACTCACTAAAATCGATTATTTGATGCGCTTACGACGTTGTCAGTCAATTGACACCCTCGAACGCGTGATTGAAAAGAATAAATACGAGCTTTCTGATAATGAACTGGCCGTATTTTATTCAGCCGCTGACCATCGTCTTGCTGAGCTGACCATGAATAAGTTGTATGACAAAATCCCTACTTCTGTATGGAAATTTGTCCGTTAATCTTTGAAGGGTGTCTGTAGAGTTCTACGCCACGTTCTGAGTTTTTTACCTATCCCGTTATGTTCCCTGTGCCCAGGCCAGGTCTCCGTGTAAAACGTGTTCATCAGCAACAATGTTGTGACGACAGTCACATCGGCTTTTCGGGAACGTTCCCCTCTCGACCTGTTCCGATTACCCTGCGGTAATCATTTCCAGAGAGGTTTCCTATGAGCGTAGAAAAACAGAAGATGATTGCCGGTGAACATTATCGCCCCGGCGATGAGACGTTACGGGCCGACCGACTGCGGGCCCGCCATCTGGTTTACCGCTATAACCACACCGCGCCCGATGAAAAGACAGAACGCCAAAATATCCTGGCGGAACTTCTGGGGCAAAGCGAAGGCGCTTATATAGAACCGAGCTTCCGCTGCGACTACGGATACAATATTTATCTTGGCAAAAACTTTTACGCGAACTTCGACTGCGTGATGCTGGATGTCTGCCCTGTTCGCATCGGCGATAACTGCATGCTCGCGCCGGGTGTGCACATTTATACGGCCACCCACCCGCTGGATGCAGAGGAACGGAACAGCGGCGTGGAGTTTGGGAAACCGGTCAACATTGGGAATAATGTCTGGATTGGTGGCCGGGCGGTCATTAACCCTGGCGTCACGATCGGTGATAATGTGGTGGTGGCCTCCGGCGCCGTGGTGACAAAAGACGTCCCGGCTAACGTCGTCGTGGGCGGCAATCCGGCAAAAATCATCAAAACTTTATAAGGGCGCGGGGAGCCAACTGTTATGGTCTTTTAGCGCCTGACTGTTACTTTTTTCAGCCCGATGGCTCCCCTAAAATTGGCAGACACCCTGTATTGTCAACTCTTATGAAGGCAAAAAATGACCGAGATACAGCGCCTGCTTACCGCCACCATCGACGATCTTAACCTCCGCGAAAAGCGCGACAATCGCCCGCGCTTTAGCATTAGCTTTATTCGCAAACATCCTGGACTGTTTGTCGCCATGTATGCCGCCTGGCTGGCGACGCTGATTGTGATGCTGAAGTCCGAAACGCTGGTGGACTCCGTCTGGCTGCTGGTTGTGCTGTTTGTGGTCTTTAACGCCTTTTTCTTTTTCGACGTGAATCCGCGCTACCGTTACGAAGATATCGACGTTCTCGATTTCCGGGTCTGCTACAACGGTGAATGGTATAACACACGTTTCGTGCCCACGGAGCTGATCGACAGCATCATGCACTCTCCGGCCGTTGAAATAGCGCAAAAAGAGAAGCTGCAGAAAATGGTCTCCACCAAAGGCCAGCTCTCTTTCTATGATGTCTTTACCCTTTCGCGCCCTGCTGCTGCGTAATTAACGCCTGCAGACGCCGGATCCCCGGCGCAAACTGCGAAGCAGAGGTGTTGCCGTAACCTAAAACCAGACCGGTTTGCCCCTGCTTCGCCTCCAGGTAATACCCGCTCAGTGCAGCGGGTGCCAGCTGAAACGCCCTCGCCTGCGCCACCAGCGTCTGGTCGTCAATATCGTCTATCGCCAGCGTCAGATGCATCCCGCCTTCACCGGCCAGTATACGGTGCGGCGTGTGAAGCTCTGCCCCCAGCACCTCCCGCAGCTGGCGGTATCGCTTACGATAGAGCCGACGCATGGCGGCAAGATGACGGGCATAGTGGCCTTCTTCAATGAACAGCGCCAGCGTACGCTGTTCGGCACGATGCCCGCCCCGCAACAGCGAGCCGATGGCCGGGCGAGCCGCTTTCGCCAGCGCTGGCGGCAAGACCATGAACCCCATTCTGAGCGACGGAAACAGCGTTTTACTGAACGTTCCCAGATAAACCACGGGCGCGTTGTTGACCATCCCCAGCATCGCCGGAACAGGCTCACCGGCATAACGGAATTCGCTGTCGTAATCGTCTTCAATGATCCACGCGTTGTGCTGCCGGGCCAGTTCCAGCAGCGCCAGACGTCGCCGGGCACTGAGCACGCTTCCGTAGGGGAACTGGTGCGAAGGCGAGGTAAAAATCAGCGAGGGAGCAGGCGCGTCATGTCCTTCCCAGCACATTCCCTCGTCATCAACAGGGATTCCCGTCATGGTCAGGCCTGTTTTAACAAACGCGCTCTTTGCCCCGCTATAACCGGGGTTTTCCACCCACGCGACATCGCCAGGCTCACTCAACAGCATGGTGCACAGGTTAACCCCCTCAAGCGCCCCTTCCGTTATCACTATCTGGCCGGCGTCGCAGTCGATACCGCGGGACAGGGCGAGGTGTCGGGCAATTGCTGCCCGCAGCGACGGTTCACCGGCCGGGTCGCCATACCCTAGCAGGGCACTTCCCTCCTCGCGCATCACGCGATCGTACAATCGCCGCCACAGCGGTAGCGGAAAATAGTTGATAGCCGGGGTTCCCGGGGTAAACGCCAGCACCGGCGTGTCCCGGGGCACGGGCGCTGGCAGCAGGCCGACCCGCCGGGCGAGCCTGATGGCAGGGTCCGGCAATGTCCGGGCGACAGAGCGGTGAGCGAGCTGTGCCACCCGCGTTCCCTGGCGGTTACGCTGCAAATACCCTTCCAGCGTGAGCTGGTCCAGCGCCGCATTGACGGTATTGCGGGAAAGGGAGAGCTGCTGAGCCAGCGTTCGCGAACCGGGAAGCTGGCTGCCGGACAGTAGCCTTCCGCACAGTATGGCCTCCCGTAACGCAAGATAAAGCGCGCGCTGGCGCGTCTCTTTCCCACGTTTTTGCAGGGCAGCATTGAGCAAGGTATAAAATTCATCACCCGGTATATTCATCTCACCTCCTCGTGGCACCATCAAAACATAGCGCAGTGGTTATTTTTAAGGAACCAGCAATTCACTAGTCTGGAACTCTTTTCAACGCCACGGAAATTAAGATGAAGACATTCAATCAGTTCGGACAGCCCGTAGGCGAAGCGCTTAGCAACTGGCAGCCTCGTCAGCACCCGTCCCGGGTCGTGCTTCAGGGACGCTATTGTCGGCTTGAACCGCTGCGCGTGGAGCATGCCAACGCGCTGTTTTCCGCCTATTCCCTCGCTGAAGATACGCGCAGCTGGACGTGGCTGCTGCGTGAACCCGACGCTACCGCAGAGGAATTTGCCGAATGGGTGGCGAACGTAAGCGAGTTATCCGACCCCATACACTTTACCGTTATCGATAACCAGACCCGGTCTCCGGTCGGGACGCTGTCCCTGATGCGGATCGATCCTAAAAACGGGGTCGTGGAGGTGGGGCACGTTCACTTCTCTCCCCTGTTAAGCCGCACGCCCATGTCGACAGAGGCGCAATATCTGCTGATGCGGTATGTGTTCGATACCCTGGGCTACCGGCGTTATGAGTGGAAGTGCAATAGCCTGAACGAACCTTCCCGCAAAGCGGCACTGCGTCTGGGTTTTCAGTTTGAGGGGCGTTTTCGTCAGGCGCTGGTCATAAAAGGTCATAACCGGGATACCGACTGGTTTTCGATTCTCGACAAAGAGTGGTCGGCGCTGGCAAACGCCTTTGAAAACTGGCTTGCCACCGACAATTTTACTGCCGATGGCAAACAGAAAAGATCCCTGGAAAGCTGGCGAGAAGCGCGCGTTTAGCGTCTTTTTTTACGGCCCTGCACCGCCTTAAAGCGCGGATTGGATTTGCAAATCACGTACAGGCGTCCCTTGCGTTTGACTATCTGGCAATCCGGGTGACGCTGTTTTGCACTGCGCAATGAGTTAAGTACCTGCATGGTTAGCCCCGCTTCGCATTGAGAAAACCGCCAAAACGCTTGCGGAAGCGCGCTGCGCTGCCGTCCGTGGAGAACGTTTTCTGCTTACCGGTATAAAACGGGTGCGATTTTGAAGAAACCTCGATGGTGATGTACGGATACGTTTCACCGTCGAGTTCAATTTCGCGGTCGGTCTTAATGGTTGAGCCGACTTTGAAGTATTCATTCGCGCTGGTGTCGTGGAATACCACGGTGCGATACGCTGGATGGATGTTTGGTTTCATCGTAAATCCTTTGTGTTTTGTTATAACATAACAAAATAATATCCAGGCCAGGTTAAAAAAACAACCCCTTCCTTCTGACGATATTTTCTGGTTTACCTGAGATAAAATGAAAACCACGCCCCCCACGTGCTATAACTATATCATTTCGCGGTAAAATCTTTCTCTTCAGGCAGGGAACTCAGTGCTCAGGAACGGGTATACGAGGAAGGAAACGACAGCATGAAAACCCGACATCTGGTCAGTCTGGTGACTGGCATACTTATCTTTTCCGTGCTGGTCCCCATTTGCCTGAGCATCTGGCTGGCTCATCGTCAGGCGGAAGATAAATTTGTCGATGCGCTGAATAACTATGCCTCACGCGTGCTGATACGTACCGACAAGGTCGTGGATCAGGCGAAGGAAGCGCTCAATCATCTGCAGGCCTTTGAGGGTGTGCCGTGCAGCCCCCCGCAGTTAAGGGAGATGCGACGGGTCGCTTTCTCGTGGCGATATGTGCAGGAAGTGATTTATATCGACAACCTCAGGCCACTCTGCTCCTCTCTTGAACAAACCAGCCATGCCGCCCCTTTCCCCCCGCCGATGCGCGTTACCGAAGATGGTTACAGCGCATGGCTGACCACGCAAAACGATCTGGGGTTTCATCGCTACATGGCCGTACTGGGGCAAGGTCACTATCTTGTTCTGGTCGATCCGGCCTCGCTTGTGGATGTGATCCCCTTCGGCGAGATAGCGATTGATGCTGCCCTGGTAGGAAATACCACACGCCGCATCTTTGCCAGCAGCAATACGCTCGATCCGCATATCCGTGACACGATCATGGGTCAGGAGATGACCAGCATACAGTACGACGGTTCAATGTACGTTATGAAGCCCGTCCCTGAACTGGGGTTTACCGTCGTTGCATGGGCTACGCTCAAACCGCTGGCTGAAACCTGGCACCGGCAGCTGCTTTTGTGGCTGCCCTTCGGCATCCTGATAAGCCTGCTTGCCACGCTCTTTGTCCTGCGAATACTGCGTCGCATCCAGTCGCCGCGCAACCGCCTGCTCGACGCCATTAACAGCCGCGATTTTGTGGTTCACTATCAGCCCATCGTGGCGCTCTGTAGCGGAAAAATTGTCGGCGCAGAGGCGCTGACGCGCTGGCCGCAGCCGGACGGAAGCAGCCTCTCGCCTGATATTTTTATCCCTCTTGCTGAACAAACCGGGCTTATCTCCCAGCTGACGCAGCTCGTTATCGAAAAGGTGTTCGAGGATATGGGCAGCTGGCTGCATCTTCACCCCGATCAGCATATCTCCATCAACCTCGCGCCCGCCGATTTGACCTCCGGCACGCTGCCGCCGCTGCTGAGTCACTTGCTGAACAAATGGAAGGTCCACCCAGGCCAAATCGCCCTTGAGGTTACCGAGCGCGGCTTTGCCGATCCCAAAATCAGCGCGCCGGCTATCGCCGCATTCCGCCGTTCGGGGCACCCTGTCTATATTGATGATTTTGGTACGGGCTATTCCAGCCTGAGCTATCTGCAGGATCTGGATGTCGACACGCTAAAAATTGATAAATCGTTCGTGGATGCGCTGGAGTATAAAAACGTGACGCCGCACATTATTGAAATGGCGAAGTCGCTGAAGCTGGCGATGGTGGCGGAAGGCGTCGAGACCGCCGGGCAGCTCGCCTGGCTGCACCAGCACGGCGTGCAGTACGGACAGGGCTGGTACTACAGCAAAGCGCTACCAAAGACGGAATTTATTCTTTGGGCAGAGAATAACCTCGGCACGCACGCTACTTAAGGTAGGATTTCATCACCTGCAGCACCACGCCAAGATCGGCTTCACGCTGCGCCTCTTCGGGCTCTTTCACCACGTGATCGGTAAGGTGCCCTTCAATCACCTGCATCATCATGCCGTTGACCGCTCCACGGATCGCCGCCAGCTGCTGTAACACCTCGGCGCATTCGTGTTCGCTGTTGAGCATTTTTTCGAGCGCGGTGCTCTGCCCCTGAATTTTCTTCAGGCGAGTCAGTAACATCTTCTTGTCGCGAACGGTATGTGACATCTCTGTCTCCCTCAGTTTTGGCTTTTAGAGCATATCACGCTCTACTCCCCCTGAGTATTTTTCTACTGGGGGGTAGTATTAAGCTACTGGGGGGGAGTACTATTTGCGCACACTTCCATTCCGGAAATTTCAATGAACGATTTCGCCTCACTTCTGCAGCAGGGTAATGCCTGGCTGTTTGTTCCCAGCGCTATCCTGCTCGGTGCACTACATGGCCTGGAGCCGGGTCACTCAAAAACCATGATGGCCGCCTTTATCGTGGCTATCCGCGGCACGCTGAAACAGGCGGTCCTGCTCGGCCTGGCAGCCACACTTTCGCATACGGCAGTAGTCTGGATTATCGCCATGGCGGGTTTATGGTTTGGTCGGGGATGGGATGCGCATACGTCTGAACCCTGGTTCCAGCTGATCTCAGGGGTATTGATCGTTGCGATCGCCCTGTGGATGGCGTGGCGAACCTGGAAAGAGAGCCAGCCACACGATCATCATCACGACCATGATCATCACCACCACCATGACCATGACCATGACCATCATCATGAACATCACCACCACGAACACCCGCTGGTTGAAGAAGAGTGGCAGGACGCCCACCAGCGCGCGCATGCGCAGGATATTAACCGGCGCTTCAGCGGCCAAAACGTCACCACCGGACAGATCGTGATGTTTGGCCTGACCGGCGGGCTTATCCCCTGCCCGGCGTCCATTACCGTTCTGCTGATCTGCCTGCAGCTGAAGCATTTCGCCCTCGGCGCAACGCTGGTGTTCAGCTTTAGCATTGGTCTGGCGTTAACGCTTGTCGCTTCCGGCGCGATTGCCGCCTTGAGCCTCAAGCACGCGACCAAACGCTGGCCCGGGTTTAGCGAATTCTCCCGTAAAGCACCGTGGATCTCCGCTGCGCTGATTACCGTGGTAGGGATTTATATGAGCCTGCATGGCCTGAGCGGCATTCTGGCGTAAGCCTGCGGCCACACTCTGTGGCCGCATCTCCAGGGTCAGTTAAGGGTTCTGCTGCCAGCTGAAGGTATAGCGAAGCTGGCGTGTCTGCTGGAGGAATTCCGGCGAGACGCTGGGGCTCCAGGAGTCGTCGCCGCCCACGCCCATATGGAACGCATCGAAATTGAGCCAGCATCCCGGCTCTTCGCGCAGCAGATGGTGATGGGTTGTCTCCCGCAGCTGCTGCTGGCCGTAGCGGCTCACCGAGAAATGGAACCGACCGTTCAGCTGATGCGTTCCCAGCGCCAGCTCCCGCGTATCACAGCGCAAACCATTTTCCGTCGGGAAGATATACGGCGTATGCATCTCCGCCAGGGGTAATGTCCAGCGCCCCTGCTGTGCCGCCAGCTTTCTGTCCGGATAGTTTTCATGCGGCCCCAGCCCCAGCCAGGACACGTTTTCCGGCGTTTCGGCGAGATGAACGCTCAGGCCAACGCGCGCGGGTTCCGGGATATCAGACGCAATATCCACCTGAATGTCGCCGTGGAGTACTCCCCGATCGTCCACCCGCCAGGTTTTACGACTCAGAAACAGCGCGTTGCCGCGATACGCAAGGACGTGCTGGGTTGTGACCACCACCTCGTCTGCGTGCTGCGCTGCCTCACAGTGCAGCACGCGCGGGGTAAGATCGTACATGCCCGCCGCTTTCCAGCGCTCAACCCAGGCATTCGGATCGATCTTCGTCGCTTCACTCACCCCAATATCATTGTCCAGCGGCGCACGGCTGACGTTATCCGTCAGAGGCGATATCAGCGTTTCCACGCCATTTCGCCACCATTGAGCCAGGTTTCCGGTTGCGCGATCGAACTGCCAGCGCTGTTGACCATGCGCGATCTCAAGGATGCGGTCGTTTTGCGTCAAAACCGGCGGCTCGCCCGCAGAGGCTGGCGGTGCGACAAACAGCGGAGACGGAAGCAGCCACTGTTCCCACGCGCAGCGATGGTCAGCCGGTGACCACGGTGTTGCCCGCGGCTGGCGCACTTCAACATTCAGCCAGACTTCTCCCGGCTCGGCTTTCAATTCCGGCAGAGCGATCTCCAGACGCTGAACGCCTTCAGGGGCTATCGCCAGCGTCACCTCGCCCGAAGCCAGTACCTTATCATCCCGGGCAACCGTCCAGCTCAGCACTTCGTTATCGGTATGGCGGAACAGGTACCCGCTTTGCACCTCAATCACCAGCGGAGAGGTGCTGACCCGCGTAAAGGTGAAGAACTGCTGCGCGCGCTGCGCCTCGAACAGCGCCGGGTGCGGCGTGCGATCGGGGAAGACCAGGCCGTTGAGGCAGAACTGCCGATCGTTTGGCTTATCGCCAAAGTCCCCGCCGTACGCCCAGAACGCGTTGCCATTTTCGTCTTTCTTCGTTAATGCCTGATCGACCCAGTCCCAGACAAATCCCCCCTGCAGGCGAGGATGGCTGCGAAACGCCTGCCAGTATTTCGCGAATCCGCCGAAGCTGTTTCCCATCGCGTGGGCGTATTCGCAGAGGATCAGCGGACGCGTTTCATCCGGCATGCCGATCCATTTCTTGATTGACCATTTAGGCACCGCCGGGAAGGGTTGATCCTGATCGACCCGGGCATACATCGGACAGACAATATCGGTCGCCGCCGTGTTCGCGCCGCCGCCTTCATACTGCACCGGACGCGTCGGATCCGTGGATTTCACCCAGCGGTACAGTGCGTCGTGGTTTGCGCCGTGCCCGGACTCATTGCCCAGCGACCAGATGATAATTGAGGGATGATGACGATCGCGCTGCACCATGCGGGTCACGCGCTCGCTCATGGCGGGCAGCCAGCGCGGATCGTCAGCAAGGCGGCTCATCGGCACCATGCCATGGGTTTCGATATTGGCCTCGTCAACGACGTACAGCCCGTAGCGATCGCAAAGCCGGTACCACTGCGGATGGTTCGGGTAGTGCGAGCAGCGAACGGCGTTGAAGTTGTGCTGCTTCATGATCTCGATATCGCGGCGCATCGTCGCTTCGTCCATCACCTGGCCGTTTTCCGGGTGATGCTCGTGCCGGTTAACCCCGCGGATCAGCAGCGGTTTACCGTTGAGCTTCAGCAGGCCGTTGCTGATTTCAATCCGGCGGAAGCCGACATCGCAGGCTTCCGTCTCCAGCACGTTGCCCTGCGCATCCAAAAGCGCGATCGTCAGACGATAGAGTTCCGGGGTTTCTGCACTCCATAACGCCGGGGCTGTAACCGGGATCGCCGCCGTTAACCGCTCGGCCCAGTTGCCGCGCTCGTCCACAATGGCAGATCCGGGCCGTTGGGTAGTACTGCCACACCGCTCACCGTTGCGCCACAGCGTGATCGCCACCTCGCATTCCGGGTAGTCTGCGCCTGCCAGCGCGACGTCGACTTTCAGCACCGCGCGGTCCAGCTCCGCATTCAGATCGGTGACCACGTGATAATCCGCAATGTGCGTCTCCGGCTTATGCAGCAGGGAGACATCGCGGAAAATGCCGCTCATGCGCCACATGTCCTGATCTTCCAGATAGCTGCCGTCGCACCAGCGCAAGACCATGACCGCCAGGCGGTTCTGCCCGGGGCGTAATGCCGCCGAGAGGTCAAACTCGGCGGGCAATCGACTGTCCTGGGAATAGCCTATCCACTGCCCGTTGCACCACAGATGGAACGCCGAGTTCACGCCGTCAAAAATAATTCGGGTTTGCCCACGCTGAAGCCAGGCGTCATCAACGTCAAATGTGAGCGAGTAACAACCTGTCGGGTTTTCCTGCGGCACAAAAGGTGGGTTAACGGGGATGGGATAGGTGACATTGGTGTAGATAGGCGTGTCGAACCCCTGCATCTGCCAGTTCGACGGCACGGGCATCGCGACGGCATCCGCGCAATCTTCGCTGACCCATGCCTCAGGAACCCGCTCGGGAGCAGAAAAGTAGCTAAACCGCCAGATTCCGTTGAGGGAGCGCCTGCTGAGGGAGCCAGCGTCATCCCTGGCGGAAGATTCATTACGCCAGCTGTCTAACGGCGCGTGTGCGGGCAGGCGGTTCCACTGGGTAACGCCGGGGTTTTCCCAGTCCCGACGGGCCAGGATGTCGCTGAGGGTCAGCGAGGATGTGTTGGACATAGTAACCTCTTTGCGAAGCGCTCACAATTTTGGTTAACATGCCCTGGCATTCTGCGACGGTAAAGCATTCAATCGCAGGCTAGCGAGTCCGATCACAAAAGTCTTATTTGCGGACAAGCTGCTCGGCCAGGAGAGCCAGGCTTCTGAGCTGCTGCGCCAGATCCTCGCGTTCGGCCTGCTGCGGCGCACGACGCGCGCTGGAATGGCGGGTAACCAGCGCCACCGGCAGCTGAACCTGCCAGCACGTCTCGCCTTCGGTGGGGGCCAGCAGCCACTCCACGCTGCGCTCGCCCGCCTCGCGAAATGCCTGGCGAATGGTCGTCAGCGGCGGGGAAAACCAGGCGCTGTCAGCCGTATCGTCGAACCCGACCACCGACATCTGGCCCGGGATCGCGATCCCCTTTTCAGCACAGGCGCGCATCACCCCCAGCGCCATTTGATCGTTCGCCACCAGAATGGCATCCGGCAATGCGGTACCCGACAGCAGCACATGTCCTTTCTCATAACCGCTGGCCGCGCTCCAGTCTCCGTAGGCCACCGCAGCGGCGTCATGCCCCGCGCGGGCCAGAGCCGCTTTCCACCCCGCCAGACGCGCCCGAGCAGAGACCGAGCTTTCCGGCCCGCTCAGCAGAGCAATATGCTGATGCCCCAGCGAAAGCAGATGCTCAACGCCCAGATGCGCGCCCTGCCCGGCGTTAAACACGAGGCTGTTTACCTGTGCTGAAGGCGAGACATCAAGAAAAAGCACCGGTACGGGCGACGCCAGCGCCCTCAGCTGTTCGGCGTGTTCATCATCAAGCGGAACATTCACCAGCAGCGCGTCCACCCGCTGTGCCAGCAGCGCCTGTAGCGCGGCCTGACACTGCTGCGGTTGCTCCACCATGGAGATAAGGACGCTCGCCCCCTGTTCCGCCGCGCGGGATTTTACCGCCGACACAATCTGCGAGGGCGCATGCAGGGCCAGATCGGTGGTGATGAGTCCCAGCGTGCGGGTGCGTTTACCCGCCAGCTGCTGTGCCCGCAGGTTAGGCACGTAGTGCAGCTCCGCCATCGCCTGCTGAACCTTTTCCCGGGTACGGACAGAGACATGCTCCGCGTCGTTAATGACGCGAGAGACGGTCTGATAAGAAACCCCCGCAAGGAGGGCGACATCATAGAGAGTGATAGCTTTCATGCATTGTGGCATCGCGTGAGTCGGGGCCCATTATTGTGGCACAGCGACGCCGTTAAAACATGTGAGCGCTTCGCAAAATTAAACAACCCGCTCCGGCTGCGCGATTTCAGCAACGCTCGGCTTCTGGCGGAACCAGGGCAGACAGAGCTGGATAAGTGGGCCAATGGTCAGGGCGTACACTACCGTTCCCACCCCAAACGTGCCGCCAAGCACGCACCCAATCAGCAGGACGGACACCTCAATGGAGGTACGCACGCTGCGAATGGACCATCCCAGCCGGGCATGAATGCCGGTCATCAGGCCGTCGCGCGGGCCTGGCCCAAAACCGGCGCCGATGTACATGCTGGTCGCAATTGCGTTCATCACGATACCCGACACCAGGAAAGCGATGCGCACAGGTAACGAGTCCAGTTCCGGGATCAGCGCCATGCTGGCATCCGCCGCCAGACCGATACAAATCACGTTGCTGATGGTGCCCAGGCCCGGCATCTGGCGCAGGGGGATCCACAGCAGCAGCACCGCAGCACCGGTTAAAATGATCACCGTTCCGATAGTCATCCCCAGCTGTATCCCCACCCCAAGGTGAAAAACATCCCAGGGATCGACACCCAAATCGGAACGAATAAACATCGCGGTGGACAGGCCATACAGTCCTAAACCGACATAGAGTTGTAGCAGACGACGTACCATTTTTATCTTCTCCAGTGAACCAGGCTTTCATCCTGGCCTAAAATGGCACTATGATTAACGTCCAGTTTTCAAATAGTGGACTGCATATGTCGTCACGTCGCTTCGGAAGCCAGTCGCTGGTACGCCTTTTAGGCCACTGGCAGCAAACCTCATCCCGCACGCCGCTCTGGCGGCAGCTGGCCGATGCGCTGCGCCTGTTAATCCTTGACGGACGTCTGGCATTGAATACACGGCTACCGGGGGAGCGCGAGCTGGCCACGGCGCTGGACGTGAGCCGGACCACCATCAGCAGCGCCCTCGCCCATCTACGCGAGGAGGGATATCTTGAAAGCCGCCACGGCAGCGGGTCACGCGTGATCCTCCCGGATACGCGCGCCGTTCCCACGCTTTCCGCGGCGAGTGCCGAACTGGATCTCTCTACTGCCGCCCTCAATGCCGGGCCGGAAATCCACCAGGCGTATACCCACGCGCTCACGGCCATTACGCAGCACCTCGCGCTGACGGGTTACGATCAGCTAGGGCTGCCGACGCTGCGGGAGGCCATCGCTGCGCGCTACACCGCGCGGGGCCTTCCCACCCGCGCGGACGAAGTAATGGTGGTCAATGGCGCCGTCAGCGGCTTCGCGCTGGTCCTGCGGATGATGACCGGGCCGGGAGATCGCGTCGTGGTCGATCATCCCACCTATCCGCTGGCGATTGCCGCCATTCAGGGCGCGCAGTGTCGGCCCGTGGGGGTGTCGCTGCCGGAAACGGGCTGGGATACGGACGGCTTCGCCGCCACGCTTGCCCAGACCGCGCCGCGCCTGGCGTACCTGATGCCTGATTTTCATAACCCCACCGGGCGCTGCATGGATGTCGCGACCCGTCAGGCCATTACCGACATTGCTGCGCAAACCCGTACGACGCTGGTGGTGGATGAAACGATGGTGGATCTCTGGTTTGACGCCCCTCCTCCGCCCCCGCTGGCCTCCTTTAACCCGCAGGCCACCGTCATCACCTTAGGTTCTGCCGGAAAAAGCTTCTGGGGCGGGCTGCGTCTCGGCTGGATCCGCGCGTCCTCGCGCACGATCGCCACGCTTGCCCAGACGCGCGATACGCTGGATTTAGGCTCGCCGCTGCTGGAACAGCTGGCGGCGCTGTGGCTCATCAACAACAGCGAGACGTTTCTACCCGCACGCCGCAAAATGCTGGCGGAACGACGCGATCGATGCGGTGAACTGCTGCGTGAACATTTCCCGGAGTGGACATTCCATGAAGCAGAGGGCGGGCTCTCATACTGGATTGAGCTCCCCGGCATGCTGGCGACGCAGCTTGCCGCGCGGGCTGAGATTCTGGGGATAAATCTGGGGACCGGTACGCGGTTTGGTTTATCGGGTGCGTTTGACCGCTATTTGCGGATGCCCTTCTCGCTCGAGCCGACAGAGCTTGAACAGGCGCTGCTGAGGATTAAACCGTTATGGCTCGCCCTGAATAAAAACGTGCCACCTGTAAAACGCAGCGTGATTTAATAGCAAAAAGTTTGAAGCCGATCATAAAAAAATAAAAACTGCTGACTGTCATGGATACAGTCAGCAGTTTTCACCAGTCCGGAATTAATGCTGAGCAGGAATAGGAAACCCTTTCAGTGAAATAACGAAGTTTTCACCGTCTTTCTTTATTTTTGCGCCAGTATCACACCAGTCAGACGCAATACGAAAGAACTCATCACTTCCGACATTCCAGCCAAGACGTACATGCTTCACGTAGCCTGAACGCAACAAATCGCAGGCCTCTTTGTAGTCACTGGCAGTTGACAGTTGTTGTTTCATTTTCTCTTCTTCAGAAGTTTACGTAGAGCCTTGATTTCTTTAGGAGTAAATGGAGAAACATTCTCTTCTTCCGTATGCTGATTATCAATATCCTCTTCCGATACTCCCGCCTCTTCTACTGCCTCGAACGCCAGCAGCAGCAGTTTCTCTGTCGTCACGCTTAAATTCTCGTTATTCACTTCCGCATAGTGGCGAAGTCTTTCTTTTAGCGCGTCATCAATCTTAACGTTTAATACCGCTGTAGCCATGTTTATCACTTCCCTTCGGAATAAGTACTTTATTTAATACACGAAGTTAACAATGTTATCCAGATATATATTTTTTTGAGTTATGCAAGAAAATAGACGGCCAACAATAAAATGCCCGACTATTATTACAAGTTTATGACAATAATATTTCAGCACGATGAAATATATATTACATGCTATAGGCATAATCTTATTAGGGAATAACGTCCAGGGAAGAGGCAAAAATCAGGGAAGAACGCAGAGGCTCAGAAATGGGTGGGGGCCCTGCCAGCTACATCCCGGCACACACGTCGTCTGCCCTGGCTGCTTCCTTCCGGACCTGACCTGGTGAACAGAGTAGCGTTGCGGGAGAACCAACAGAGCCCCCATTGAGAGCGTTGATAACCAACGCGCTGGCGCATTATCCCTGTGCGAAGGCCCAATTGCAAGCCGCCAGGAACCGGATGCTGGTTTCTTGCGCAAACAGGCGCAGCAATCAGGGCGATCTTCGTATACCATGGCTCTCCAGAAACTCCCCGCAGGTGAAGGTATGGACGAGCAGGACTCTTTTCCACAGCGCGTATGGCAAATCGTGGCTTCAATCCCGGAAGGCTATGTCACCACCTATGGTGATGTCGCGCGCCTGGCCGGTTCCCCGCGCGCGGCGCGACAGGTTGGAGGCGTCCTGAAACGGCTGCCGGAAGGCAGTACGTTGCCCTGGCATCGGGTGGTGAACCGCCATGGCGCCATCTCACTCACCGGGCCGGATCTCCAGCGTCAGCGTCAGGCGTTACTTTCAGAAGGGGTGCAGGTGTCAGGGTCGGGTCAGATCGATTTACAGAAGTACCGGTGGGTGTACTGACCCCTCTCCCGAAGGAGAGGGGAATAACCCTATTACATCTGCGTCGGTGGGGTTGGCAGAGACGGCTGATTGGTTTGCGGTGCGACCGGCACTTCGGTCTGCTGTACTGGCACCAGGTTCAGGTCGATTTTGGTTCCACCGTTGTTAATCGCTTCCTGAACCGTATCGGTGATAAACACCAGCTTACCGTTGATGGTGACCGCTGCGCTCAGCAGAATACGGGCATTAGGCTGCACGTCCGACGGGTTATACGGCAACACGAAGCTAAACGGCGCCTGCTTGCCTTCAGTACGGACGGCACGCTGGGCCACGACTTTCGACGGCGCGTCGGCCAGGGAAGCATCAGACAGCGTCACCGTTAATACCGCATCCGGCGGCAACGCAACTTTCTGTTTAATCCAGATGGTACCGGAAACGTTAGGCTGCTGAATGGACTGCTGCGAAAGGGTATTAATCCCGTTCGGGTCAGCTGCTGGCACTGGCACCTGGGCGCTCTTACCGGCACAGGCGGACAACGCCACCGCAATCGCTACACCACTTAGCATAGGCACGAGTTTCATTGAAGTCTCCTTATCATCAATGCACCAGCGGGATCGATCCCATCCGATGTCGTTTCAATCACATAACGTTTTTAAGTGTGGCACAACTCACTGATTAATGCCTGAAATCATCCCGATATTCAGATTATTCTACCCATCGGACCACTTTCATTTCTGCGTTATACTCTGCCTATCTTTCGCTACGGCGTTTATTGAGGACAACTATGAGTCAGGCACTGAACAATCTGCTGACATTACTGAATCTGGAAAAAATTGAGGAAGGACTCTTTCGCGGACAGAGCGAAGATTTAGGCTTACGCCAGGTCTTCGGTGGGCAAGTCGTTGGACAAGCGCTGTACGCTGCAAAGGAGACTGTCCCGGCAGACCGTCTGGTGCATTCATTCCACAGCTACTTTTTACGCCCTGGCGATAGCGCGAAACCCATCGTGTATGACGTTGAAGTTCTGCGAGACGGCAACAGCTTCAGCGCGCGCCGCGTCGCGGCCATCCAGAACGGTAAGCCGATCTTTTACATGACCGCCTCTTTCCAGGCGCCGGAGCCAGGCTACGAGCATCAGAAGGTCATGCCCCCTGCCCCCTCGCCGGACGATCTTAAATCGGAAACGGATATCGCTCGCGCCTTGGCGCATCTGCTGCCGCCGCAGGTTAAAGAGAAGTTTCTCTGCGATAAGCCGCTTGAGATCCGCCCCGTCGAGTTCCACAACCCGATGAAGGGCCACACCGCCGAGCCAAAGCGCCAGGTGTGGATCCGCGCCAACGGCACCGTGCCGGAAGATTTCCGCGTCCATCAGTATCTGCTGGGCTATGCGTCTGACTTCAACTTCCTGCCGGTGGCGCTGCAGCCGCACGGCGTCGGCTTCCTCGAAAAAGGGATGCAGGTCGCGACGATCGATCACTCGATGTGGTTCCACCGTCCCTTCAACATGAATGAGTGGCTGCTCTACAGCGTGGAGAGTACGTCGGCATCCAGCGCCCGCGGGTTTGTGCGTGGGGAGTTTTATACTCAGGACGGCGTGCTGGTCGCTTCAACGGTGCAGGAAGGGGTGATGCGTAACAGAGGTTGATGTAAAAAGCCCGGTGGCGCGATGCTTACCGGGCCTACGTTTTGTGCTGTTGTAGGCCGGGTAAGGCGAAGCCGCCACCCGGCAAGACACTCAGATCATGCGTTATACGCATTCTCGCCGTGGCTGTTCACATCCAGACCTTCGCGCTCCTGCTCTTCCGGTACGCGCAGACCGACCGTCATGTCCGCCAGCTTGTAGCCGATGAAAGCGACGACCGCAGACCACACCACGGTGATAGCGATGCTTTCCAGCTGCACTAGCACCTGATGAACCATAGTGACGCCTTCTGCGTAGCCCACGCCACCGAGCGATTTCGCCGCGAAGATACCGGTCATGATACAGCCGACAATCCCGCACACGCCGTGCACGCCGAACACATCGCAAGGGTCATCCACGCGCAGAACGCGTTTCAGTGCGGTGACGCCCCACAGACCCGCCAGACCCGACACCAGGCCGACCAGCAGCGCGCCGCCGACACCGACATAACCACACGCAGGGGTGATACCAACCAGACCGGCAATCGCACCTGAACAGGCCCCCAGCAGGGAAGGTTTCCCGCGTACCGCCCACTCGCCAAACACCCAGGAGAGGATTGCACCCGCCGTGGCTACAACGGTGTTCACGAAGGCCAGCGCGGCGATTTCGTTGGCCGCACTTGCTGAGCCGGCGTTGAAGCCAAACCAGCCAAAGTAGAGGATCGCAGTACCGGTAAAGACCATCGGCAGGTTGTGCGGTTTGAACGCCTCTTTACCGAAGCCCACGCGTT
>ERZ835762.47-NODE-47-length-158902-cov-6.461696_pt1 | contig 158902 bp, 159 predicted proteins | sample MGYA00519687_ERZ835762 | MGnify/ENA primary metagenome ERZ835762 (study PRJEB31850, sample SAMEA3708783) | human gut metagenome | biome: human gut; feature: human-associated habitat; material: faeces | place: China | collected 2014 ... | reverse complement strand
CAGGCAAAGGCGCCGTCAACTCCGCGACGACGGCCTACTGTTTGCGATGACGGGGGCATCGGATTTCGAAACTTACTTTTCCTGCTCAAGAAGGGCAATGATTCTATCAATGTCAACGGCGTATCGAGGACGACCGTTCCGCTCATAGTTCTCGAGGTATCTTTGACATGATTTTACAATTTCGGCGCTGTTCTCATCCACGATGCGCTGAACGGTCTCGTAGTACGGATTTCCTTCAGTCCTAAATCTACGCTGGAAGCACTTCTCAATAGGAAACATCTTGATGAAGTGAATGCCATGGCGATGACGCGGCCTCGTCTGCGATCGAGGAGGCAGTGCAAAGTACTGGTCTTTCGGAACATTCGGGGAGATATTCGACCTGAAGGGAATAGCGAAGTCTCGACGTTTCCCGCGAAATCGCAACCGCACGACAACGATGCAAGGCCGACCGTGCTTGAACATAAACTCTCGGTCGTTGGCCCCGTATTTCTCGATAAAGTCGTCTGAGATAGATACGATCCGCATAGAAGCCCTTCCCATGAAGCGACGGGGCCCGCCGAAACGGACCCCGTCAAACAAGTGAACGATATTCTACGCTTGCGCACCCCGTCGTTCGCGGAGGTTATACGTACACGTGAGCCGAATTCTTAAATGCCGCGGCTCCCGACATATTCATTGTAGCATTTATATTGAGCTTGAATCACTCTGGGAAAACGAACCCACCAAGTAGCGACTATTTGACACTCGGGGAGGCAAGGCGACTCCGGCAACCCGTGGCAGCGCACCATCTGGTCAAGCGAGTTCGCGCCGGCAGGCAAAGGCGCCGTCAACTCCGCGACGACGGCCTACTGTTTGCGATGACGGGGAGCGTGCGCCTCGCGCTTCTCCCTGCGGCGGTCTTTAATAAAGGTGAAGAGTGCATAGAGCGCCGCGACAGCGGCGATAGCGCCGATGCAAAGGGCAACCGGACCCACAATGGTCATGACATCCATATCGGCACCGCCAATCTAATCGCACAGTTCCATCAAAGCGCAACCCTCGCGCCCGTCTGCAAAGCTTAACAGATATACGCGCGCCGTGCGTTAAAACCATCAAAGCGGTATCCATCGCAAGGCGCGGGTTCCGCCCGCGAGAGCTCCGCCCTCCGTAATCAACCACAGCTGCCGGCCGGAACCCGCCCGCCCGCGCGCCCAGCGCCCCCAACCGCGCCCGCGCTGGAGGCGACCGCTCCCCGCTGCAGGCGACCGCTCCCCGCCGCCGCATCCACATCTAAGAAATAGCCGTGGACTCGAAAGCCAATTCGGTATAAGCTACAGCGTCTCGGGTAATATCCCGAGCGTTATTTCGTGTTACCACAAGGCACATTTCGCCTTATCACCATGAAGGGGGACGATTATGGATTCCATGGATGCGACTAAGCAGGCGACCAGCGCCCAACAGCCGCAGGCCTCCACGGCAGCCGCAGGCGCTCCCGTGCCAGACCCCCGTCCCGATGCTCCCGTGCAGGTGCCCGCAGAGGTACCGGAGTCCATCGAGGCCACCATCGATTTCTCAGAGGTCGAATTCGCCGAGGAGTTCGCCGAACCCGTCACCGCCATCACCCCCGGCGGCGTGCTGCCGCTCGAGCCCGCGCCCATCGAGGGCAGGCTCCGCAAGGCGGCGCTCAGCGTTCCGGATGAGATGGACGAGTGCAGCGGCTTCACGCTCTTTGGCCGTCGCATCAAGTCCATGCTCTACACCACGGACGTAGCCGTCATCCGCAACTCCAACGCGGACGCCATCTTCGCCGTCTATCCCTTCACCGCGCAGCCCGCCATCACGCAGGCGCTGCTCACCGTGGCGGAGTGCCCGGTCTTCGTGGGCGTGGGCGGCGGCACCACCGCCGGCAAGCGCGCCGTGCAGCTGGCCGCCGTCTCGGAGATGCAGGGCGCCGCGGGCGTCATCGTCAACTCTCCCGCATCGCCCGAGATGGTCGAGCAGATCGCCAGCATGGTCGACATCCCCGTCATCGCCACGGTGGTCCGCTGCGACGACGTGGCGCACGCCAAGGTCAAGGCCGGCGCCAAGATCTTGAACGTCGCCGCCGGCAAGGACACCCCCGCCGTGCTGCGCCAGCTCCGCGAGCACTACCCCAACATGCCGCTCATCGCATCGGGCGGCCGCTCCTCGCTCTCCATCCGCGAGACGCGCGAGGCGGGCGCCAACGCGGTCATCTGGACCCCGCCCTCGGCCCAGCAGCTGCAAGCAGACATGATGAAGCGCTACCGCGAGATGGGCGCCACGCCCGAGGGTCCCATCCTGGACCCCATCAAGGCGAGCGCGGAAAACCCCATGGAGAGCGCCCGCGCGGACGTCCCCATTCCGGACGAGCAGCTGGCCAAGGCCCACTCCCCTCGCCAGCGCCTGCGCAAGAGCCGTCCCGGCGGCTTCTTCTTCCCCCGTGGCAAAGGCAAGGCCGGCCTGGCGCTGCTGCCGGTGATCGCAGCGATCGCAGACAAGTTCGTGTAAGCGCGCACCGCAACCGTTGCAACCGCCGCAACCGCGCACCGCACTGCGTCGCATAGACCCCAAACGCACACGACCCCGCTCGTCTTTTTCCGGACGAGCGTGGTCGATTCTTTTGCAACGCTTCTCGCGCCATAAGCTCGCGCTTCTTCTTGCGCAGACTTCTTTCTCAGTCTTTGGACGAGGAGGAACTCAAACGGCGAGTCGCCTACTCCCTGCGGACCTGCCCCATAAAGAACACGGCGGCGGTGCCCGGGCCCGTGTGCGAGCCGATCACGGCGCCGATGTTGTGAATCGAGACGCCGCCGCTCACGTTGGGGAAATGCTCCTCGATAAGACTGGCCAGCGCCTGCGCGTCTTCCAGGCAGTCGGAGTGACAGATGCAGCACTTACCGTCATAATCCTGCCCGCCGTCGGCGCGCTCGGCCATAACGCGCACCAGCTCGGCGATCGCGCGGCGCTTGGTACGGATCTTCTCGCGCGGAACCAACTTGCCCTGGTTGTTGATATCCATCACCGGGCAGATCTTCAGCGCGGTCGCGAGCACGGCGCTGGTAGCGCTCACGCGCCCACCGCGCTTGAGGCAGTCGAGGTCGCTCACAAAGAACCAGTGGTTGAGCTTATACTTGTTGGTCTCCGCCCAGTCGACCAGCTCGTCAAGCGTGGCGCCCTGGTCGCGAAGGTCCGCCATGTACTCCACCAGCAAACCAAAGCCAGAGCTCGCAGCCAAGGAGTCGACAACCTTGATAGTGCGATCCGGGTAGCGCTCCGCAAGCGCGGAGGCGGCCAGGCAGGCAGAGTTATAGGAACCGGAGATGCCGGAAGAAAGGGTCACGTGCACCACGTCCAGGCCCTGGGCAAGGTAGGGCTCCCAGAATTCCTGGTACTCGCCCACTCCCACCTGCGAGGTCTTGGATTGGCCGCCCGCCTTCAAGCGGCCGTAGAACTCTGCGGGGGTAGTGGACTCGTAGAGATCATCCACGTACTCCTGGCCGTCCATCTCGTAATGAAAGCAAACATATGGTATAGTGCGCTGCGCAAAGAAATCGCGCTCGTAATCCGCGGTTGAGCAGGTTGTAAGTACGTATGTCGACATAATCCCCCTCATCTGGAAATCAGAATAATCCAATGTGAGATTATGCCATGATGCGCGTGTCATCCATAACAATTCATATTGTGCGCTGGCACTTGTAACAATAGTGTGAAATAAGCCCGCTCGCGCTCCCCATAGCACATGCCAGCATCCACGCACCCCCTCGGCGGCTTCGCACGCCGCGCAAGGCCTTCGCCCACGCAAAGCCCATGCCAGTGCAAGGCCCATACCAGCGCAAACCCCTAACAAACAAAGGGCCCCCGCGACATCGCCGCAGGAGCCCCAAGCAAGTTAGAGGGTGGCCGTGCTATACGCCAAACCCGCTACTCGTCGAGCTTGTACTTCTCAAGCGCTGCCAAAACAATAGCGCCCGCCTCGGTGCAGAGCTTCTCGTCCGGAGCCTCGGTAAGCACGCGGACCAGCGGCTCGGTGCCGGATGCGCGCACAAACACGCGGCCGTTGCCCTCGAGGTACTCCTCCGCCTGGGCGATGGCCGCTTTGATGTCCTCGCCGTTCATGACGGCGTCCTTATCAGAGACGCGCACGTTCACCAGCTGCTGCGGGTAGAGCTTCACCGGACGGGTGAGCTCGGAGAGCTTCTCGCGCTCGGCGCGCAGCACCTCCATGATGCGCAGCGAGGTGAGGATGCCGTCGCCGGTCTTGGCAAGGTCGCCAAAGATGATGTGGCCGCTCTGCTCGCCGCCCAGGTTGTAGCCGTTCTCGCGCATGCAGGCGTAGACGTACTTGTCGCCCACGTCGGTCTTCTCGTAGTTAAGGCCGGCGGCCTCCAGCGCACGGAAGAAGCCGAAGTTGCCCATAACGGTGGGAACCACGGTGGACTTGGCCAGGCGACCGTACTTGTTAAGGTAGGTGCCGCACACGTACAGGATCAAGTCGCCGTCCACCAGGTGGCCGCGCTCGTCGACGGCCAGGCAGCGGTCCGCGTCGCCGTCGTAGGCAAAGCCAATGTCCAGGCCGTTCTCAACAACAAAGCGCTGCAGGCCCTCGATGTGGGTGGAGCCGCAGGCGACGTTGATGTTGTAGCCGTTGGGGGCGTTGTTGATCACGTGGGTCTCCGCACCCAGGGCGTCGAAGACGGGGCGGGCGACGCTGGAGGCCGAGCCGTTAGCGCAGTCCAGGCCGATCTTCATGCCCTGCAGCGAGAAGCCGCAGCTAGAGATAAGGCTGGCGATGTAGCGGTTACGGCCCTGCATGTAGTCCACGGTGCAGCCGATGTTCTCGCCGGTGGCCAGCGGAACCTCGCTCTTGCCGTCGATGTAGTCCTCGATGAGCTCGAGAACGTCCTCGTCCATCTTGTAGCCCTCATGGTTCACCAGCTTGATGCCGTTGTCCGTGTAGGGGTTGTGGCTGGCGGTGATCATGACGCCGCAATCGAAGCCGCCGTCGACAACCTCATAGGAGACGCCGGGCGTGGGAATGACGTGCAGCATATAGGCGTCGGCACCGCTGGCGACCAGGCCGGAGACCAGCGCGGACTCGAACATGTAGCTCGAAAGGCGCGTGTCCTTGCCAATGATGACGCGGGCCTTCTTGCCGCGGCGGGCGCCGTAGTACCAGCCTACAAAGCGGCCGATCTTGAATGCATGGTCAACGTTGAGGCCCTCGTTCGCACGGCCGCGAAAGCCGTCGGTGCCAAAATACTTCATAGATGAAATCCTTCCGTTTGATACGGGCCGCCCGGTCCTGCAGCCGTCCTTTCAGGGCGGCGCGCGACAATCTCGCGGTAGCAAAAACATGATACCAGCGAGCAGATGCCGTTGTGAGACGTGCAGACTCTTTACACCATGTGCAAGGCCCGCGCGTTAAAACCCCATGGCGGCATAGCGAGCCTCCGTCTCTCGTTTAGCGACCCTCCACCAGCCCTCGTTGCTGCGATACCACTCTATGGTGTCGAGCAAACCGGCAGAAAAGTCTACATGCACGGGCTTCCAACCAAGCTCGCGAATAAGCTTGGAGGCATCGATGGCGTAACGCCGATCATGACCGGGTCGGTCACGAACCCAATCGAAATCGTCTTCCGCTCGCCCAAATGCACTGAGGATCTCGCGCAGTACAGATAGATTATTGCGCTCGCTTCCTGCGCCGACCAGGTAGGTCTCGCCTAACCGCCCTAGGGTGAGTATCCCCCATACGGCGGAACTATGATCGTCAACGTGAATCCAGTCGCGAACGTTTCTCCCGTCGCCGTAAAGCTTGGGGCGCTCTCCATCGATAAGGCTAGTAATCTGCCGCGGAATGAACTTCTCGACATGTTGATAGGGACCGTAGTTATTTGAACATCCAGAGATAGTCGCCTTCAGCCCGTAGGTGCGCGCCCAAGCGCGGACAAGAAGATCAGACGCTGCCTTGGTGGAGCTATAGGGACTGCTGGGTCTATACGGATCATCCTCGTTGAATCTATGGGGATCATCCAAGGTCAATTCACCATAGACTTCATCGGTGGACACATGATGGTATCGCACGCCTCGCAATCGACACGCATCGATAAGCGTAAACGTGCCCCGGACATTGGAATCGAGAAAGGGCGTCGGGTCATTGATGGAATTATCGTTGTGAGTCTCGGCGGCGCAGTTCACCACGGCATCCGCTTCGGCAACAAGACGGCCCACGAGCTCGGCATCGCAAATGTCCCCAACAACCAAGCGCAGGTTCTCTCCTGGAATTCCCGACAAGTTCTCGGGATTACCGGCGTACGTGAGCTTGTCGAGCACGGTAACTGCTACGTCGGGATGCTCGCGGACTATGTAGCGAACCAGATTAGAGCCTATGAAACCGCATCCGCCGGCCACTAGCACGTGACGGGGGATAAAACATGTCTCAAACAAATAGCCACCTCTCCAGTCATACACTCAGACTCAGCACAAAAGCATGCTTACATAATAGCGGCAAACAGCCCCGAAACGGATCGAATCCCACGTCATCGTCCCGAGCCACCGCCGCGAACGTATCGACCGAACCCGGTTCGGGAAGAATCCGGACGGAACCGCCATCACCTCATCCTCCCAGAAAGGAACGACACTATGAAGATCAGACTCTTCGAGCTTCGGCAGGACGAGCTCTCCGCCTTTGAACGCGCCGCCGGGACACTTCCTAAAAACTACTCCATCGATGCCGTGACAGAGCCGTTAAGCGCTGACAGCATTGATGGACTAAAGGGTTACGAGGCCATCGTCATCACCAACAAGTCGCTGCTCACCGCAGACATCGTGGCGCGCCTGCAGCAGCTGGGCGTGCGCTACGTATCCAGCCGCTGCGTGGGCTTCAACCACATAGACCTGCCCGCCGTGAAGGCGGCCGGCATCCGCGTGTGCAACACCACCTACCCGCCCTACGGCGTGGCGGAGTTCGCCATCATGCTCATGCTCATGGCGCTGCGCAAGTGCAAGCCCGCCATCTGGCGCATGCAGGTGAACGACTACTCGCTTGAGGGCCTGCTTGGCCGCGAGCTGCGCACCATGACCGTGGGCGTGATGGGCACCGGGCGCATAGGCCGCGCCGTCATAGACTACCTGGGCGGCTTTGGCTGCAAGATCTTGGCGTACGACCCCTACCCCGCCCAAGACCTCGCCGCGCGCGAAGGCGTTGAGTACGTAGGCCTGGATGATCTCTACCGCGATAGCGACCTTATCACCATCCACGTGCCGCTGATGGATTCCACCCGCAACATCATCGATGCGGACGCCATCGCCAAGATGAAAGACGGCGTTGTGCTGATCAACGTCAGCCGCGGCGAGCTGGTGGATACCGACGCCCTGATAGACGCCGTGGAATCCGAGAAGGTGGGCGCCCTTGCCATGGACGTCTTCGAGGATGAGGGCGGCATCTACCATGAGAACCGCATGAACGATATCATCTCCAACCGCAAGATGGCCTACCTGCGCCAGTTTCCCAACGTGCTGCTGACCAACCACATCGCCTTCTACACGGACGTCGACGTTGACAGCATGGTGGAAGACGGTATCGCCAACATCCCGGCCATGGTGGAGGGGCGCTGCACCACCGAGCTGTAAGTTCCCGGCCCGCGCGATGGCTAGCACTTGACGGCGGGCGCCAGTCGGGGCGGGCGGCGGGCGTGCTTTTCGTCCACAAAACCCATTGGACGGAGCCGCCCATAGAGGGCTTAAGGCCGCTCGCAGAGCCGTAACGCTCCGTTCACACGGGCGCGATAGCTTGCGGCCATACTAGAATCATTACGCCGGGAAGCCTACAGGGAGGGGGCTACCCGGCATTCGCTTACCCAAACGCAAGGAGTTCTCAACATGGTTGTATCGGGCTGTACCGAGCAGACAATGAAGTACCTATCCTTACTCTCCCAGCAATTTCCCAACCAGCAGGCGGTGTTCACCGAGATCATCAACCTGCAGGCGATCCTCAACCTGCCCAAGGGCACCGAGCACTTTATGAGCGACGTGCACGGCGAGTACGAGGCGTTTATGCACATCCTCAACAATTGCTCGGGCGTGGTGCGCGAGCACGTCGACCTTATCTTTGAGGACATGGGCGCCCGGGAGCGCGCCGACCTGTGCACGCTGATCTACTACCCGCACGAGAAGATCGAGCTGGTGCGAAGCGAGCGCAAGGACTCCCCCACCTGGTACAAGACCATGCTGGACCAGCTGATCACCGTGGCGCGCAAGCTCTCGAGCCGCTACACGCGCTCCAAGGTACGCAAGGCCATTCCGCATGACTACGCCTACATCATCGACGAGCTGCTGCACACGCACCCGGATGAGAACAACTACCGTGTGCGCTACCACGAGCGCATCATCGACTCCATCTTGGAGACGGATTCTACCGAGGACTTTATCTGCTCGCTGGCAGAGCTGATCAAGCGCCTGGCCGTGGACCACATCCACCTGGTGGGAGACATCTTTGACCGCGGCGGCGGGGCGTCCAAGATCATGGACCGCCTAGAGCGGTGCCACGCGCAGCGCCTGGACGTGCAGTGGGGCAACCACGACCTTTTGTGGATGGGCGCGGCCGCCGGCGAGCCCGCCTGCGTGGTGACCGTGCTGCGCAACAACCTGCGCTACGGCAACTACGAGATCTTGGAGAACGACTACGGCATCTCGCTGCGCAGCCTGGTGGCCTTTGCCGACCGCACCTATGCGCCCGGCGAGGCGATCTCGCCCTTGATCAAGGCGATCAACGTGCTGCTGTTCAAGCTCGAGGGGCAGATCATCGCCCGCCACCCGGAGTTTGATATGGAGGGGCGCCTGCTGCTGGACAAGATGGACCTTGAGGCGGGCACCATCGAGCTTGAGGACGGAACCTGGCCGCTGGTAACGCGCGACTTCCCCACCGTGGACGCCGCGCACCCCTACGAACTCACCTGCGAGGAGCGCGAGATAGTCGACAAGCTGGTGGCGGAGTTCCGCGCCTCCGACCACCTGCGCCGCCACGTGAACCTGCTGTACTCCAACGGCTCGATGTATTTGGCGAGCAACGGCAACCTGCTGTTCCACGGCTGCGTTCCCATGAACGAGGACGGCACCTTTAGCGCCATGAACTGCATGGGCACCTGGAAAAGCGGACGGGACTACCTGGACTTTTGCGACAGCATAGCGCGGCGCGCCTGGCGCGATGGCGACCAGGAGGCCCTGGACTGGATGTGGTACCTGTGGATCGGCTTTAAGTCGCCGGCCAGCGGGCGCTTGGTAAAGACCTTTGAGCGCGCCTACATAGAGGACAAGTCCACCTGGTCCGAGCCCATGGACCCCTACTTCACCCTGACGCGCGAAGAGGGCCCGTGCGACGCCATCATGCGCGAGTTCGGCCTGTACGCGGGCGGGCACATCATCAACGGCCACACCCCCGTAAAGACCGTGCAGGGCGAGCAGCCCATCCGCGCGAACGGCAAGCTGCTGGTGATCGACGGCGGCTTCTGCTCCGCCTACCACCCCGCCACCGGCATCGCCGGCTACACCTTGATCTCGAGCTCTCGCGGCATGCGCATCAAGGCGCACGAGGCGTTCAAGAGCGTCGAGGAGGCCATCACCAGAAACGCCGACATCCAAAGCGAGACCACCAGCTTTGAGCCGCACGAGCAGCGCATCATGGTGAGCGACACGGATACCGGCGACGTGATCCGCGGCCAGATAAGCGACCTGCGCCAGCTGCTGGACGCCTACCGCAGCGGCCTGATCGCAGAGCACCGCGCGGAGTAGGCGCGTAGCGCCTCGCCCCCTTTACTGTAAAGAGGCGGGGGTCCGGCTGTGTCAAAAAACGACTTAGTGCGGAGGTTTGGCCAAATAGTGCGTTAGTGCGGATTGGGGGAGCTCCGAAGCGGCTCCTGTATTCATCGAGCGTCGTCGCCCGGGCCTTCTAGCTCGGGCGATGCTGATACCTTATTCATAAGGTACCCACCCTATCTCGTCCTCGTCCCGCACTAATGCATTATTTGACACGATTTGGACCGCACTAAGCGACTATTTGGTCCAGGGCCCGCACTAAGCGATTATTTGGCACAGCCGCCATTCCGCGGTAGCGCTCTATTTGGCCCTGGAACGCCCTCGCGGGCTACTTGCGCTCTATATCCAGGTGAATCTCAGGCACGCGGGCAAGGTCCGCCAGCGTCACGCCGTCTACGTAGTCGTCGATCGCCTTCTCCAGGCCGGTCCAGAACTTGACGGTGGAACACAGGTCCGCGCGGGTGCACGCCCCCTCGAGCCCGTCGCAAGCCACGGTGGCGGTGGTGCCCTCCGCGGCGCGCAGGATGTCGCCGGCGGTGATCTCGTCTGCCGGGCGCGCCAGCACGTAGCCGCCGCCCTTGCCGCGCACGCTGCGCAAAAGCTCGGCGTGCATCAGCGGGCGCACCAGCTGCTCTAAGTATTTCAGCGAGATCTTTTCGCGCTCCGAGACCTCGCGAAGGGCGATCTTGCCTTCCTCGTCCCCAAACGCGGCGATATAGATCATAAGGCGCAGCGCGTAGCGCCCTTTTGACGAGATGAGCATGCAACCCTCCTTTTGGTCAATCCACCATGCGATAGCGAAGCGACCGGACGCCCCGCCACACGGGCACGCCGTTCGAGCGCACGGGCGCACGGCCCGGAAAACCCGGACGCCCGGGCCCGCGAACAACGTCGGCGGCCAACGCCATCAATCGCACATAAATCTTAGTGGATTACTCGGATTTATCCTTGACTAAAAACGGTACAATCTTATCGTTAATCCGAGAGAATTCCTAGGGTTTCTGCAAAGCGGTCGGGCGCAACACAACCGTAACAACCAAACGCCGCCTTCTGTGCCCCACGCGCCACGCCGAGCGCGACTGAAACGCGCATCAGCACGCAGCAAGCCCGTAAGAACAGAAAGGCGCAGCACATGACCACCACTGCTGACTCGCTCCTCTCCGTTCGCGGCCTCACCGCGTCGGTGGACGAGAAAACCATCCTGCACGGCGTGAACCTGGACGTCGCCGCCGGCGAGACCCACGTTCTCATGGGCCCCAACGGCGCCGGCAAATCGACCCTGGGCCACCTGGTCATGGGCGACCCCGCCTATAGCGTGGACGAGGGCTCCATCTTCTTCGACGGCCAGGACGTCACCGAGCTCTCCTGCGACAAGCGCTCGCGCGCGGGCCTGTTCCTGTCCTTCCAGGCACCGGTGGAGATCCCCGGCGTGCCGCTGTCCAGCTTCCTGCGCGCCACCATCGCCGGGCGCGAGGGCCTCGAGATGAAGGGCAAGCAGTTCCGCCGCCGCGTCACCGAGCTTGCAGGCGAGCTCAACATGGACGTGTCCTACCTCAACCGCGAGCTGGGCGTGGGCTTCTCCGGCGGCGAGAAGAAGAAGGTCGAGATGCTGCAGCTGCTGCTTCTGCAGCCCAAGCTGGCTATTTTGGACGAGACCGACTCCGGCCTGGACGTGGACGCCCTGGGCGTGGTCTCGCGCGGCATGGACGCCTACCGCAAGCAGACCGACGGCTCGCTTCTCATCATCACCCATAACACGCGCATCCTGGAGCACCTTAAGGTCGACCGCGTGCACGTCATGGTCAACGGCCGCATCGTCCGCGAGGACGACGCCTCGCTGATCCCCTGGATCGACGCCAACGGCTTCGACACCTTCGAGCGCGAGGCTGCGGCCCAGCTCGAGGCTGAGCGCGCCGAGCGCGAGGGCGAGCCCTCCCGCGACGCCGCCATCGACGCCGTCCGCGCCGCGGCCAGCAGCCTGGGCGCCGGCATGGTGCAGTCGCTGCGCGCCACGCTCGACGGAGCCGGCGACTCCTGCGGCAACGCGGACGCCCGCTAAGGAGGGGCGCATGAGCAAGAAACGCACCGAGGTAGCGGACATCGACCGCAGCCTCTACGACTTCACCTACGGCGAGGAGGGCTTCGAGCGCCTGGACGCCGGCCTCACCCCGGACATTGTCACCGAGATCTCCCAGCGCAAGGACGAGCCCCAGTGGATGCTGGACTTCCGCCTGAAGTCGCTGGAGATCTACCACAAGATGCCCAACCCCACCTGGGGCCCGGGCATCGAGGGGCTGGACATGGACAACATCGTCACCTACGTCAAGCCCAACACCGAGCAGAAAAACGACTGGGAGTCCGTCCCGGACGACATCAAGAACACCTTCGAGCGCCTGGGCATCCCCGAGGCCGAGCGCAGCTACCTGGCCGGCGTGGGCGCCCAGTACGACTCCGAGCTGGTCTACCACAACATGCAGGACACGGCCTCTAAGATGGGCATCGTGTACTCCGGTATCGAGGAGGCGCTGCACGAGCCCCAGTGGGAGGCCATCATCCGCGAGAAGTTCATGACGCTGATCCCGCCCACGGACCACAAGTTCGCCGCCCTTCACGGCGCCGTGTGGTCCGGCGGCTCGTTTGTCTACGTGCCAAAGGGCGTCAAGCTGGACTTCCCCCTGCAGAGTTACTTCCGCCTGAACGCCAAGGGCGCCGGCCAGTTCGAGCACACGCTTATCGTGGTAGAGGACGACGCGGACCTGCACTTCATCGAGGGCTGCTCGGCACCCAAGTACAACGTGGCCAACCTGCACGCGGGCGCCGTCGAGCTCTTTGTGGGCAAGCGCGCGCACCTGCGCTACTCGACCATCGAGAACTGGTCCAAGAACATGTACAACTTGAACACCAAGCGCGCCCGCTGCGACGAGTACGGCGAGATCGAGTGGATCTCGGGCTCCTTTGGCAGCCACGTGGGCTACCTCTACCCCATGAGCGTGCTTTCCGGCCGCAAGAGCCGCTCCAGCTTCACCGGCATCACCTTTGCCGGCACCGGCCAGAACCTGGACACCGGCTGCAAGGTGGTCCTGGGCGCGCCGGACACCTCCGCCACGGTCGAGACCAAGTCCATCTCCAAGGGCGGCGGCATCTCGACGTTCCGCAGCTCCATCGTCGCCACCCCGGCGGCCGAGGGCGCCACGGCGAGCGTGTCCTGCCAGTCGCTCATGCTCGACGACATCTCGCGATCCGACACCATCCCCGCGATGGACATCCGCGCCAAGGACGTCAACATAGGCCACGAGGCCACCATCGGCCGCATCGGCGACGACAAGATCTTCTACCTTATGAGCCGCGGCATCTCCGAGGAAGAGGCCCGCACCATGATCGTCAACGGCTTCGCCAACCCGGTCTCCAAGGAGCTGCCGCTGGAGTACGCCGTCGAGATGAACAACCTGATCAAGCTCGAGATGGAAGGAGCGATTGGCTAGATGGACGCTCTTGTGATCAAAAAGGCGAACGCCATGCCCGCCCCCACCTGGAGCTGGCTCAAGATGAACGAGACCAAGGTCGCCGTGCCCGCGGGGCTGGAGCGCGACTGCCAGGTGGTGATCGAAAACGCCGGCGACCTGCTGGAAACCCATGCCAGCTTCGAGGGCGCCGTCGAGAAGCTGCAGCAGCGCGTGGACGCCCGCCGCGGCGGCGACGCGGACACCCGCGCCATCCTGCGCGCCGCGCAGGGGCACGACGCCGGCGCCAGCGACCTGGACACCCCGGCGCTTTCCTCCTATGAGAAGAAGGTGGCCCTGTCCCAGATAGCCGGCGACGTGGCCGCGGACTTCGAGACCGGCGTGGGGCGAGACGCGCGCGCCTACCTCAACTTCCTGGCCGGAGGCACCGCCGTGCTGGCGACCGAGCCGGGCGACGAGACATCCGCCACGGTGCGCGTGTCCGCCCGCCCCGGCACCTCCTCGTCCGCGAGCATCGACGTGGTGGCCGCAGAGGACTCCGAGCTCGACCTGGCCATCTCCATCGACGCCGCCTGCGGCGCGGACCAGGCGGCCTTTGCCGGCTCCGCCCTGCGCGTCTTCGCCGGCGAGCGCTCCCGCGTGAACGTGACCGTCTACCTTACCTGCGGCGCGGGCGTTACCTGCGTGGAGGACTCCGGTTTCATCCTGGACGACGACGCGCGCGTCACCGTGCGCCACGTGGTGCTGGGCGGCTCCTTCACCGCCACCGGCCTTGCCGCCGACCTGCGCGGCGACCGCTCGCGCATCGACATCGACACCAGCTACCTGGGCGCGGGCGCAGACGAGCGCGACTTCAACTACATCGTGCGCCACCGCGGCAAGAAGACCGAGTGCAACCTGGACGCCAACGGCGTGCTCACCGGAACGTCCAAGAAGATCCTGCGCGGCACCATCGACCTCATGCACGGCGCCAAGGGAGCCCAGGGCAACGAGCGCGAGACCGTGCTTCTGGCCAACAAGGGCGTGGACAACAAGACCGTGCCCATGATCTTGTGCGATGAGGACGATGTCGCCGGCAACCACGGCGCCACCATCGGCCACGTGCGCCCCGAGCAGCTGTTCTACATGGGCTGCCGCGGCCTGTCCGAGAAGCAGGCGGAGGAGCTCTTTATCTCGGCCAAGCTGGAAGACGCCGCCATCACCGCCCCGGACGAGCAGATGCGCGACAACGTGGTGCGCCTGGCCTCCACCCTGGTCGATAACTTTGAAGAGGAGATCGCATGATCGATACCGAGAACGTGGGCTGCGACACCTGCACCGCCCCGGGCGCTCCCGTGCTGGACGCCTCCACGCCGCAATCGCGCGCATGGCCCCGCGTAGACATCGAGACCAACCCCTACAAGGCGCAGTTCCCGCTGCTGGCGGGCAAGCCCCAGATCGCTTTTCTCGATAGCGCCGCCACCGCGCAGCGCCCCGCCTGCGTGCTCGCCGCCCAAAAAGAGTTCTACGAGACCATGAACGCCAACCCGCTGCGAGGCCTGTACTCGCTCTCCGTCGAGGCCACCGAGGCCATCGCCAAGGTGCGCGCCCAGATCGCGGGCCTTATCGGCGCGGGCGACCCGCGCGAGGTGGTCTTCACCCGCAACACCTCCGAGAGCCTGAACATCGTGGCCAAGGCCTTCGCCCCCACCGTGCTCGAAGCCGGCGACGAGGTCGCCATCACCGTGATGGAGCACCACTCCAACCTGATCCCGTGGCAGCAGGCCTGCCGCGAGGCGGGCGCCACCCTGGTCTACCTCTACCCCACCAAGACCGGCCAGCTCACGGATGAGGAGATCGCCGCCAAGATCGGCCCCAAGACCAAGATCGTCGCGGCCACGCAGGTCTCCAACGTCCTTGGCGTCGAGAACCCCATCGCCAAGCTGGCGCAGGCCGCGCACACGAACGGCGCCTACATGGTGGTCGACGGCGCGCAGTCCGTGCCGCACATGGCCGTGGACGTGGCGCAGCTGGGAGCGGACTTCTTCGCTTTCTCGGCCCACAAGGCCCTGGGCCCCATGGGCGTGGGCGTGCTGTGGGGCAAGATGGAGCTGCTCGAGCGCTCCCGCCCCTTCCTCACCGGCGGCGAGATGATCGACTCCGTCACCGAGCAGGACGCCGTCTGGGCGCCCGTGCCCGAGAAGTTCGAGGCGGGCACCCAGGACGCCGCGGGCATCTACGCCACCGGCGTCGCCCTGGACTACCTGGTCAACCAGGTGGGCTATGATGCCATCCAGGCGCGCGAGGCGGCCCTTGTGCACTACGCCATGGCGCAGATGAGCCAACTGCCCTACGTGAATATCATCGGCTCCATCTACTGGGACCGCCACCACGGCGTGATCAGCTTCAACGTGTGCGGCATCCACCCGCACGACGTGGCCAGCATCATGGACATGCAGGGCGTCTGCATCCGCGCCGGCCACCACTGCGCCCAGCCGCTGCTCACCTGGCTTGGCGTGGAGAACCTGGCCTGCTGCCGCATGAGCCTGGCGTTCTACAACGACAAGCACGACGTCGACGCGTTCCTCGAGGCGCTGGACGCCGTCTGGCGCACCTTTAACGGCTAGCGCGCGTCAAACCCAACCTCTACGGGGCCGTCCCATTTTGCTGCGGGTGGCCCCGCTTATTCGATAGGAGACCCATGGGCAACCTCTACTCTTCCACCTCGTTTATGGAGCACAACTCCCACCCGGATTACAAGTACCAGATGGACAACGCCACCCACACCCATGACGGCATCAACCCCAGCTGCGGCGACGAGCTCACCCTCTCACTGCGCGTGGAGAACGGCGTGATCGAGGAGGCCGCCTTCACCGGCCACGGTTGCGCCATCAGCCAGGCTTCCGCCGACATCATGGCGGACCTCATCACCGGCGAGACCGTCGAGGAGGCCAAACGCCTCTCCGAGCTGTTCCTGGCCATGATCCGCGGCGAGGAGCTCTCTTCAGAAGATTACGAGGATTTGGACGAGGCCGCCCAGCTCAAGGACATCTCCCACATGCCCGCCCGCGTGAAATGCGCCGAGCTCGCCTGGCGCACCCTGGACGGCATGCTCTAGGGCCCGCGCCCCAGCCGGACAACCCCCAGCCGGACAACAAGCGTTAAAAGGACGAGTAACCCGCGCATGATCGAAGCAATCGCAACATACTTCGCCCAAAACGGGGCCGACTGGCTGCAGATGGTGGCAGAGCACCTGGCCATCAGCGCCACCGCCCTGCTCGCCGCCTGCGCGCTCGCGCTGCCGCTGGGCGTCGCCTGCAGCGCGAGCGCCCTCACCGAGCGGCTGGCGGGCGGCGTCGCGGGGGTGTTCCGCGTGATCCCCAGCTTGGCCGTGCTCATCTTATGCGTGCCCGTGCTGGGCGTGGGCACCCCGCCCGCCGTGGCGGCGCTCACGGTGCTGGCCATCCCGCCCATCCTCATCAACACCGCCGTCGCCTTCCGCAGCGTCCCCGCCGCGGTGATAGAGGCCGCGCTGGGCATGGGCATGAACCGCGCGCAGCTCTTCTTCTCCGTCAAATGCCCGCTCGCCTTTCCCCTGGCGTTCGCCGGCGTGCGCACCGCCGCCACCGAGGTCATCGCCTCCGCCACCCTTGCCGCCTACATTGGCGCGGGAGGACTGGGCGTGCTGATCTACACCGGCCTGGGCGCGCTGCGCAGCGACCTGCTGTGGATCGGCGGGCTCTCCGTCGCCTTGCTCTCGCTGCTGGTTAACCGCTGCCTGGCGCTTGTGGACGCGCGCGTGCGCCGCTACGAGCGCGCGGGACGCTAGGTCCCCATGGCCGCACCCGCCCGCCCGCGACAAAAGACCCTCCTACCAGATTGGATGCAACCATGAACCAACCCGTATCCCGCCGCGGTGCCCTGGCCCTGTGCGGTGCCGCCACCCTCTCGCTTTTTGGCGCTGGCGCGCTCGCCGGCTGCTCTGGCAGCGATGGAGGCGCCGTCACCGTGGGTTCCAAGGCCTTTACCGAGGGCGTGATCCTCTCCGAGCTCTACGCGCTGGCGCTGGAAGACGCGGGCCTCACCGTAAACCGCTCCTTCGAGATCTCCGGCTCGCTTATCCACACCGCCCTTGAGAGCGGCGACATCGACCTGTACCCCGAATACACCGGCACCGGCCTGATCTCCGTGTTGCAGATGGACCCCCTAACCGACCCGGAGACCGTCTACAACACCGTGAAAGACGAGTATAAAAAGCAGTTCGACCTGGTATGGCTCGACAAGTCCGAAGCCGCCGACGGCCAGGGCCTGGTCATTCGCACCGAGGCTGCGAAGCGCCTTGACATCAAGACCATCTCCGACCTGCAGGCGCACGCCGGCGAGCTGCGCTTTGCCAGCCAGGGCCAGTTCGACGAGCGGGCCGACGGCCTGCCCGCGCTGGAAGCCGTCTACGGCCCCTTTGACTGGAAGGACCACGCCGTCTTTGACGAGGGCCTCAAATACCAGGTGCTCGCCAACGACGAGATGGACGTGACCCCCGCCTACACCACCGAGGCGCAGCTCACCGATGACGCCTTCACCCTGCTGGAGGACGATAAGCACGTGTGGCCGCCCTATAACGTGGCCCCCGTTGTTCGCGCCGAGGTCCTGGACGCGCATCCCCAGATCGAGGAGGCCCTCAAGCGCGTGAACGACGCCCTCACCACCCAGGAGCTCACCCGCCTGAACGCCCGGGTGGACATAGACAAGGAGGAGTACGAGGACGTGGCCCGCGACTTTTTCGAGAGTATCGGGTAGCCATCAGGTAGCTATCGAGTAGTTATCGGGTAGCTATCAAGCAATCCCTCCTCGTCCCCTTTGACCAGACCCCTCTCGAAAGGAGCGCCGTGCAGACCGCGACCGCCCCCGCCGTGGAATTCATCGACGTCACCAAGCGCTTCACCGGCGCCGCCGCGCCCGCACTCGACCACGTGAGCCTGGCCATCGAGCCCGGAGAGCTGGTCTGCGTGCTGGGCACCTCCGGCGGCGGCAAGACCACCTTCATCAAGCTCATCAACCGCCTGCACGACCCCGATGAGGGCTGCGTGCTGGTGGATGGGACGGACGTCGCGGAGCTGGATCCCGTGGAGCTGCGCCGCCGCATTGGCTACGTGATCCAGCAGACCGGCTTGTTCCCCCACATGACCGTGGCGCAAAACATCGCTTGCGTGCCCAAGATCCTCAAGTGGGACCGCCGCCGCATAGACCAGCGCGTGGACGAGTTGCTGCGCCTGGTGCACCTGGATCCCGCCGAGTTCGCCGACCGCTATCCCGCCCAGCTCTCCGGCGGGCAGCAGCAGCGCGTGGGGCTGGTGCGCGCCCTTGCCGCCGAGCCGCGGATCATGCTGCTGGACGAGCCCTTTGGAGCCATCGACGCCCTTACCCGCGCCAGCCTGCAAGACGAGCTGCTGCGCATCCACCGCGGTAGCGGCAAGACGTTTATCTTTGTGACGCATGATGTGGCCGAGGCCATGAAGCTCGCAACCAAGATCTTGGTGGTGGACGCCGGACGCGTGCAGCAGTTCGCTTCTCCGGACGAGCTTATCGCCCGCCCCGCCACGCCCTTTGTGCGCGAGCTGCTGGCCACGCAGGGCTTCTTGGCTCCGGCGGGCCGCGACGCCGCCCCCAAGGCATCGTCGGAGGGGCGATAGCGATGGGTGTCTTCTCCTATATGGCAAGCCACGCGGACCTTTTTATGCGCGCCTGCGCCCAGCACCTGCAGCTATTGGGCGTCACCATGATCGCCTCCTGCGCCCTTGCCTGCGTCCTCACCCTGGCCTGCCTTAAGTTCAAGCGCCTGGGCGACGCCGCCGTGGAGCTTATGGGCGCGTTTTACTCCATCCCCTCACTGGCGCTGTTCGCGCTGCTCATCCCGTGGACCGGCCTGGGATTCACCACCGCCGTCATCGTGATGGTGGCCTACAACCAATTCATGCTGGTGCGAAACGCCCTGGAGGGCCTTCGCGGCGTGGACGCCTCCGTGCTGGAGGCGACCCGCGGCATGGGCATGAGCGAGACCCAGGTGCTGCTGACGGTGCGCCTGCCGTTGGCGATGCCCGCCGTTCTCGCGGGACTGCGCCTTTCCTGCGTCTCTACCGTAGGGATAGCCACCGTCGCGGCCGCCATCAACGCCGGAGGCCTGGGAGCCGTGCTCTTTAGCGGTCTTCGCACCATGAATATCGACAAGATTTTGGGCGGCACCATATGCTGCGCCGCGCTGGCACTTGCCTTTGACGCCGGGCTGAGCGCCGCGGCGCGCGCCTGCGAGAAGCGGCTGCATATAGAGGGCTAGGGTCGCCGCCGGCGATGGCGCGTTCACGCCAACGTAACAATTTCATCGTCCAAAACCCAGACCGCAGGCAGCCTCCGCTCGCCCGCCGCAACCCGCAGCCGCCTACCGCAGCCGCCTGCCGTACCCTGCCGCGACTCGCCCGAGACCCGCTGAAACGCGACGGGGATCCAACCAAAAACTCGTCCAAATACTATAACTGCCGCCGCATCCGAAAAAACTCGACCGTTCACCGAAATGGCAAGGCGCATTTCGCGCTAAAATAAGTCTTGCATGTCGTGTTACTACAACAGAGAGGAGAGGCATGCAGTACTCATCTGAAGTGGAGAACATGTGCCCCGTCGCCAAGGGCGCATACCACGGCCCCGCACCCATTCCCGAGGAGGGCAAGTGGGTTCAGGCCAAGGAGATCTCTGACATCTCCGGCCTCACGCACGGTGTGGGTTGGTGCGCTCCCCAGCAGGGCGCGTGCAAGCTCACGCTCAACGTCAAGGAGGGCATCATCGAGGAGGCTCTGGTCGAGACCATCGGCTGCTCCGGCATGACTCACTCCGCCGCTATGGCTTCCGAGATTCTCCCCGGCAAGACCATCCTTGAGGCTCTCAACACCGACCTTGTCTGCGACGCCATCAACGTGGCTATGCGCGAGATCTTCCTGCAGATCGTGTACGGCCGCAGCCAGACCGCGTTCTCCGAGGGCGGCCTGCCGGTTGGCGCCTCCCTTGACGACCTTGGCAAGGGCCTTCGCTCCCAGGTTGGCACCATGTTCGGCACCAAGGCCAAGGGCGCTCGCTACCTCGAGCTGGCCCAGGGCTACGTTACCCGCATGGCTCTGAACGACAAGAACGAGATCATCGCGTTCGAGTTCATGAACCTTGGCAAGTTCACCGACGCCCTCAAGGCCGGCAAGACCCCCGAGGAGGCCATCGCCGGCGCCATGGGTCACTACGGCCAGTGGGAGAACGCCGCCAAGTACATCGATCCTCGCACCGACGAGGAGACTCACACCGTCGCCAACGTGTTCCCGGTTCACGAGTAGAAAGGGAGGGATATAAGAATGGCTGTTACTTTCGAAGGTTACGAGCGCCGCGTTGAGAAGATCAACGCCTGCCTCGCAGAGAACGGCATCGCCTCCCTCGAGGAAGCCGAGCAGATCTGCCTCGACAAGGGCGTCAACGCTCGCGAGATCGTTCACGACACCCAGTCCATCGCGTTCCAGAACGCCGAGTGGGCCTACACCCTGGGCTGCGCCCTGGCCCTCAAGCGCGGCGTGAAGACCGCTTCTGAGGCCGCTTCCGTCATCGGCGAGGGCATCCAGGCCTTCACCGTTCCGGGCTCCGTCGCCGAGGACCGCAAGGTTGGTCTGGGCCACGGCAACCTGGGCGCCATGCTGCTGTCCGACGACACCGAGTGCTTCGCATTCCTGGCCGGCCACGAGTCCTTCGCTGCCGCCGAGGGCGCCATCAAGCTGGCTCTGAACGCCAACAAGGCCCGTCAGAAGCCCCTGCGCGTCATCCTCAACGGCCTTGGCAAGGACGCCGCCCAGATCATTGCCCGCATCAACGGCTTCACCTATGTGAAGACCCAGTTCGACTACTTCACGGGCGAGCTGAAGATTGTCGAGACCATCCCCTACTCCGATGGTCCCCGTGCCGCCGTCAACTGCTACGGCGCCGACGACGTCCGCGAGGGCGTTGCCATCATGTGGCACGAGAACGTCGACATCTCCATCACCGGTAACTCCACCAACCCCACGCGCTTCCAGCACCCCACCGCTGGCACCTACAAGAAGGAGCGCCTGGAGGCTGGCAAGAAGTACTTCTCCGTCGCCTCTGGTGGCGGCACCGGCCGTACCCTGCACCCGGACAACATGGGCGCCGGCCCTGCCTCCTACGGCATGACCGACACCATGGGCCGTATGCACTCCGACGCCCAGTTCGCCGGCTCCTCCTCGGTCCCCGCGCACGTCGACATGATGGGCCTCATCGGCATGGGCAACAACCCCATGGTCGGTGCCACCGTCGCCTGCGCCGTTGCCGTCAACGCCGCTCTGAACAACTAAGACATCCCCTATCGCTTGCGATAGACGTCTTGAGAGCCGTCACCCGTTTCGGGTGGCGGCTTTTCTTTTATGGGCGGGCATCACCTGCGCTCGCCTACGCCCACGCGCCGCCCGCGCAAACGCACACAGCGACGCCGCGCCCTCCCCTATACTGGACGGGATTAACCTATCGATATCAAGCGGGGCGCTATGTACGACGTACTTGTAATTGGAACGGGCATCGCGGGGCTCTCCGCCGCCGTGAGCGCGGCGCAGGCGGGCGCGCAGGTGGCTCTTGCCAGCGCGGGCAAGCTGTTCTCTGGTTCGAGCTTCTACCCGGGCACATGGGGCCTGGGCCTTATCGCACCCGTGGACGATGAAGACGCCGCCGACCTTGCAGACACCATCAAACGCGTGGGGTGCGGCGTTGCCGTGCCCTCGCTGGTCGATGCATTCGCCCATGGCATCCGCCCGGCGCTGGTATGGCTGCAAGATGAGGTGGGCGTGGAGCTGATGGAGCCCTCGTCCACAGACGCTGCGTCCCAGAAGGCCTTTATCCCCTGCTTTGACCATAAGCACCGCCAATGGCGCGGCCTTACCCGCCAATCTATGCAAGACGCGTTTACAAGCGCGATCGATCGCTTTGGCATCGACCTGCTCGAGCGCCATGAACTTGTTGACCTTATGGATAGAGGCGACCGACTTGCGGGCGCGCTGTTTCTCAACACCGCTACCAAGCGCTTCGCCTCCGTGGGCGCGCGAGCCGTAATCCTGGCGACCGGCGGCACCAGCGGTCTGTTTGAACGCACGCTGACGTCAAGAGACGTGCTGGGGTCCGTCCAAGGCATCGCCCTAAAACACGGCTGCTCGCTTATAAATATCGAGTTTATGCAGATGATGCCGGGACTGCTCTCGCCCGCCCGCGGCGTAGTCTTCAACGAGAAGACGTTTCGCTACGCCGCGCCGAACGAGTCGCTGGACCGCGCGCGCCACTCAACGGCCGACCTGCTTGAGATGCGCTCTGGCTACGGCCCCTTTACCAGCAGGCTCGCGTCGCGCGCCGTGGATTTTGCCATAGACTCCGCCGGCGAGGACGGCTGGCCCGTCACCATGAACTACCCCAAAGACAACGTGCCCGAATTTGTCCAAACCTTTAGCAGCTGGCTTAAAGATGAGTTTGGCGTCAAACCGGATACCCCGCTGCGGTTGGGCATGTACGCTCACGCCTCCAACGGTGGCATTCGCATCAATAGCCGCGGCAAAACGGGCGTGGAAGGCCTGTACGCATGCGGCGAGGCAACGGGAGGCATGCACGGCGCCGACCGCATTGGCGGGCTCTCAAGCGCCAACGGCGTGGTCTTTGGCAGGGCGGCAGGCATGGCCGCAGCGAAATACGCTCGCGTCGCCTCCGCTTCGCGCGACGTTGACGCAAGTATGGGCGGCACGGAAACGCCGTTGAAGGTTCCCGTGCAAACGCGAGCGATCGAGATGTACAACGCCACCAAGATCACCGGAGAGCTGCACCGCCTAATGAGCGAGCATTGCATGATTCGCCGTACGGAAGACAGCCTTGATGCCGCGCTTGAACAGATCGTCGAGCTTGAGGAGACCGTTCGCGATATCGCCGTGAAGCCCTCGCAGGCAAACGATTCGGCGAACCGCAGCGCCATGCTCTACCATCGCCTGAACAACCAGCTGCTGCTGGCCCGTGCCATGGTCGAAGCGATGCGGGAGCGCAGCGAAAGCCGCGGGTCGCACGCGCGAGCGGACTACCCGCAAGAGGATCCCGCGCTGGCCCACCCGTCGCGCGCGTTCTTGACGGGCAGGCGCAACACGCTCAACGTGACGATTAGGTAGCAGCGGGCGCAAATAGGATATCCCCGCGCCCATGAAAGGGCGTAAGCGCTATGAAGAAGGCACCATTGTGGGTGGGCGCCCCCGCTCGGCGTCCGCCCCAAGACGCATCTAAAGGCGCAGAGCGACCTCGGCGGCCTCGTTGCACCCCACCTCCCGACTTAAAACCAAGTCGCTCGCCTTCGGTGTGGTCAATGAGGGCCACGAGGCGGGGATTGGATTTTTATACACGCTCTACGGGGAGCATATTTAGACCGAAACGTAGCCGCCTATTCATTACATGCGTAGGTTATATATCGAATTTAAGAGAGTTGTAGCCATCTCACACGGCGCAACAACACTCTGTGCAGTTGCCATAAGCCACCTGAGGACTCGCTTGGGGCTGTCTTGCGCCTCAACGCCCCTCAACACAGCCCATTTCATGGCCCAGCTTACCCGCCTCGTGGCACTCATTGACCATCCCGAACGGACACGATTTTCGAGTTTTCCAAAATCGCCGATTTTCATGCAATTCGAAGGCGTTTTTATCCATTTGCTCCAAGGGGTAGGTCCCGGGATGCTCCGCGAAGCGCGCATCCCGGGACCTACCCCTTGGAGCATATCGAATAACGTTTTCTACAGCTGGTAATGCCGCCTATGAGCAATCAACTCAGCCGCGATGGAGATAGCGATCTCGTTAGGCGTCTCGGCGCCGATCTTGATACCGATGGGCATATGGATGTTCGCGATATCCTCGTCCGAATAGCCTTCCTCGGCCAACTTGCCATGGATAAAGGCGGTCTTTTTCTTGCTGCCCAAACACCCCAGGTAGGCGGGATGGGCGGTAAGGGCCTGGGACACCACGGCAAAGTCGCTACCATGGCCCGCAGTGGACGAGATGACGATGTCGCGCGGACCGATCTCGCAGGTGGCGGCCAAATCGCCGTAGTCGACCAGGCGACGGTCGAGCACGCCGGGCAACAGCTCTTCGGAAAGCATCTCCGCGCGGTTGTCGCAGGAGACCACGGCGAACCCGGCGCCGGCGAGCACGGGCGCCAGGGCGCAGCCGACGTGGCCGCTGCCGAAGATATAGGTGAGGCCCTCCGGGCAGAGCGGCTCGAGGTAGACGGGGGCTCCATCCACATCGGTCACGCCGGCGGCGACGCCCGGCTCGACATCGACCACGGAGAGCGCAGGCGCGCCCACGATGGTCGCAGCGGACTCCGCGCCATGGGCCGGAGCGTCCGCGGGACGGGCCGCCGCGAACGGTGCGAGGTCGATCTCAAGCGCTCCATCGCCACGTTCTACCAGCACTTTTTCAAGCTGCTTAAAAAACTCCAACTTATCGCTATCAAGATAGAGATAGCACAGGTCAATCATGCCGCCGCACACCATGCCGGTATCGCTTACGCGACCACCCATGGTATAGCTCACCGTGCGCGAGGAGCCGGCGGCGAGCAGCTCCACGGCCTCGCGTATGGCGATGTCCTCCACGGCACCGCCTCCCACCGTACCCGCGATCGAACCAGTGGCATCTACGGCCATCCAGGCGCCGGCGGAGCGCGGGGACGACCCGCGCGTACCCGTGACCACCGCCAACTCGACCGCGCGCTCCTGCTCGAGCGCAGCGATCAGCGCGCTTGCAACTTGAAGCTTCTCCATCGAATATGTTCCTTTCATCACGCCAGGACCGCTCGCGAACAACGCGGCGGGGCTACCAGTGTACGCGAAGGCGCGGGGCGGGACCGGCACCATCGGGCGCATCGTCGTCATCCCCCGCGTCGTCATAGGGCAGGACCCTGCCCACCTCTACCGCGACGGGCACACGCGGATCTGCGGCAAGCTCAGCAAGCATCGCGGGCGCATCCTCCGCATCCACGCAGATCATGAGGCCGCCGGAGGTCTGCGGGTCGAAAAGCAGGTCTGCCACGTCAAGCGGCACGCCAGAAAGGTCGGCTGACGCCTGGGCGTACTCGCGGTTGCGGTATGCCCCCGCGGGCACAATGCCCATGGCGGCGAACTCGCGCGCACGGGGCAAGAACTCGAATGCCGCCGCGTCGACGTCGATCGCGACGCCCGCGCCCTGCGCCATCTCCAGCAGGTGCCCCATCACGCCAAAACCGGTGATGTCCGTGCAGGCATGAACGCGGTAGCGCACCATGATATCGCGCGCGCCGCGGTTGAGGGTGGTCATGATGTCGAGCACGCGCTGCGCGAGGTCCTCGTCCACCAGGTCCGCTTTCATGGCAGACGTGAGCACGCCGATGCCCAGCGGCTTGGTGTATACCAGCACGTCGCCCGGGCGGGCGCCTGCGTTGGTGAGGATGCGGTCCGGATGCACCAGGCCGGTGACCGCCATACCGTACTTGGGCTCGGGGTCGTAGATGCTGTGGCCTCCGCACACGATTGCGCCCGCCTCGCTCGCCTTGGCGCAGCCGCCGCGCAGGATGTCGCGCACGGCGTCAGGATCCATATCCTGCGGCACCGCCATGATATTCAGCGCCGTCTTGGGCTCGCCGCCCATGGCGTAGATGTCCGAGAGCGCGTTGGTCGCCGCGATGGCGCCGAAGGTGAAGGGATCGTCCGCGATAGGTGGAAAGAAATCGAGCGTCTGCACCATGGCGACGTCCGGGGCCACCTTGTAGACCGCGGCATCGTCCGCGTGATCGAACCCCACCAGCAGGTTGGGGTCGTGCGGCTGCTCGAACCCCTCGAACAGCTTCGCCAGCTGGCCGGCTCCCACCTTGGCGCCGCAGCCCGCGCAATCCGCCAGTTTGGTCAGCTTCACATCGCTAGCCATCACATACTCCAATCCGTACGCCAGGCGCGTTTCTAGGACAATAAGAGGGATTAAAAGGGGGACGAGAAGTGCATGATCGCCTCGAGCACGCCTCCGCCCACGGCGGACGCCTTGTCGGACACCGTGTCGCAAAACGCACGCTCGCCGCGAGGGTCGATGTCGCCCGACTTCATGCCGCGCACCACCCGCACGCCCGGGGCGATGAGCCCGCGCAGCACGCCGTCGATGGTCGCGACCATGGGCTCGCCCGCCACGCGACCGACCACCTCGCCCGCGCTCACCGCGTCGCCTATGGCGCGCACGCACTCAAAGGGACCGTCCGCCGGCGCGCGCAGCACGCGGTCCGCGCCCACGCCCGCGATTACGCCCGGGACCCCGGTGTTGGCGATGGGGCCGCCCTGGTAGATAGCGCGCCCCAAGTAGTGGCCCCGCTTGGTCTCCACCGCGGCGTGGCAGTCGATCCCCGCCGTGAAGCCGGGGCCCACGCCCACCACCACAGGCGCCATGTCCATACTGGTCCCCAGGTTGCGCTTGGCCAGAATCGCGTCGACCACGGCATCGGGCGCCAGCGCGCCGATCATCCGTGCGTCCGGATCGACCACCACGGCGACGTCGCCCGCGGCGGCGATCGCGCGCGCGACACGCGCATCGGCGGCGAGGCGGGCCGTCACGTCCTCCACGCGCGCCTCGCCCAGACGGATGGCCTCGGAGAACGCGACCGTCCTGCGTATGCAGGTTGGTTCGGCGATATCCGCCATAACCACCTGGCAGCCGACGCGATGCAGGCGCAGCGCGATACCGGTGGCGATGTCGCCGGCGCCCCTCACGTAAACAAGCATGGTATCTTCCTCTCAGTCCCTACAGCATAAGGTCCACGTAGCCCGCGTCTATGCCCTCGTCACGCATGGCTCGCTCGAACGTCGGGCGCTCGGAGGGCTCCATGCGCCAGGCGAGCCCGCAGTCCGCGTTGATCTGCACGGGCAGCGGAATCAAACGACCGGAAACCCCGCGCTCGGTGCACGCGCGCTCCGCATGGATGGCGTCATGTGTGCTATGAAACGTCGCCACGCAGCACGGTCGCGCCCTCATCGCGCGCTCCCCGCATCGTCCGAATCTTCTGCTGCCAGCTCGGACAACGCCGCCAGCGCCGCGTCGACTTCTTCTTGCGTGGTGTAGTAGCCAAAGGAGAAGCGCACCGACCCCGCGCCCTGGGTGCCCAGCGCGCGATGCATCAGCGGCGCGCAGTGAAGTCCCGCACGGGTGGCGATGTCGTAGCGCCAGGCCAGGGCGTCTGCCAGCGCGGAGGATTCGCAGCCCGCCAGGTTGAGCGCGACGGTCGCCACGTGGTCGCAGGCATTGCTACCGTACACCGTGATGCCCGGAATCTGCGCCAAGCCCGCCACAAAATGCGCGCGCAGCGCGGCCAGGCGCTTATGGATGGCGTCGACCCCCTGCGCGCGGATAAAGCTCGCACTCTGCGTAAGGCCGGCCAGGCCATGACCGTTCAGCGTGCCCGCCTCCAGGTGCTCGGGCCACGCGATGGGCTGGTCCTTCTGGTCGGAGAACACGCCCGTGCCGCCGAAGAGGAGCGGCTCGATATCGATCCGCGGGTTGGCGATCAACCCGCCCGTGCCCGTGGGACCCATCAGCGCCTTGTGACCGGTGAAGCACAGCACGTCCGCGCCCACGGCCTCCATGTTCACGGGATAGGCGCCCGCGGTCTGCGAGGCGTCCACCAGCAGCAGCGCGCCGGCTGCATGGGCGATGCGGGCGACGCGCTCGATATCCACCACGTCGCCCGTAAGGTTGGACGCATGCGTGCAGCACACCAGCCGCGCGCCCTCGACAACACGTTCTAGCTGCTCATAGTCAAGTAGCCCGTCATCGTCCAGACCAACGATCGCAAGGTCGATGCCGCGCTGGCGCTCCAGCGCGTAGAGAGGACGAAGAACGGAGTTGTACTCCATCACGGTGGTGACGACGCGGTCGCCGGCTCGCACCAAGCCGAAGATGGCGGTATTGAGCGCTTGGGTGGCGTTGGCGGCGAAGATCACGCGGTCCGGATGGGACGAGCCCAGAAGCGCGGCTATCTCAACGCGACAGCCGTACGCGCCGCGCGCGGCCATGAGATCGCGGGTGGAGGTGCCGCGCGACGAGCTGCCCAAACTGGTGAGCGCCTGCGACACGGCCTGCGCCACGCACGGCGGACGCATGAGCGAGGTGGCGGCGCAGTTGAGGTAGATCACAGCGAGACAACCCCTCCGGACAGCAGGATCTGCGAGATGGCATACAGGTTGGTGATGCCGCCCACGGCGAGCTTGTCCTTAAGGCCGTGGAAATCCAGGCAGGTGCCGCAGGTGAGGATCTCGCAGCCGCGGGCCTCGAGCTCGCGCAGGTCGTCGATAGAGGGAGAGCCCTCGCAGGTGACCTTGGCGCCGTCGTTGAAGAAGACCATCTTGGCGGGCGGAACGTCGGCGTTAGCGAAGGCGTAGATGATGCCCTTGAGCAGGATGCGTCCCAACTCTTTGTCGCCGCGCCCCATGACGTCGTCGCCCACCGCGACCACCACGGGCGCGCCGTGGGCCACGGTCGCCAACGGGCTGGACTGCGTTGCGGGCAGGTCGCAGACGGCCTCGAACGCGGAGGCGCCTTCACCGGCAGAAGCGGAGTCCTCGGCGGGCGCCTCTCCCCCAGCGATGCGCACGGACCACTCGCCCGCGCCTTCCACAACCTCTACGGCGCGACCGCGGGACGCCGCCAGGCGCTTGAGATTCTCGACCGCGACCATCTCGTTGGCGAGCACCTCGAGCTCCTGGTCCGCCTGGCCCTGAGCGGCGAGCTGGTCCAGGGCCTTGGTGGCCAAGATCACGGGTTGCGGACAGGATTTGTTCCTTGCATCGATTTGCATGATGATTCTCCTTTCACGGCCGCGCTACGGCGGTCGCAGACGTGCTACGGTGTTGGCATGGGCGCCCCCGCGCCAACGTCATGCCAATGTACCCATCGAAATATCCGCTCTTGCATCAAGCGAACTAGGTGATATGCCATGCTCCATACCATACCGCTAGATCAACTGCTGGCGCCGCACCGCGGCGTGATATCGGTCATCGGCAGCGGCGGCAAATCAACGCTGCTCGCATGCGGCGGACGGGCGCTGGCAGATGCAGGGAGGCGCGTGGTGCTCGCGACCTCGACCCACATGTTCGTCCCCCAAGATATCCCGCTTGCAAGCAGTGAGTTGGAACTTGAAGCCATGCTCTCCAAGTGCAACCTGGTGTGCGTGGGCGAGGTGGAGCAGCGCACTGGCAAGCTCATCGCATCGGCGATCCCCTTCTCGCGGCTCGCGGACATGGCGGACTACGTGCTAGTAGAGGCAGACGGCTCGCACCGCCTGCCGCTGAAGGCCCACGCCCCCCATGAGCCGGTGATCCCCGCCGCGAACGCCCGCACCATCCTCGTAGTCGGCGCCAGCGCCTTTGGCGAGACGGTTGAGACGGCGGTGCATCGACCGGAGATCTTCTGCCGCCTCACGGGCTGCTCGCCCCAAGATGCGGCGACACCGGAGCTGGTGGCGCGGGCCGTGGCTGCAGAAGGTCTGGTGGACGAGGACGACCTGGTGATTCTCAACCAGGTAGACCATATGGACCGGCCGAGCAGCCTGGATGCGTGCCATGATTTCGCGCGCGCCCTGGGCCGGGAGGTTCTGGCCGGAAGCATACGGTCCGGCGCCCTCGTCCACCTTGGCTAACGGCCTTGCTCGCTAGCCCCCCCGATCACGCGCTGGTCGGCTGGTAGCGACCGCGCGCGACAGCGGGGGCGGGCGATGGCGACGCCGCTAGCGCGCCACGTAGCGACCGGGCTTGGAGCCCACGGGTTCGCCATCTCGCACCGCGAGCTCGCCGTTGATAAAGACCCACGCCGCGCGACCGGTGACGTCCATGCCCTCATAGGGCGTATAGTCCACCGCCTGGTGCTGGCCGGCGGCCGTAATGGTCCAAGCGGCGCGCGGATCCCAAACGCAGATATCCGCGTCAGCGCCCTCCGCCAGACGCCCCTTGCGCGGCCATAGGCCAAAGACCTTGGCGGGACCCTCGCTAAGCAGGCGGCACAGGCCCGCAGGACCCAACTGGTCACCCAGCGCCGTCGCCATCACGACGGGACGGTGCTCGATGCCGGGCCCGCCGTTGGGTATGCGGGTAAAGTCATCGCGCACGCGGTCTTTCTGCCCATGCAGGTTAAACGAGCAATGGTCCGTAGCGATGCTGTCGACTTCGCCGCCAAGCACGGCCTCGCACAGCGCGCGAGCATTCTCCGCGGAGCGCAGCGGCGGGCTCGTGACGTACTTGGCGCCCGCAAAGCCGTCCTCGCCCTCTTCCAGATATCGCGTCTCGTCCATAACCAGATACTGCGGGCAGGTCTCCACGAAGATATTCTTCTGGCCGCGGGCACGGGCGGCGCGGACCGCCTCAAGCCCCAGCTTGGTTGACAGGTGCACCACGTTGACCGGTGCGTCGCCCGCCAGGTGCGCCAGGTAGAGCAAACGGCTCACGGCCTCGGCCTCCACCACGGGCGGACGAGAGATGGCATGACCCTCCGGCCCGGTGATGCCGCGCGCAAGGGTGCGCCGCTGCAATTCGTTAACAAGGTCGCCGTTCTCGCAGTGCACGCACAACACGCCGCCCAGGGGCTTCAGCGCCTCGAGGACCTCAAGGGTCTGCGCATCGTTCAGGCGAAGGTGGTCATAGGCGAAATAAGTCTTGAAGCTGGTGATACCCGCCTCGCGCATAGCGGGAAGCTCCGCGCGCGTCGCATCGCTCCAATCCGCGATTGCCATATGGAACGCGTAGTTGGCGGTACAGGTGCCATCCGCGCGGGAATGCCACTCGCGCAGGGCCTCGTCCAGCGTCATACCGCGGTCCTGTGTGGCATAGTCAACGATAGTGGTGGTGCCGCCGCACGCCGCAGCACGCGTTCCGGTCTCAAACGTATCCGCGGTCCAGTCCATACCGGTCCAGCACTGCAGGTGCGTATGGGCGTCGATAAAGCCCGGGAATACCCAGCAGCCCGCGGCATCGACCACCTGGTCGCCTTGCCCGGGCTCGATATTCGCGGCGATTTTCGCGATGCGGTCGCCCTCCAGCGCGACGTCTGCGCGGCGAAGGCCGTCCGGCTGCACGCAGGTTCCGCCCTTGATGATAATCATGAGGCACGTCCCTCCTTGGATTCACGTTCCAATACAACGGCGCCGGACAGCTGGGCGCGGGCGACGTCCAAATCGTCTGGCACGTCTATGTCCAGAAGCTCGATCTTACTCCCGGCGTCGACGATCTTTACAGGCAGTCCCTCCCTGCGCAAGATCGCGGACCCACCATCGGTGCCCACGAGCTTCATCAGATCGGAAAAGCAGCGCGCGGGAAACAGAACGGGGCTTCCGGGATGCCCTTTCCATCCCAAGCGGTGGATGTACTGGGGACCACGCCAAAAAGCCTCGGCCAAGCGCTCGAAGCTCTCGCGCGACACCAAGGGCTGGTCGCCAGGCAAAAACAGGCAGCCCTGCCAGTCCCTGCCAAGGCCCTCGCCAAGGCCTGCCCGCACGGAATCGCTTCGCTGCGGGCCGCAATGCAGAGCGAAGCGCGTCCCGTGCTGCTCCGCGACCATGGCGGCCGCCGGCCAGCGCGTCGACACCACCACGTCGTAGCAAGGCGGCACGGAATCTATAGTCGTCCCCAAGACGGTAGAGGCGCCCAGCTCCTCGAACAGCTTGTTAGACGGCTCGTCGCCGCCGGCAACCCCCAGGGCGGCGGCGAAACGCGACCCCGTTCCCGACGCCATGATGACGCAGCCCAAACGCCCCTTCGCTTCCCGTTGGTCTTCCACAGTGCCCCCTCGGACCGTCCTCGTCCAACAACCTCGTCCAAAACGCACGCGCCATAACGCCCAAAAGCGGAGCGCCCGCACACGGCAGCCGCCCCGCTTTCTAGAATACGTTAGTTATGCGCCAAGAATGGCGGTACCGGTCTTGCCGGCAATACCGTCAGCCGCCTTCTCAAGCAGCGTGATCAGCGCGCGGCGACCGGGCTTGCTCTGCGCGAAGGCGCAGGCGGCCTGCACCTTGGGCAGCATGGAACCCGAGCCAAACTCGCCGGCGTCGGCGAGCTGGGTGGCCTCTTCGGGCGTCAGCGTATCGAGCCAGCGCTCGTGATCGGTGCCAAAGCCCACGGCGACCTTCTCCACCGCGGTCAGGATGACCAACTCGTCCGCATCCAGCTGCTCGGCGAGCTTCTCTGCCGCGAAGTCCTTATCGATGACGGCAGCGGCGCCCTTGAGGTGGTTGCCCTCGGTGGGCGTGACGGGAATGCCGCCGCCACCGCAGCAGACAACCACGTGGTCGTTGGCGACCAGGGTCTGGATGGTATCGAGCTCGACGATCGAAACGGGCTTGGGGCTCGCGACAACGCGGCGATAGCCCTTCTTCTCGTCATGCATAAACTCGTAGCCGCGCGTAGCCTTGAGCTCATCGGCCTCGACCACGTTCATGAACGGGCCGATGGGCTTGGTGGGATTCTGGAACGCGGGATCGTCCGGGTCGACCTCGATCTGGGTGAGGACGGTGGACACGCCCTTCTCGACACCGCGGTTGAGAAGCTCCTCGCGCAGGGCGTTCTGTAGGTCGTAGCCAATGTAGCCCTGGCTCATGGCACCGCAGACGGACAGCGGCACCGGAACGTACTTCTCAGGATCGCTGCGGGTGAGCTCGGCCATGGCGTTGGCGATCATGCCCACCTGCGGGCCGTTTCCGTGGACGATGACGACCTCGTTGCCGGCGACGATGAGGTCCGCGATCGCTGCTGCGGTGCCGCGGACGGCCTCCATCTGCTCGGGGAGGTTCGAACCCAGGGCGTTACCGCCAAGGGCGACAACAATGCGCTTGCTCATGCCAACCGGTCCTTACTGCTGGTTCCAACGGGGAGTGGCGGCAGCTTCGAGGGCGCGCAGGGTCTCGACCGGGTTCTTGACCTTCTGCAGGAACATCATAGCGGCGATGGCGTAGGGCTTGTAGCTGGCCTCCTTGTACATGCCGATGCGGTGATCCTCGAAGACGTCGGCCATGACCTCGCCGTTCTCGCAGGAGACGCCGGAGATGTCGGCGGGCAGCGGATGCATGAAGATGGTGTCCTGGCCGTTAGCGGTGGTAGCCATGAGCTCGCGAGTGGAGTCCCAGTCCTTATGGGTGGCGTTCTGGGCGAGCAGCTCCTTCTCGAGAGCGGCGATGCCCGCGTCGTCGCCAGCGGCGTACAGCTTGGTGCGCTGCTCCATGGCGGCAAACGGAGCCCAGGACTTGGGGATGACGATGTCGGCGCCCTCGAAGGCCTCGGCCATGGTGTTGACCTGCTTGAAGGTGGCGCCGGACTCGGCAGCGTAGGCCTTCGCCTTCTCGACGACCTCAGGCATCAGATCGTAGCCCTCGGGGTGCGCCAGGGTGACGTCCATGCCAAAGCGGGGCAGAAGCGAGATCAGCGACTGCGGGCAGGACAGCGGCTTGCCGTAGGAAGGAGAGTATGCCCAGGTAACGGCAACCTTCTTGCCCTTGAGATTCTCAAGGCCGCCGAACTCCTCGATGAGGTAGAGCATGTCGGCAGAGGACTGCGTGGGGTGGTCGGAGTCGGACTGCAGGGAGATCAGCGTGGGACGATGGTCGAGAACGCCGTCGGCGTAGGCCTGCTGGACGGACTCGGAGACCTCGGCCATATAGGCGTCGCCGGCACCGATGTACATGTCGTCGCGGATACCGATGACGTCGGCCATGAAGGAGATCATGGTAGCGGTCTCGCGGACGGTCTCGCCGTGGGCGATCTGGGACTTCTTCTCGTCCAGATCCTGGAGCTCGAGACCAAGTAGGTTGGAGCCCTTGGAGAAGGAGAAGCGGGTACGGGTGGAGTTGTCGCGGAACAGCGAGACGGCCAGACCGGAATCGAAGATGCGGCTGGAGATGTTGCGCTCGCGCAGGTTGCGGATAGCGGCAGCGGTCTCGTAGAGGGCCTTCAGCTCGTCGGTGGTCTTGTCCCAGGTGTGCAGAAAGTCGCTGTTGTACATACCGGAGTAGTCGAGGCCGGACAGGGTCTCGAGAATCTCGTTGAAATTCTTTGCCATGGTGGTGCTCCTTTTTCGCATCATGGATTCAACGTGCAACCGGATTTGGTCGCACGGCTAGCTACAAGCCAAAGGCCGCCGCGCGCCAGGCATTGGGAAGAGAGAGTGGGGCACGCGGCAGCCTGTGGTCACAAAGTGGTTGGTCACTGATTACTTGATGTCGTTATCGGTTGCGCCGGCACGGAAGACCGTGACGTCGCCGGTGGCACGGGACTCGTCGTAGAGGTTGACGGCTGCCGTGTAGAGAGCGGCGGCGGTCACCAGGTCCTGCTTGTAGGTAACCTCGTTGGGCGCATGGGCCTGGCTCTCTGCGCCCGGGCCGAAACCGACGCAGGGGATGCCGTAGCGACCCTGGATGGAGACGCAGTTGGTGGAGAAGGTCCACTTATCGATCAGCGGACGATGGCGCTTGTCCATGGACTGCTCGCAGCCGATGCGCTCCTCGCCGAACAGGCCGTGGTGAGCGTCGGCGAGCGCCTGCACGTGGGCGGCGTTCTCGGCGTTGATCCACGTGGGGAAACAGGACTCCGTCTCATAGACCTCGCCGGTCCAGCTGGGACGGTCGTACATGTACATGGAGACCTCGACGTCGTCGCCATACTTCTTGCAAGCGGGCAGGTTGCGGATCTCGTCCAGGCAGGAGTCCCAGGTCTCGCCGGCGGTCATGCGGCGGTCGATGGAGATCGCGCAGGAGTCGGCGACGGCGCAGCGGGACGGGCTGGTGTAGAAGATCTGGGAGACGGTGCAGGTGCCGCGACCCAGGAAGCGGGCGTCCTCGTAGTGCTCGGGGTTGTACTTGGGGTCGAGCATCTTGACCAGGCCCTTGATGTCGGTGGACTCGTCGCAGCCGTTGTTGTTGAGGGCGCGGACGTCGGCGATGATATCGGCCATCTTGTAGATAGCGTTGTCACCGCGATCCGGAGCGGAACCGTGAACCGTGGCAGGAGACGCCGTGAACGTCGACGCGGATCTCCATGCGGCCGCGGTGTCCGCGATAGATGCCGCCGTCGGTGGGCTCGGTGGAAATGACGAACGCGATCTTCTCGCGAGCCTCCTCAACGGATGCGAAGTACTTGTTGCAGATGTACTGCCAGCACATGCCGTCGCAGTCCTCTTCCTGGACGGAGCCGACGACCATGATCTTGTAGCCCTCGGGGATGAGGTTCAGGTCCTTCATCATCTTGGCAGCGTAGGTAGCGGAAGCCATGCCGCCCTCCTGGTCGGAGCCGCCGCGGCCGTAGATGACCTCGTCGTCCTCATAGCCCTCGTAGGGGTCATGGGTCCAGTTCTCAATGTTGCCGATACCCACGGTATCGATGTGCGAGTCGATGGCGATGATCTTGTCGCTCTCGCCCATCCAGCCGATAACGTTGCCCAGGCCGTCGACCTCGACCTTGTCGAAGCCGAGCTTCTCCATCTCGGCCTTGATGCAGGCGACGACCTCGCCCTCCTCGCAGCTCTCGGACGGATGGCTGATCATAGCGCGCAGAAACGCGGTCATATCCTTGCCGTAATCCTGTGCCGCCTTCTTGATGCCCTCGAAGTCCAGTTCCTTAGCCATTGTGTATCTGTCCCTTCTTTCTAGAAGTTGAAACCATGTGGATTGTTCGCCCAAGCGCTCGCGGCTACTCGGCCGGATACGCGCCGTCCCACACGACCTTGCGGTAGTGCTCGGGATCGGTGTCGCCCTCGGTGGAGAACATGAGGACGTTGCTGGTCTTGTCCAGCCCGATCAGGTCGCGCAGCTCGGCATAGGAATCATCCGTCATGAGCGTGGAGATGAGGCCCGCGCCCACGGCTCCCGACTCGCCGGAGATGACGCGGGGATCGCCCTTCTCGGGTGCTCCCAGGATTCGCATGCCGCGTGCGGCGACCCAATCGGGGCAGGCCACAAAAGCGGTGACGTGGTTGCACAGGATGTCCCAACCAAGCGTGTTGGGCTCGCCGCAGCACAGGCCGGCCATGATGGTGGGCATGTCGCCGGTCACGATGCGAGGCTCGCCATCTGCCGCGACAGCGCCCTTGTACAGGCATGCGGCGTTGGTGGCCTCCATAACCACGAACGTGGGGGGATTATCCGGATACAGGTTTGCGAAGTAGCCCACCACAGCGCCTGCCAGCGAGCCGACGCCGGCTTGCACGAACACATGGGTGGGACGGTTGATAGCGGCCTCGCGGAGCTGCTCCGCGGCCTCGGATGCCATGGTGCCGTAGCCTTAGCTGGGGATCTTCTCATAGCCTTCCCAAGCGGTATCCTGGACGATGACGCCGCGCTCGCAGGCATCGGCCTCGGCGGCCGCCATGCGCACGCACTCGTCGTAGCTGACCTCTTCGATGGTCACGGTTGCGCCCTCGGCGGCGATATTGTCGAAACGAGGCTTGGTGGAACCCTTGGGCATGTGCACGACGGCCTTCTTGCCCAGGCGCTTGGCTGCCCATGCGACACCGCGGCCGTGGTTGCCATCGGTAGCGGTAAAGAAGGTCGCCTGGCCAAAGTCGCGAGCGAGCTCGTCGCTGGTGAGGTAGTCGTAGGTCATGTCGGCGACGTCGCGACCGGTCTCGTCCGCGATGTAGCTCGCCATGGCGAAGGAACCGCCCAGGACCTTGAACGCGTTCAAGCCAAAGCGATAGCTCTCGTCCTTAACGCAAAGATTGTTGAGGCCCAGGCGCGCGGCGAGGTTATCAAGGCGGGCAAGCGGGGTCACCGTGTACTGCGGGAAGCTCTTGTGGAAAGCGCGTGCCTTCGCAACGTTTTCCAACGACATAATGCCCAGATGGGCGTCGTCGCTCTTCTCCATATGGTTGTCCGACCATTGAATCCTGTCAGCCATGCTTCTCTCCTAAGCTCTTTGCTGCCCAATGTTCAAATCTTTCATCTGGATACCAAACAATTTGTTTGTTGATAAGGTTTTATCACATCTAAGACTTATTGTACAGACTTTTTGTTTGGTTTCCTAATCGGTCGTTTTATGCCGATAAACGGTAGTTTTCGCATGTCACGCATATTGCGCTGATAATATGTCAACATATACCTTACAAAATGTTTGTTAGGAGTATTGAGGAGCGCCATGACCGACAACCAGATCGAGTTTTACAAAAGGCTCGCACACGGGCTCGCCCTGCAATTTGGACCCAATTGCGAGGTGGTGGTGCATGACTTAGAAACCAGCGACCTGGACCGCTCCATCGTTGCAATCGAAAACGGCCATGTGAGCGGGCGCAAGCTTGGCGATGGGCCCAGCCACGTGGTCCTCGAAGCACTGCAGGGAAACAAGAAGATGGAGGATCGCCAGCCCTACCTCACCAAGAGCTCGGACGGCAAGATCTTGAAATCAAGTACCATCTTCATCCGCAACGACGACGGCGACGCGGTGGGCGTACTTGCGATCAACTTCGACATCACCCTTATGAAGGCATTCGAGAGTACGCTGTGGACCTTCATCGGTGAAGAGAAATCCAAGCATGTGGACCCCGAACCCATCACCCGCAACGTCGGCGACCTGCTCGATGACCTGTTCCGTGAATGCGAACACGTGGTGGGCAAGCCCGCCGCGCTCATGACCAAGGACGAGCGCATCCGCGCCATCGGCTACCTCGATCGTCGCGGCGCGTTCCTCATCTCCAAATCCAGCGAGAAGGCCTGCGAGTTCTTCGGCGTTTCCAAGTACAGCTTCTACAGCTACCTCAACGAGGCCAAGGCGCTGGCGGAAAGCGCCGAGTAGGGCGCAGCGTTCGTTTTAGCACCAAACAAACCTGCCCGTAACGACGAGCCGCTCCAGCCCACAACGAGCTGGAGCGGCTCTTCTTCTATGCGCCGCGTTTGTCCGTTCGGGCGCCCGGTCTAATGCCGGGTGCCCGAACGGACATCTGGCAACGCCGGTACGTACGTCGCGGCGCCCGACCCCTACCTGGGTGCCGCGCCGTACATACTGAAGCTTCGGAATGCACGCTGCGGCACCCAACGTAAAACTCGGTGCCGATACGTACATCCATGAAAACCCGACCGCCTCCCCTTGCACGTTCGGGCACCCAGCTTCAGGCCGGGTGCCCGAACGTGCAAAACGCGCGCACGCCGCATACGCTTCGGCCCCCAACCTAAAACTGGGAGCCGAAGCGTACACGCCGCCGTCCCTTATATGGTCGAAGCGGCACCTAATACGAAGCCGGGTGCTGAAACGTATCGTCCGGCGCGATAGCGAGGTACGCCCCGGCACCCAGAGTGAAGATGGATGCCGGGGCGTACCTTTCAGCGACTTTAAAGCAAATCGCGATGATATTGAAAACGACGGCGCGGCGGCCAGAGGCATCTGCCTCGCCAAGCTCCATGACGTCGCAGGTAAGAACGCCGTCGGCAACGAACTTGGGCGCGCGTGGCATCCAGGTCGAGGTTGCGATCGATCTTCCACCACTGCATCTCAAGGTTGTCGAGGAAGTTCTTGGGGTCGCAACCCTTGATGGCAAGGCCGCGGGCAAGGCCGGAGTAGATGTGGGTGTGGGCGTTCACCAAGCCGGGCATGATGATGCCACCCTGGGCGTCCACGTACTCGGCACCTGGGTACTGCTCCTTAAGGTCCGCCTCGCCCCCCACGGCGACGATCTTCTCGCCATCGATGGCGACGGCGCCCGCCTGGAAGTAGGGATTGTTCTCGTCGCGGGTGATGACGCGACCGTTTCCGACAAGCAGCATATGCGTGCCCCTTTCTTTGTAGGAGGCGGGGTTTAACACCTCTTGGTTCTCATGCTCGGCCCTTGGACTCGCAAGGACCGGTTTTGCGCAGCCGGTTGTCACCGGAAACGGGCACCTCCCCCGTATCTGCGCGCAATGGCTATCAGGCGCGACTTGGCGCTGCCGCTTTGGACGACGCCCCGTTCGCCGGAACCTTCGCCACATCGTCCACCGTAGCGTCCGCTGCGATCGCCTTCTCTAGGCGCTCGGTCTCCTTGCGCCCGTCCGGCCGCAGATCAATAACATCGGGACGAGGTTCGGGCGGCAAGATGCTGTTGAGGACGATGGCCATGATCGCGCAGGGCGTGATGGCCGAGGTTCCAAAGATGGTCGCCACCCACCCCGGCATACCGGGGCCCGCAAGCTACCCGCTAACCTGGGCGATGCCCAAACCAAAGGCGACGGAGACGCCAAAGACGGTGCAGGCGCGCGGGGTGAGGCCGTCTTTTACCAGGATGCGGATGCCGTTCAACGTGATGGTTCCAAAGACGCTGATGGTGGCGCCGCCAATAACCGGCTGGGGGATCATGGTGAGGGCCGCGGAAAGCTTGGGCACCAGGCCCGCAGCGAGAAAGACAAACGCGGCACCCGCGAACACCCAGCGGTTGATGACGCGGTTGGAGACGATGATGCCCACGTTTTGACCGAATGCCGAGGTGGGCATGCCGCCGAGTACGGACGAGATCATGCTCACAAAGCCCTGCGCTTTAAGGGCGCCGCCAAGCTCGTGCTCGGTGGACATGCGGTTCATGCTGCCCATGGTGGACGCGGAGAGGTCGCCGATGAGCTGCACGTTGACCATGATGTAGACGACGGCAAGCGTAAGGCATGCGGCGATGTAGAACTCGATGGGAAACGGGAACAGCCTGGGAAGCGAGAACCAGCCAGCCTGGGCGACGTCGGAGGGATCGACCATACCGAAGGGAATGGACACCAGCACGCCGATGACGATACCGAAGAAGATGGCGCCCAGTTTAACGGTTCCTCGTCCAAAGTTGGCAAGCCCAAACACGACGGCGAACGTGATGAGGCCCACGATCCAGTTGGCGACGCCGCCGAACCCCGGGGTGCCCTCCCCGCCGGCCATGTAGCGAATGACGGTGGGATACAAGCTCACGCCGATGGTGAAGATCACCGTGCCGGTCACAAACGGCGGGAAGAGAAACTTCACCTTGGAGTAAAACATGCCGAACACGATCGCAACGGCGCCGCCCACCAGTTCCGCGCCCAACAGGGACGAGAAACCAAACTCGATGCCGACGGCCTGGAACGCGGGGAGGAACGCAAACGACACGCCCGTGAGAATGGGCAGGCCCGACCCGATGCGGCCAAACAGCGGGAACTGCTGTAGCAGCGAGTCGATCGCGGAAAGAATAAGGGCGACCTGGATGATGGCGGTCTTCTGCTCCTCGGTGAAGCCGCACATGGCGGCGATGATGAGCGCCGGGGTGATGACGCCGGCAAACGATGCCAGCACGTGCTGCAACGAGCATGGAATGAGATCTTTGATGGGCGGCATGCCCGCGCGTTCGAACAATGTGGCCGAGAGGCCCTTCGCTGTGGTGCCCGGCGTTTCCATGTTTCTGGAGCCCTCGTTCTCTTCCTTGCCGTGCAAAACGTAAGTACAAGAATTTTTAATCACGTTGTTGGCTCCCGTTAAAGCACGGTTCCACGAGCGTAGAGGTGCCATACAGAAATTTTTTTCCATTCTATTTGTTATAGCTGGGCTTTCCTTGCACCGGCGCCGCCTTTGCTTGCCTTAAGCTGGGCTTTTCTTGCACCGGCGCCGCCTTTGCTTGCCTTACCCTAATCGGCGAACGGTCATTATCCACATATGAGCGGATTATCCAGCGGTAATGTGATCAATTGAGCATGACGTCCCGCGTTGTTGCATTGCGAGATTTCAGGCCGCTTCAGTGCCCTTTGAGCAACGCGATCCCGTAAGGCACTGCCGCCTTTTCACGCTCGGCCACCCCATGGCCAAACATTTTGTAATGTCCAAGTCTTGCAATTATTTTATTATCCGCTACCTCATTGTTATTGCATCAGATTCAAGCGTTTGCGCATAGCATGAAGAGCATGCGTTGGACAAGGAGAGCGTGAACGCCTCACGTTACATGGCGTTTCTCGAGCTTGTATCGCATTCGCATGGAAACATCGTCCACACCAACATGAATAGAAGACAGCTGTTATGCATGCCCCCATGGCGGAGCGCTCTCTAGAGGTCCATCGTCCACAAAACCAAACGGAGCACGGGTGCGCGACAAGAAAAAGCTCCCCCGCAACAGCAAGAGAGCTGGCGGGAGAGCGTTTTGCTGATTGTATGCGAAGGGGCGATACGGCGAGGACGCCGCGAGGCGATTAATCCTCTGAATCGCCCTCCGGAACAATGAGATTGAGAACGAAGCAGACAATGAAGGCGACCACCAGCGAGCTGCCGAAGATGTTCTGGGCGAGCTGCGGCATGAACTGCAGGATCTCGGAGGCGCCGGCGATGCCCACGCCCAGGGCGAGCGAGATGCCCACGATCATGCGGTTGCGGTAGTTGAGCGGCTGCTCGGAGATGAGCTGGATACCGGACAGGGCGATGGCCGCGAAGACCGTGATGGTGGCGCCGCCCAGCACGGGCTGGGGCACGGTAGCGATGAGCGACATGAGCTTGGGGCAGAAGCCGGCGAGCAGCATGATGCCGGACACGATGACGAACACGCGCTTGGCAACAACCTTGGTGGTGCAGATGAGGCCAACGTTCTGGCTGAAGGGATCGGTGGGCAGGCCGCCGATGAGGGCGCCGATCATGCCGCAGATGCCCTGGCCCTTGATGGCGCCGCCGAGCTCGGTGTCTTTAGCGTCGCGACCGAAGCCGCCCATAGTGGTGGAGGACACGTCGCCGATGGTCTGAACCGCCTGGACGATGTACATGAGGATCATCATGATGATCGCGTCGGGGTGGAACTCGAGGCCGAAGTGCAGCGGGATGGGACCGAGACGATCGCGGCGTCTGCCACGGGGGCGAAGTCGATGATGCCGCCCATGATGAGCGCGACCACGTAGCCCACGCCCACGCCGATGATCATGCCGGACACCTTGACGTAGCCCTTACCGAACAAGCTGCAGACCAACGTGACCGCAAGCGTTACGAGCGCCAGAATCCAGAACTGCGGTGAGCCGAAGGTGCGGGCAGCCTGCGCGGCCGAACCGCCACCGAAGTAGTTGATCGCCGTGTTGTAGAGAGAAAGACCGATGGCAAGAACGACCGTACCGCAGACAATGGGTGGGAAGAACTTGCGGATCTTGCCGATAAACATTCCGATGAAAATCGAAGCGAACGCCGCGACCAGCTGGGCGCCAAAGATCGCAGAGATGCCGTACTGCATGCCGATCGTGGTGAGGATAGGCATATAGGCGAAGGCCACGCCCATAACCGTGGGAAGGCCCATACCAAACCCAAATACCGGGAACAGCTGAATCAACGTAGTGAGACCGCCGATAGTCATTGCAGACTGCATGAGCATGGTCTAGTCGGCGGCGGATAGGCCGCACGTGCCAGCGATCAACATGGACGGGGTGATGTTGCCTACCAGCATGGCGAGCACGTGCTGCATCGCCTGCGGGAAGGCCTCGCCGAATGACGGCTTGCCGTCGAGCTTAAACAGCTCGCCTTTTTCTTGTACTTGCTTAGAGGCCATACTATCTCCTTTCCGGACCCGCGCCAGCTGTGGCCGCGGGCGAACACGCACGAGTCGATTTCCCCCTCAGCTACGTGTCGCAGTTATCCTCTGACCAGAAAATTTAGTGGAAAGGAGTATTCATATAAATAATAAATTATTATAGAATTTAATTGTTTCTTTATCCAACTTTGCTTTATTGCAGGTAACATTGCCGATTTATTTCATAGGCCATGGCGGGTTTCTTTTTGAACACCGTTCATTTCTTCATAGCTACCGTTTATGACGATAATACAGATGTCCATTATCATAAGTTGGCCACTTGGTCGCATACCGCTTGCCCCCTATTGGCGGCCTGTCACACATCTGCAAATAAACTACCGCCTGAATTCGATAAAATGTTATTGAAATTCATTTGCCAACTTACGATTTTTATCGCACTCACAATTAAGCGAGGCAACGCATGAACCCCACCGTCCAGAGCTATGTACCGTTTGTTGACTTTCTCGAGGCCGTTCTTGGTAAAAACAGCGAAATCGTCCTGCACGACTTCTCTGATCCCGACCATTCCGTAGTTGATATTCGCAACGGTGATGTATCTGGACGAAAAGTCGGATCGCCGGCTACCGACCTTGCCCTGAAAATCCTCAACGAATCCGCTCGCGGCAACGACCAATATGCCGACCAGCACCACATCACCGAATACGTCAGCCATAGCTCCAGCATGAAGCAGCTTCGCTCTGCTTCGTACCTTATCCGCGAGAACGGCTTGATTGTGGGAATGCTCTGCGTCAACACAGACGTTGGCCCCTTCAACCAGCTCGCCGCCGTGGCGCAGCAACTCTCCGGGTTCTACATGCCCGCGCAGCGCCCCGCAAGCGAAGACGGCGATTCTCACGCCCTTGAAGTCGAGAGCCTCACCGACTCTACCCAAGACCTTATCGTCAGCGCCATCTCGCGCATCACCACGCCACGCGGCATCTCCCCCGATAAGCTGAGCCAGAGCGATCGCGTGGAAATCATCCGCGATCTCAACAACAACGGCATGTTCCTGCTAAAGGGAGCCGTCGCAACCGTTGCGGAAGTTATGGGCGTATCCGAGCCCAGCGTCTATCGATACCTGCAAAAGGTCAAAAAAGAACTCTAGCCCCAAAGTTCGCCGCGTTCATGAGATCCACGCGGCGGGCGGCTCGGGAAACGATTGCAATAAAAAGGGCGCCGTTCCGAACCATCGTGATTCGGAACGGCGCCTTTGCATGCCATGTTCGTCCACGGCAGTCACACCATGGGCGCCAAACACAAGATTCCCGAGCCCCTCGTTGATTGTCCTATAGGGCGGCAACGACCTCGATCTCGACAAGGCCGCCAGCGGGCAGGGCGCCCACCTGAACGGCGCTGCGCGCGGGATACGGCTCGGTGAACTTGGAAGCGTAGACCTCGTTCACGGCAGCGAAGTCGGCGATATCCGCCAGGAATACAGTGGTCTTCACAACGTTGTCGAACGTCGCGCCGGCAGCGGCAAGCAATGCCTCGATATTCTTAAGCGACTGCTGCGCCTGGGCGACAACGCCGCCCTCCGCAAGCTTGCCGGTCTGGGGATCGAGACCAAGCTGACCGGAAAGGAACACCATTTCACCGGTCTTGATGCCGGCGGAATAGGGGCCCAGGGCCGCGGGGGCGTCAGGAGAGGAAACAACGATTTTGCTCATGCGATACTCCTTTGATTATCTGTTTGCGAAAGTCAGTGCGCACGGGCGAAGCAGGAGGCACAGTTAGCTCCTCCCCTGCGCACTGGTTTCGACTTCGATGGTATAAGAGAGGCACTCTATTTGCAATACTTTTATCATCAGAAACAATAATTTATTACCCGTTATTACGGTCTGAATCGGCGGATCTCTTCATCCATAAATATGGGGCCGCCGTGCCCATAGTCCTCCCCGTGCGGTCGCCAGCTTCTCTCAACGTATAATTTGGCTGGTAAACAAGTAGGAAAGGCACGTCATGACAACAAGCTCGCCCGCATCGTCCGCTTCGCCCGCATCGCCCGCATCGCTCGCTTCGCGTGCGCCTCGCCACGTTCCCGCTCCGGAACTGCTCGCCCCCGCGGGTGGGCCCGCGCCCTTCGCCGCCGCGCTCGCCGCCGGCGCCGATGCCATCTATTGCGGCATGGGTTCGTTCAATGCGCGTCGCAAAGCCGACAACTTCACCGATGAGACCTTCGAGGCCGCCTGCCGCGCCGCTCATCTGGCTGGCGCTCGCGTCTACGTTACGGTGAACATCGTTATCAAGGACGAGGAAATGGTCGACGCCCTCTCACTGGTCCGCCGCTGCGCCCAGCTTGGCGCCGATGCCTTCATCATCCAAGACTGGGGCCTGTTCCGCGAAATACGCCGACTAATGCCCCAGCTTGAAACCCATATCTCCACTCAGGCCAATATTCATGATACACGCGCGACCGCATGGTGCAGGGATGCGGGCGCCGACCGCGTCACCCTATCGCGCGAGCTCTCTGTTCCCGAAATCGCGATCATCTCTCAGGTTGGTATCGACCTAGAGGTCTTCGCCCATGGCGCCATCTGCTTCTGCTATTCGGGCGTGTGCCTGCTCTCCAGTTTCGCCCGTGCCGGCCGCTCGGCAAACCGCGGCATGTGCGCCCAGCCCTGCCGCCTCCCCTATGAATTGGTGGACGAGAAGGGCCGCGTGCTCTCCCCTGCCAATCGCGAGCGCCCTCTATGCCCGCGCGACACCAACACTTCCGCCATGCTTGGAGAGCTGCTTGACGCCGGCGCTTCCGCCCTCAAGCTTGAAGGGCGCATGAAAGCCCCGGATTATGTCTACTCCATCGTCGACGTCTACCGTCGCCAGCTGGACGACGTTCTTGCCGGCCGCACCGCCACCGAGACCGACGCACGCGCCCGCGCCCGCCAACTCAAGCGTTGCTTCAACCGCGACTTCACCACCGAGTACCAGCACGGCGCATCCGGCGATGAGATGATGAGCTACGAGCGCTCCAACAACCGCGGCCAGCTTGTTGGCGAGGTCGTCGCCAGCCGCCCCACAGGTCGCGACGTGCGCGGCCTGCACCCGGATGACCGCCGTCGACGCGCCGCCATCGCCCGCATCCGCCTCTACGAGCCGGTCGACAAGGGCGACCTGCTCGAGCTTCGCCATGATGACGAGTTCGACCAATTTCTCACAACGCTCGCCCCCGCCGACGCCGTCGCCGGCGAAACCATCGATTGCGATATCGCTCGCGCCATGCCGGCCGGCAGCCGCGTCCGCGTAATCCGCAGTCAGCGCGCCATCGACACCGCCAACGCCGCCCTCAAGCGCGACATCCTCCGCCACCGCCCCGTTGACGTCCACATCACGGCGCGCCTGGGCCAGCCCTTCACCGTCGCCCTCTCTTGCGTCGACAACCCCTCGCTCACGGCGCGCGCTACCGGCTTTACCGTCGAGCCCGCGCGAACCCGTCCCGTCACCCGCGAAGACCTTATCGAACACGTGGGTCGCATGGGCACCTCGCCCTTCCAAGCCGCCTCGTTTACCGTCGACATGGACGAGGGCTGCGGCATGGGTTTCTCGTCCGTACACAAGGTACGCGCCACCGCCTGCAAGTCGCTGGAAGAGGCCATTCTCTCCCCTTACGCCGCCATTGCTCGCGACCTCGACAACATGGCTCCATTCCCCCAGACAGCTCTGACCGCATCCGCTGTTGTAGCGTCGGCCGCTGCCGAGGGCGCCCCTGCCAAGCCGGAATCTTCTTCCGCCCATAACGACGCTCAAGTCGATTACGCTCCCACCAAGCCCGCCCTCTGCGTCGTTGTCACCACGCCCCACTTCGCCGCACTCGCACGAGAGCTCGGCGCTGACGTCCTCTACGCCACTACGGACTCGCTTGATGCTGCCAACATCTCACCCTCCCAGGCTTCAGAGCTCGGTATCATTCCGCTTTTAGATGAAGTCTGCCGAGAAGGCGATCACAACCGCATCGATCCGTGGGTTCTCGAAGGAACGACCGTCGCGTGCGGCAACATCTCAGAACTAGCCCTCGCCTCCCAACGAGGCGCTACGGCCCAGCTTCGCTCTTGCATCCCGGTGCACAACCTCGCCTGCGCCACCATGCTATCGAAAGCCGGAGCCGCGCTGTTCTGGCTCTCCCCCGAACTCACCCTTACCGAAATAGAGCGCTTCTGCCCAAAGGCGGCAACATCCCTCGCAGCATCTTTCGGCATTGAGGTTTTAGGCAAGCCGCGCGTTATGACCAGTGAGCACTGCATACTTCAGGTCGCCGACGCCTGCATCCACGACTGTGGCTCCTGTCGCCTGCGCCGCAAACCGCTCTGGCTGCGCAATATCGATGGCAAGATGCTACCCGTAACAACCGACATCCACGGGCGCTCCCACCTGTATGATTCCTCGATGATCGATATCACGCCGCAGATTCCCCAGCTCCTCGCCGCCGGTGTCACCCACTTTATGGTTGACACCACGCTTATGGACGAGGACGAGTTCAAACGCGCCATCTCTCACGCCCGCCGCGCGCTCGATGCCGCACTTGCAGGACGCACGCCTGGCAAACGCCTTCAAGGCACCTCTGCAGGCTGCTTGTTTGTCGGCGTAGATTAGGCTACAACTCTGTTGCGCAAATTAACGGGTTGACAAGTATGTTCCAATCTCCCAGATAACCCTGTTAATACGTATAAACCAATGGAATCAAAACACTTCATGCCCTTTGAACCATAAGGTCCAAGGGGCATTTCTTTTGCGAGTCCAATTCAGAACCAGCCAGCTACGTACGTCATCGCCTAAAGCCGCCCATTTCCGACCCGGCACCACTTTGTAGACTCGATACCCAAACGTGCATCCCAACCGTTTTGCTCGCACGCTTGGGCACCCAGATTGGATTTGGGTGCCCAAGCGTTTCTATCAAAGTACGATTACGTTCATCGTGGCACCCGAAAAGAAGATGGATGCCCGTTTGGACATTCGCAGAGCATTCGAAATACACCCGGGCACCCAAATTAAAACTGGACGCCAAAACGGATACAGAGAGAGGGTCTTATATTCGCATGGGAACCCCATGCTAGTTTCGAAGCCCAAACGTACAAACTGTTGAAGAGGCCAAATGCCCGATCACTATGTAGATGAAGTTGGCTGCAGGCACCAACCGCTAAACACGGATATGGCGACGCGCTGGAAAATAAAAAGACCCCAGAGGCCATACGGTCTCCGGGGTCTTTAAAGTGCTTTAAAGCCTAAAACTTAGAACTTGTGGCCGCACTTCTTGCAGATGCGCAGCTTGGTCTTGTGACCATCGAGCTCGCCGGCCTCGTGGCCAACGCGAGTGCGCTGACCGCACTTGGGGCAAACAAGGTTAACGTTGGAGGCGTCGATCGCAGCCTCCTGCGAAACGATGCCGCCCTGCTGGTTCTGCTGGTTGGGCTTGACGGCCTTCTTGACGATGGCGACGCCCTCGACAACGACCTTGCCCTCCTTGGGGAGCGCGCGCAGAACGATGCCCTGCTTACCGCGATCCTTACCGGAGAGCACCTCGACCTTGTCGCCCTTCTTAATGGACATAGACATAGTGGTCTCTCCCTAATCTTAGAGGGTCTCGGGTGCGAGCGAGACGATCTTCATGTACTTCTTGTCACGAAGCTCGCGAGCGACAGGCCCGAAGATACGGGTGCCGACCGGCGAACCATCGTTGTTGATGACGACGCAAGCGTTGTCATCAAAGCGGATGTAAGAACCGTCCTTACGACGGATCTCCTTAACGGTGCGAACGACGACGCACTTGACAACGTCCTTCTTCTTGACGTTGGCGCCAGGCGTGGCCTCCTGCACGGCTGCGACAAAAACGTCGCCGATTCCCGCATAGCGGCGCTTGGAACCGCCAAGCACCTTGATGCAGCGAACCTTGCGTGCGCCGGAGTTGTCGGCGACGTTCAGCATGGTTTGCATTTGAATCATGGTAGTTCCTCCGAACCTAAACCAGCGAGAGGTGCGCCTTCCTAAATGGCGCGAATAGCAACCGGATGGCGCACATCGCTGGGGGTATTACACGTCGTGCTTACTTGGCGCGCTCGATGATCTCGACGAGACGCCAACGCTTCATCTTCGACAGAGGACGGGTCTCCATAACCTTGACGGTATCGCCGAGACCAGCCGTGCACTCCTCGTCATGAGCGTGCAGCTTCTTGGTGCTGGTCATCATCTTGCCGTACTTAGGATGACGCTTGCGCTCCGTGATCTGGACAACGATGGTCTTGTTGCCAGAGATGGAGACGACAACGCCCTGGCGGACCTTACGCGAATTGCGCGCAACAGTCGTTTCAGTCATGTTCTAACTCCTGAAATCTACTCGGCGACAGCGGACTTCTCCGCTGCGATCTGGCGGGCGCGCTGCTCGGTAAGGATACGAGCGATATCCTTCTTCACGACGCCGACACGGGCGGTGTTGTCCAGCTGGCTCGTAGCCATCTGGAAGCGAAGGTTGAAGAGCTCGGCACGAGCCTCTTTCAGCTTCTCTGCAAGCTGCTCGTTCGAAAGCTCACGAATCTCTGCGGGCTTCATTTACTTATCCTCCCCGTTCTGCTGATCAGCGCGGGCAATGATCTTGGTCTTGATAGGCAGCTTGTGCTGGGCAAGACGAAGAGCCTCGCGAGCAATCTCCTCAGACACGCCGGCGATCTCGAACATAACGCGACCCGGCTTGACGACGGCCACCCACTCCTCGGGGTTACCCTTACCAGAACCCATGCGGGTCTCCGCAGGCTTCTTCGTGATGGGCTTATCCGGGAAGATGGTGATGTAGACCTTACCGCCACGCTTCATGTAGCGGGTCATGGCGATACGAGCGGCCTCGATCTGACGGTTGGTGATCCAATGACGCTCGAGAGCCTGGATACCGAAATCACCAAAGTGGAGCTGGGTGTTGCCCTTGGCCTGGCCCTTCATGGAGCCACGCTGCACCTTACGGTGGAGAATACGCTTAGGAGCAAGCACTACTGACCCCTCCTCTCGTTATTGCGACGACGAGGACGGGAAGAGCCCTCGAGAGCCGGGTTGGGAACAGGCTGGCCGGGAAGCTTCTCGCCCAGGTAGATCCAGACCTTGACACCGCAGGAACCCATGGTGGTGTGAGCGGTGGAGGTGCCGTAGTCGATCTTGGCGCGCAGGGTGTGCAGAGGCACGCGACCCTCGCGGTACCACTCGCGACGACCCATCTCAGCGCCGCCCAGACGACCGGAGCACTGGATACGGATGCCCTTGGCGCCAGCCTTCATAGCGGACTGAACGGCCTTGCGCATGGCACGACGGAAGGCAACGCGGCCCTCGAGCTGCTCTGCGATGGACTGGGCGACCAGGTTGGCGTCCAGCTCGGGACGCTTGATCTCGATAACGTCGACGGACAGCTGGCCCTTGGCCACGCCGGCGACCTTCTCGAGCTCGGTGCGAAGGCCGTCGATCTCGGCGCCCTTCTTACCGATGACGATGCCCGGACGGGCGGTAAGGATGATGACCTTCACCTTGTCACCAGCGCGCTCGATCTCGACGCGGGAGACGGCGGCACGGGAGAGACGCTTGTTCAGGAACTTGCGGATCTCGAGGTCGTTACCGAGGGTCTCAGCGTAGTTCTTCTCAGCGAACCAGCGGGAGCGCCAGTTCTCGGTGATGCCAAGACGGAAACCAGTGGGGTAAACTTTCTGACCCATGACGCTTATGCCTCCTTTCGGGGAGCGACGATGATGGTGATGTGGCTGGTGCGCTTGAGGATGCGGGAAGCGGAGCCCTTAGCGCGGGGACGAATGCGCTTCAGGGTCGGACCCTCATCGACATAAGCGGCCTTGATGACCAGGTTGTCGGCGCGCATGCCGTTGTTGTTCTCAGCGTTGGCGACAGCGGAACGCAGAACCTTCTCCACGTCGACAGCAACGTGACGATCGCAGAAATGCAGGATGTCGAAAGCCGCAGCGACGTTCTTGCCGCGGATCAAATCGACCACAAGACGAGCCTTGCCGGGGGAAACGCGCACGTACTTGGCGGTAGCGCGAACCTCGCGAGTCTCGGTATCGGTAGACTTAGTTGCCATTTACGTAGAACCCCCTACTTGGCCTTGTGACCACGGAACGTACGAGTCGGTGCGAACTCGCCCAGCTTATGACCAACCATGGACTCGGTGACGTACACCGGAACATGCTTGCGACCGTCGTGGACGGCGATGGTGTGACCAACCATCTCGGGGAAGATGGTGGACGCGCGGGACCAGGTCTTGACGACGTCCTTCTTGCCTGCCTCGTTCATCGCGGTGATACGCGAGAGGAGGCGAGTCTCCACGAACGGGCCCTTTTTGAGACTTCTGCTCATAAGTGCTTTCTCCTAAAACTCGGTATCTAACTACTTCTTGCGACGACGGATGATCAGGTCGTTGGAGACCTTCTTCTTCTTGCGGGTACGATAGCCCTTCGTCGGCTTACCCCAAGGAGTAACAGAGGGACGACCAGAGGTGTGGTTCTTGCCCTCGCCACCGCCGTGCGGGTGGTCAACCGGGTTCATGACAGTACCGCGGACGGTCGGACGAACGCCCATGTTGCGCTTACGACCGGCCTTGCCGATGACGATGTTGGAGTGCTCGGCGTTGCCGACCTCGCCAACGGTCGCGCGGCAGGTCACGAGGATGCGGCGCATCTCGGAGGAAGGCATACGGACGATGGCGTACTTGCCCTCCTTACCCATGAGCTGGCAAGCGGTACCAGCGGAACGGGCGATAGCAGCGCCCTTACCAGGCTGGAACTCGATCGCGTGGATCAGAGTACCAACGGGGATCTCGGAAAGCGGCATGGCGTTGCCGGGCTTGATGTCGGCGCCAGCGCCGGACACGACGGTATCGCCAACCTTGAGGCCCTTGGGAGCCAGGATGTAGCGCTTCTCGCCGTCCACGTAGTGGAGCAGAGCGATGCGAGCAGAGCGGTTAGGATCGTACTCGATCGTGGCAACCTTGGCGGGCACGCCGTCCTTGTTGCGCTTGAAGTCGATGCGACGATACTGACGCTTGTGGCCGCCGCCCTGGTGACGGACGGTGATGTGGCCATGATTGTTACGGCCAGCCTTCTTGGACAGGGGCTCGAGAAGAGACTTCTCGGGAGTGGTGCAGGTGATCTCGGCAAAGTCCGAAATCGTCTGCCAGCGCCTGCCTGCGCTGGTCGGCTTAAGATGCTTTACAGCCATTAATCTATCCCTTTCATATCAATCCGCTCGCCACCGCAAGCTGGGATCGCGGGTGCGGTGACACCGGATTTACCACGGTATCGGGCGTATCTACTTTTAAGACCCGATCACCATTCTCACGCCTCCCTTTCGGGAGGCCTGAGCATTAAAGAACCTGAGCTTAGGCCTGGTTGCCGAAGACCTCGATGGAGTCGCCCTCAGCCAGGGTGACGATGGCCTTCTTCCAGGAGCGAGTCTTGCCGGTGACATAGCGAACGCGCTTGTTCTTCGGCTTGACGGTCAGGGTGTTGACGCGGGTGACCTTGACGTTGAAGATCTCCTCAACAGCGTCCTTGATCTGATACTTGTTGGCGTCCTTAGCAACCTCGAACGTGTACTTGTTCTGCTCCATGTTGGAGAAAGCACGCTCGGAGACGACCGGACGGATGATCACGGAATGTGCGTCCATTAGGCGAGTACCTCCCCGAAGTGGGTCGCGACGTCAGCGGGCATCAGCAGGGCGCCGTTGTTAACGAGGTCATAAGTGTTGGCCTCGTTGGGCGTGATGATGAACGTCTTGGGAATGTTGCGGAAAGACAGGTAGGCATTGATGTCGTCCTCGCGCACGATGATCGTGAGGCGCTTGCCCTCAAGGCCGAGAGCCTTGAGCATAGCCACAGCGGCCTTGGTGGACGGCTTCTCAAAGCCATAGTTGTCGACGAGAACGAGCTCGTTGTCGCGAACCTTAGCGGAAAGCGCGGAACGCATAGCGAGCTTGACCTCTTTGTTGTTCATACGCTTGGCGTAGGAGCGGGGCTTCGGAGCGAAGACCACGCCGCCGTGACGCCACTGCGGGGAACGGGTCGAACCCTGACGGGCACGGCCGGTACCCTTCTGACGCCAAGGCTTCTTGCCGCCGCCGGAGACCTCGGAACGGGTCTTGGCGGACTGGGTGCCCTGACGCCAGCAGGCCTGCTGGCAGGTAACGATGTGGTGCATAACGTGGAGGTTCGGCTCGATGCCGTAAACCTCAGCAGCGAGCTCGGCCTCGGCGACCTTGGTGCCCTCGCTGTTCTTTACATCAAACTTAGACATGTGGGTGTTCTCCTTGGTATGACTCTGGGCTTAAAAAGGGTTTTGGGCCCTTAAGCCATACGGATGGCGACCAGACCATTCTTGGCACCGGGCACAGCGCCCTTGACCAGAATGAGGTTCTGCTCGGCATCGATGCGGACAACGGAAAGGTTCTTGACAGTCACGCGCTCATTGCCCATGTGGCCAGCCATCTTGACGCCCCTGAGAACGCGGGCGGGATAGGCGCACTGGCCGATGGAACCGGGGTGACGGTGGAAGTGAGAACCATGGGTCATCGGACCACGACGCTGACCCCAGCGCTTGATGCGGCCCTGGAAGCCCTTACCCTTGGACGTACCGATGACGTCGACCTTGGCGGTGTTCTCGAAATCAGCAACGGTAACGACGTCGCCCACCTTGTGTTCCTCGCCGTTCTCGACGCGGACCTCACGAAGGTAACGGACGGGCTCGACGCCGGCCTTAGCAAAGTGACCAGCCATGGGCTTGGTAACGTGCTTGGACTTGATGTCGCCAAAGCCGATCTGAACGGCGTTGTAGCCGTCGGTCGCCTCAGTTTTAACCTGCGAGACGGTGCAGGGGCCAGCCTGGATGACCGTGACGGGAACGATGTTGTCGTTCTCGTCCCAAACCTGGGTCATGCCAATCTTGCGGCCGAGAATCATGTTGATCATGCAAGATCTCCAACTCTCGGTGGTCTTGGGACACTGCGAACACCCCTTGTGTTCGCCCCTAGAGGACCACTACCAACTACGGTGCACGCCGGTTTGCATTCGCCTACCTGCTCTTTACCACGCAACCCTGATGTGGCTCAAACTTGCAGACAGAATCCTCCCTCAACGGGCACAGCTTGATTAGTATACACGTGCCCGCGCGTTTCCATAGCAGTTCATAAAGTCTTCACCTTGTCTGAACTGCAGCTTTACTGCGTCAAAGCGCTCCTCGCCTCTCGACAGAAGCAGGGAGCGCTCTTTTTTTCTTGACAATATTGGCCTGCCTATGCCTTGACCTCATAGACTTCACCTTTATGGCGCCATATTGCAGAGTCGATAAACGGATAACAACCCGTATTTTTTCGCCTAAAGCTTTTGGTTCACAATCGCAGTGTTGCTGAACGTCTCCGCTCGCGGATCGAACGCAAACTTGAGTACGCAACAATTGCCCAACGGCTGATCTTGGTCGCATTGGGCAAGATGCTCCCATGCCAGCTTGAACTGCAGGGTTGCAGACCCGTGCGAAACAGCCAACACATTGCATTGGTCTTCGCCACTTGCTTCTGCCGTAGCAACGGCATCACGCATCAACTGCGTAAACGCCCCGACCATGCGCGCTCTCAATTCGACGCTGCCCTCGCCCCCGTACGGCACGACTTCTTCGCGCGGATCCCACACGTTCAATGGAACATCGTCCACAGAGCCTTCTTCTAGCGAACCGTAGCTACGCTCAATAATGCCCGGACATTCCTGGACAAGCGGAACTTTGTGCCGGCCGTCACGGTACAGGCAGTCGCGGACCACATACGCGGTGTCCATCGCGCGCTTGAGCGGCGAGCTGTAGATGGCGCTAAATGCGACGTCTTGCGAAGCCATCCAGGCGCCCGCGCTCTTAGCCTGCAAGATACCCGCTGAGGTAAGCGGTGAATCGCAGCGGCCCTGCACCAATCTCTGAAGGTTGTAAAGCGTTTGCCCGTGACGGAGCAGGTATAGCGTATACAAGTGCGTTCTCCTTAGAACTTGGCGGCCTTTTCTAGATTGAGACGCGATCTTTCATGAAGCGCGCTACTGGCACGCGCTCACGTAATCATCGTCCACAGTAATCTTGGCAACAGCCTGCGGATATTCCTTAACCACACGGCGCGCGAGCTCAGACCTTAGCTCGTCTGAGGAGAGCTGCATGTCTTCTGGGCGCAGGCAATCGAAAATAACGTTGGTATGCGTTGGACCGGGCACCGTGCGCAAGTCATGGATCGAGAGGCGCGGGTCGATTTCTTTTGCGATCGCATCGATACGGTTGCGCATATCTGACACCGCGGGGTCATCGGTCACGATGGGGTCGTAGTGTAGGGTAACGATAAGACCGTCTTCGTCCTTAAATGCTTGTTCGATGTTATCAAGGACGTCATGGCTGTCCATGGGGTTGGTCTCGGCGGCCATCTCCACGTGAGCGCTAGCGAATTGACGACCGGGACCATAGTCATGGACCATGAGATCATGGGTGCCCAGCACGCCGGGATAGCTCATGATTTTCGACCTGATGTGCGCCACAAGCTTGGGGTCCGGCGCCGAGCCAAGCAGCGGATCAACCGTGTCGCGAAGAAGCTCTACGCCGCTCCATGCGATATATGCCCCAACAGCGAGGCCCGCCCATGCATCGAGCTGGAGCGAGGTGACGCGTGCAACCACTGCTGAAAGAAGGACTGCACCGGTAGCGATGCAGTCGTTTGTTGAGTCTTGAGCGGTAGCGATAAGGGTTTCCGAGTCGATTTTGTTACCCAAAGAGCGGTTGAACGCAGCCATCCAGCACTTAACGAGGATAGACAGAGTCAGAACCGCCACCAACGCCAATGAGAATTCAACCTGTGTAGGATTGACGATTTTATCGATAGACGACTTGATAAGCTCAACTGCCACCAGCAGCACCAAGACGGCGACCGCAAGGCCCGACAAGTACTCATAACGACCATGGCCGTAGGGATGCTCGGGGTCCGCCGGGCGACTTGCAAGCTTGAAGCCCAGCACGCTCACGATGTTCGAAGAGGCGTCGGACAGGTTGTTGAGGGCGTCGGCGACGATTGAAACTGACCCGCTCATTACGCCCACGGCGGCTTTTGCCGCGCACAGCAGAACATTTGCCACGATACACACCATGCCCGCCAGCGCGCCCACCCGTGCTCGGTCTCCACTTGCGCGCTTAATAATCCATTCGCCCATATGCATCCCCCGCTCTTGCTTAGACATGACTTTCGATTGTATTCCTCTTTGCGCACCGCAGCGCAACGCATCGACCATCTGTTGCGGATTCACACGGTGGCGTCGCGACGCTTTACGGGATGCCCGGCAATGCAGCCATACAATGGAACCGGCGGCCTTGGATGTGCGAGCGCAAAGGCAGGCGCGCTTGTACGCTGCGGCCCCCAGCTTGCCCCCGGAAGCCGGAGCGTGCGATAGGGCATCATTCCTGCGCCCGCCTGGGACCCCAGCGGGGTTTTGGGTGCCGCGGCGTGCATGCATACGCTCCTGGCTATACGAACGGGCACCAATTCCTGATTTGGGGACCCTTGCGTACATGGCGACAAAACGATTTTGTCCGTTTGGTCACCCGGCTTCAAGCTGGGTGCCCCAACGGGCTTTAGCCCAGGACTGAACATACGCAAGGGCACCCATACCGTCGATGGGTTCCCACCCGTAGCTATTAAGCCACCGCAAAGATACGAGTGGGCACCAAACATGAAATTAGATTCCCATCCGTAACTATGGAGCTGGCATCATTGGTCCGTACGGCACCCAATTAGAAACTGGGGACCCAAACGGACAGCATCATTGCGCTCATGAAAAACCGATCTTCACATACCTAAGCCAAGCCCCTTCGAACGGCGCTGGAACATTGAAGTTTAGATTCATAGAGAATCACGCGATGCGCACCGGATACCGATAACCAGGCAATCTAATCCGTTTGCCGAATGTTTAATCTGAACATTGAAAACGAGAGAGCCGCCTACCAGCAGAAGAAAGATTACGTCGATATCAACCGATTATCCAGGCAATATGCATGTGCAAGCATAGTAGCCCACACTAACGCAAGGCAGCTTTGATGGGAGGGCGATATGCCGCGTTCGCTTGAGACCACACTTATAAAAAAGATTGCTGATGCATTCTCGAGCGGAAAGCTCTACACCCCCAAAACAGACTCCGAGCGCCGAGGGTTGAAGCGGCGCGTTCTCAAAGGGACGGTAGCGACACCCTATAAGGGCCTCTACGCACTTACGGAGCAATGGGTGGACATGGAGAAGCCGCAGCAATACAAGATGATTATCAAAACGCTCGCAGAGCTTTATCCCAACTGGGTTTTCTGCTCTTTTTCAGCCGCCGTGCTGCACGGTCTCGAAGTTCCCTTTACAGAGATGAATCTGGTTCACATCGCCGCGACTTGCAGCCGACGTACCAACGATTTGGTCTATCACCACATGAAGATCGATAGCCCTGAGAACGTGGACGGAGTGAAATGCGCCTCCATAGAAGGCACCGTATTAGAATGCGTCCGAAAGAGCGACTTTAGATACGCCCTGGCGGTGGCAGATTCATCGCTGCGCTTATTGAGGCGCAATGCAAAGGAAATGATTGAGCGGATAGAGACCAAATGCAAGGGCAGACACGGCATAGCCTACGTCAAAGAGGTCTTTGGCCATGCCAATAGCAGAGCTGAAAACGGCGGGGAATCATATGCGCGAGCAGTGATGATAGAGAACGGCGTTATGTTACCAAAGCTGCAGGTTGAACATTATAATCCAGTCACCAAGACAAAATACAGGGACGATTTTGAGTGGGAGCTCAAGACTGGAAACGTGGCTGGCGAGCTCGACGGAAACAAAAAATATACCCTGATAGCCAAGAATCGAGGAGTAACAATCGAGCAGGTGCTTCTCGAAGAACGTCAACGCGAATCCAGGCTGAGAAACCAGGGGCTCAAGTTCGCGCGATTTACCTTTGACCAGATCCGACACGTCTCTTCTTTCATAGATATTCTCGATTCTTGCGGCATTCCAAGGATTGGAATAAATCCTCGTGCACCAAAGCCGCCGGCTAAGCGAAGAGAGATCGCATCCCGAACGTACAAACGAAAAAGTCAGAGACAAAGATAAGGACTGGGTCAAGGCGGATAATACCCACCAAAAAAGCCCCCTGGCTTATAACCAGAGGGCTTAATGCAAGCTAGTCGTGTCTAAGGCAAGCTTAGAGCTTGATCTCGATGTCGACACCCGCGGGGAGGTCGAGACGCATCAGCGAATCGACGGTGCCGCTGGTGGGATCGAGAATGTCGATGAGGCGCTTGTGGGTGCGCATCTCGAACTGCTCACGGGAATCCTTGTCCTTATGCGGGGAGCGGATAACCGTGTAAAGGTTGCGCTCGGTGGGCAGAGGAATGGGGCCGGAAACGCGAGCACCAGTCTTCTGGGCGGTCTCGACGATGAGCTTCGCGGACTGATCAACAACCTCGTGATCGTAGCCCTTGAGGCGGATCCTGATCTTCTGGCTAGACAACTTGAACCTCCAAATGGAATGCGAGGGCATCCTCGCTGAAATGTACTAACGGTGCGGATGAGCTTAGGCGTTGGTGCCGTTCTTGCTCATGACCTCGTCCATGATGGACTTGGGCGCCGGCTCGTAGGAGTCGAACTGCATCGTGTAGGATGCGCGGCCCTGGGTCTGGGAGCGAAGGTCGGTAGCATAGCCGAACATCTCGCCCAGGGGCACCTTAGCGCGGATGACCTTGCTGCCAGCACGATCGTCCATGCCCTCGATCTTGCCGCGGCGGCCGGACAGGTTGCCCATAACGTCGCCCATATACTGCTCGGGGGTCTCGACCTCGACGGACATGTAAGGCTCGAGAAGGATGGGGTCGGACTTCTTGAGAGCATCCTTGATGGCCATGGAACCGGCGATCTTGAATGCGGCCTCAGAGGAGTCGACCTCGTGGTAAGAGCCGTCGAACAGGGTGACCTTCACGTCAACAACCGGGTAACCAGCGATGACACCGGTGTTCAGCGCCTCCTGAATGCCCTTGTCGATGGACGGGATGTAATCCTTGGGAACGACGCCGCCGACGATGGCGTTGACGAACTCGTAACCAAAGCCCTCTTCCATCTTCTCGAGCTTGATGACGGCGTGGCCGTACTGACCGCGACCACCGGACTGACGGACAAACTTGCCCTCAGCCTTCTCGACGTCATGACCGGGAGCCTCACGGTAGGCAACCTGGGGCTTACCAACGTTAGCCTCAACCTTGAACTCGCGGAGCAGGCGGTCGACGATGATCTCGAGGTGCAGCTCGCCCATGCCGGCGATGATGGTCTGGCCGGTCTCGTGGTTGGTGGACACCTGGAACGTGGGGTCCTCCTCGGCGAGCTTGGTCAGAGCGATGGACATCTTGTCCTGCTCGGCCTTGGTCTTGGGCTCGATAGCAATGTCGATAACGGGCTTAGCGAACTCGATCTGCTCGAGGATGAGCTCCTTGCCCTCCTCGCACAGGGTGTCACCGGTGGTGGTGTTCTTGAGGCCCACGGCTGCGAGGATGTCGCCAGCGGAAGCGCCGTCGACGTCGACGCGGTCGTTCGCGTTCATCTCGAGGATGCGGCCAAAACGCTCGCGGCTGCCGGAAGTGGCGTTGGTGACGTAAGAACCGGCGTCCACATGACCGGAGTACACGCGGAAGAAGGTGAGCTTACCAACAAAGGGGTCGGTAGCGATCTTGAAGGCAAGCGCCGAGAACGGAGCGTCAGCGGAAGCCTCGCGGGTCTCGGTCTCACCGGTCTTGGGGTTGGTGCCCTCAACAGCGGGAACATCCAGCGGGCTGGGCAGGTAGTCGACAACAGCGTCGAGAAGCTCCTGAACGCCCTTGTTCTTGTAGGCGGAACCAACCAGAACGGGGTTGAGCTCGTTAGCAAGGGTGCCCTTGCGGATGGCGGCCTTGAGCATGTCGACGGGGATCTCCTCGTCCTCAAGAACCATCATCATGAGCTCGTCATCGTAGTTCGCGGCGGCGTCGAGCAGCTCAGCGCGCTTTTCGGCGGCAACGTCGGCGAACTCAGCGGGGATCTCGTCCATAGGCTCGGGGTAGGTCATACCCTTATCGTCGGGCTTGAAGTCCCAAGCGGTCATGGTGACCAGGTCGATAACGCCCCAGAACTGATCCTCTGCGCCCATGGGAACCTGGATGGCCACGGCGTTGGCGTTGAGGCGATCCTTCATGGTCTGGATGGCGTTGAAGAAGTCGGCGCCCACGCGGTCATACTTGTTGATGAAGGCGATACGGGGGACGTTGAAGTTGCGGGCCTGGCGCCACACGGTCTCGGACTGGGGCTGAACGCCGGCGACGGCGTCGAACACGGCGACGGCACCGTCGAGAACGCGCAGGGAGCGCTCGACCTCAGCGGTGAAGTCAACGTGGCCCGGGGTGTCGATGATCTGGATGCGGTAGGACTTGTCATCCTTGTGCCAGAAGCAAGTGGTAGCGGCGGACTGAATGGTAACGCCGCGCTCCTGCTCCTGAACCATCCAGTCCATGGTGGCAGCGCCCTCATGGGTCTCACCGATCTTATGCTTCTTACCGGTGTAGTAAAGAATGCGCTCGGTAGTGGTGGTCTTACCAGCATCGATGTGGGCCATGATGCCGATGTTGCGGGTCTCGGAAAGCTTGTACTTGGGCTTAGCCATGAGTCAGTTCCTTCCTTGGAATTACCAGCGGTAGTGAGAGAACGCGCGGTTGGCCTCGGCCATCTTGAAGACGTCCTCACGCTTCTTCACGGAAGCGCCAACGCCGTTGGAGGCATCGAGAATCTCGTTAGCGAGACGCTCGGCCATGGTCTTCTCCTTGCGAGCACGCGAGAAGTTGACGATCCAGCGGATGGCGAGCTGGGTGGAGCGACGGGAGTTGACCTCCATCGGCACCTGGTAGGTAGCGCCACCAACACGCTTGGGCTTGACCTCGAGCGTGGGGCGGACGTTGTCCATGGCCTTCTTGAAGGTGGCAAGAGCGTCACCCTCGGACTTCTCGGCAACGATGTCGAATGCACCGTAGACGACGCGCTCGGCGGTAGCCTTCTTGCCGTCAAGAAGAACCTTGTTGATAAGCTGGGTCACGAGGCGGTTGTTGTACACGGAATCAGGCATGACCTCGCGGCGATTATTCTTTGCTGCACGACGCGGCATATGAAATCTCCTCTATTCGTTGGATCAGGTGTAGTAGCTACTTTGAGACTACTTCGGGCGCTTAGCGCCGTACTTGGAGCGGGACTGCTTACGGTTGTTCACCGGAGCGGAGTCGTAGGCGCCACGGATGACGTGATAACGAACACCGGGGAGGTCGCGAACACGGCCGCCGCGGATGAGGACGATGGAGTGCTCCTGGAGGTTGTGGCCCTCACCAGGAATGTATGCGGTGACCTCGATGCCGTTAACAAGACGGACACGGGCTACCTTACGAAGAGCCGAGTTCGGCTTCTTGGGGGAGGTGGTGAACACGCGGGTGCACACGCCGCGCTTCTGGGAGTTGTGCTGCAGAGCTGCGTTCTTGGACTTCTTGGGAACGGACTTACGGCCCTGGCGAACCAGCTGGTTGATAGTAGGCAAAACGTACTCCTTCTTCGTGATGATTCCAGCTTTATACTTAGTGCAACGGCTTGAATCGAGGCGTCAGCATCCGCCTACGAAACACGCGGTTCGCTACGTTACGCCTGTTGTGCTGCGGTGTCAACAGACCACGCCACCGGGCGTTTCTCTATTTGGCACATTTCACGCAGAATCTTCATAGATGGTCAAAGGAGTGCGTTTTCCGTTAACCAACGAAGCCGTTAACGCTTCTTAGGGCCCTTCTTTGTTGGGCGCTTCTTTGCTTTTTTGGACGAGGAGGGCGCGCTCGTGTTCCCATCACGGTGCTTTACGCGGTAGAACCCCGCGCCCATCACCACCGCGACAACCAAGATGAGCATCCACATGAGTTGGCTTCCAAGAGAGGGAGCGACGGTTTCCATACCAAGCCTTTCCTTGCGCAGCCGGAAGACCACTCCCCCGGACGTATCAACGTGGAGCATTCTACCCAAGCACCCGGCGCTGCCGCGCTCAGCGGGGCAGCGTATCCGCGAGCGGCCGCGCGTCATTCTGGGGAAGGCTCCGGTATGCGACGATTAACACCGCAATCTCTGCCACAAGCGGCAACCACTGATATTGGTCCGGCACCGCGCGGCGATCATGGCGCCCGTTGTAACAACAAACGTGGCCGCATGGTAGGTGACCACAATACCCAGTATAAGGACGAGGAAACCTTTGAGCGCCATTTGGACGTCGACACCTTGCCTTGCCTTGCCTTGATCTTGCAACTGCACGCCTCTCCCCCACGCTCCCCATGCTGCATCTATGGACTAAAACGGGCGAGACAGATTATCTGCCTCGCCCGTATATAGCATTTTGAATGCAGGCGGCTAAGCCCGCTTCAAGTTATGCGAACCGGTCATCAAAACCGGTGCGTAACGACTACTCCTCAAAGGAGTTGTGGCCGTTGGGATCCTCAGGGCTATCGCCATCGTCCTGATCGACCAGCTGGTTGAGCAGCTCGTCGATAGAGGCCATATCCTCGTTGATGATGCCGCCGGATGCCTTGGACTTATCCTCAGCGGGGGCGCCCAGCAACTCCTCGTCCGAATCATAGTGATGACGCGGAGCAGAGGTGCCCAGCAAGATGTCGTCCGGGCCGTCCGGGCTGAAGACCATCTGCAGCAGCTGGGAGAGGTCCTCTTCATCGGCCATATCCTCGGTGTTATCAAGGATGTGGAGCAGGTTGTGGGCCTCCAGGCCGTCGCGCAGCTCCTCGATCGCCTTTGCGCCGATGCCATCGATGCGGAGCAGGTCCTCCTCGGACTTGCCGACCAGGTCGCCAACGGTCTCGATGCCGACCTCGCTGAACTTATTGGTCCAGCGCTGGGAAACGCCAAGGTCGTCGAACAGGTACAAGCGGGCGTCCTCGGCGGAGATGGTGCGGCCATTGCGCGTGAAGGAGCCGTCGCCCGGGTAATCGTCATAGCCAACCCAGTCGAGCTGCTGCGGAAGCTGCTCGTCCAGCTCCTTGAGCTCGGCGGGCGCCCACTCGGGCAGCGCCTTGGAGCCGGGAGCGGTCGCGCCGCCAACGGTTACGTAGCCGTCGGAGGTGCGATAGGTAAGGCTCGCCTCGGAATACGGCTTGAGGCCGGTGCCAACCGGGATCTTCTTGCCCACGATAACGTTGGACTTGAGGTCCAGCAGGTGGTCGACCTTGCCCTCGATAGCGGCCTCGGTGAGCACGCCCGCGGTACGGATGAACGACGCGGAGGACAGCCAGGAGTCGATGGACGCGGCAACCTTGAGGGTACCCAGGATCGCAGCCTCAGAGGTGGGCGGGGTGCCGCCACGACGGGCGACGCGCTCGACCTCGTCCGCGAACTCATAGCGGTCGACGTACTGGCCCAGCAGGTAGCTGGAATCACCGGGGTTGGTGATCTGAACGCGACGCAGCATCTGACGTGCGATGACCTCGATGTGCTTGTCGTTCAAATCAACGCCCTGGCTGGTATAGACGTCCTTGACGTTCTCGACGAACGTATGCATGGTGCTCTCGATATCGGTCAGCTTGCGCAGGTTGCGGAAGTTGACGAAGCCCTTGGTGATCTGGTCGCCGGCGCGGACGGTGCAGCCGTCCTCGATACCGGGCATGAAGCGGACGGACGCGGGAACGCGCTTCTCCTCGAGCACACGGGTGTGATCGTCGGAGTCGGTCAGGGTCAGGACGTACTCGGACTTCTCCGGCTTGATGGAGAGGCGACCGGAGAACGGAGCCAGGTCGGCCTCGCGGCCCAGGATCTTCTCGTTGACGTTTCCGACGACGTCGAACATACGGCCAACGGTAGGCAGACCCTGCGTAATGTCGTCGACGCCTGCAACGCCACCGGAGTGAATGGTACGCATCGTAAGCTGCGTACCGGGCTCGCCGATGGACTGAGCGGCGATGATGCCGACGGCGGTGCCGATGGCGACGGGACGACGGGTAGAGAGGTCCCAGCCATAGCACTTCTGGCATACGCCGTACTTGGAACGGCAGGTCAGCAGCGCGCGCAGGGTGACCTTCTTGAGGCCGGCGTCAACCAGCTTCTGGATGTCGGCAACGCTCTCGATGTACTGGTCGCGCTCGAACAGGACGGTGCCGTCGGCAGCAACGGCATCCTCGGAGAAGCAGCGGCCAACCAGATCGGCGTTGAGCGAGTCGGTGCCGGGGATGATGAGGTTGTAGGAGCAGCCCTCCTGCGTACCGCAGTCCTCCTCGCGGACGATGACGTCCTGGGCGACGTCGACCAGACGGCGGGTAAGGTAACCGGAGTCGGACGTGTGGGACGCGGTGTCGACCAGGCCCTTACGAGCGCCGTACGTGGAGATGAAGTACTCCAGGGGCAGCAGGCCCTCGCGGAAGTTCGCCTTAATGGGAAGGTCGATGGTCTCACCGGACATGTCCGCCATAAGGCCGCGCATGCCGCCGAGCTGACGCAGCTGGGTCTTGGAACCACGAGCGCCGGAGTCGGCCATCATGTAGATCGGGTTCTCCTCGTCGAACATGTCGAGCATGAGAGCGGCGACCTTGTCGGTGGCGGCGGTCCACTCGTTAACTACCTCGGTGTGGCGCTCCATCTCGTTGATGAAGCCCTCTTCGAAGTACTCGTTAATGGAGTCGACACGGTCTTGGGCCTCGGCCAGAATCTGGGGCTTCTCATCAGGGATGAGGGCGTCCCACAGGGAGATGGTGAGGCCGGCGCGGGTAGCGAAGTGGAAACCGGCGAACTTGATGGCGTCCAGGATGGGGCCGACCTCGGCCTGCGGATAGCGATCGCAGCAGGCGGCGACCAGCTTGCCCACATCGCCCTTGACCATCTTGTAGTTGATGAACTCGTAGTCCGCGGGCAGGCACTGGCGGTTGAAGATGATGCGGCCGATGGTGGTCTCGAAACGGCAGGTCTTGTTGCCCGTCACATCGTAGTCCACAAACTCGTTGCGATCGTTCTTCACACGGAAGTAGCTGTGCTCCTCGTCGAAGTAATTAGCCTCGGCCTCGGAGACGCGAACCTGGATCTTGGCCTGAAGGTCAACCTCGGCACGGGCATCATAGGCGTTGAGCGCATCGTCGAAGCTGGCGAACACGTGGCCCTCGCCAGGCAGGCCGTCGCGAGCCTGGGTGAGGTAGTACACGCCAATGATCATGTCCTGGGAAGGAACGTTGACCGGCTTGCCGGATGCGGGCGAGCGCAGGTTGTTCGCAGAGAGCATGAGCACGCGCGCCTCGGCCTGAGCCTGAAGCGACAGCGGCACGTGCACGGACATCTGGTCGCCGTCGAAGTCGGCGTTGAAGGGGGCGCAGACCAGCGGGTGCAGGTGGATTGCCTTGCCCTCGACCAGAACGGGCTCGAAAGCCTGAATGGAGAGGCGGTGCAGCGTAGGTGCACGGTTGAGCAGGACCAGACGGCCGTCGATGACCTCTTCCAGGATGTCCCAGACAAAGCTGGCGCCGCGCTCGATCGCGCGCTTGGCGCCCTTGATGTTCTCGACCTTGCCAAGCTCGACCAGGCGCTTCATGACGAAGGGCTTGAAGAGCTCCAGCGCCATGGTCTTGGGCAGACCGCACTGGTGCAGCTTGAGCTTGGGGTCCGTAACGATTACGGAACGTCCGGAGTAGTCGACGCGCTTACCCAGCAGGTTCTGACGGAAGCGGCCCTGCTTGCCCTTGAGGGCCTCGGCAAGGGACTTGAGCGGACGACCGCCACGTCCGGAAACCGGACGGCCGCGACGGCCGTTGTCGAACAGTGCGTCGACGGCCTCCTGCAGCATGCGCTTCTCGTTGTTCACGATGATCGCGGGAGCATCGAGGTCGAGCAGGCGCTTAAGACGGTTGTTACGGTTGATAACGCGACGATACAGATCGTTCAGGTCGGACGCAGCGAAGCGACCGCCGTCGAGCTGGACCATAGGACGAAGATCGGGCGGAATGACCGGAATGACGTCGAGGATCATGTTAGCGGGGTCGTTGTGGCCCTTCAGGAAGGCATCGACGACCTCAAGGCGCTTGACGGCTTTCTCGCGCTTCTGCTTCTGGCCATCGACGTCGGCGATGACGGCCTTCAGGCGCTCGGACTCGGACTCCAGGTCGATGGCGGCCAGCAGGTCGCGAACGGCCTCGGCGCCCATGTCGCCGCTGAAGTACATGGAGTAGTAGCGCTTCATCTCGCGGAACAGCGGCTCGTCGGAGATCAGGTCGCGCTCGGAAAGCTTCATGAATGCCTGGAACGCGTCGGAGCGCAGCTGCTTCTCGTCCTTGCACTCTTCCTCGATGTCGATGATGCCGGCGGCGATCTCCTCCTGGGTCAGGGGCTCCTCATCGGAGAACTCATCGAAGTTCTCGGGGTTGCCCTGCTCCTTCAGAGACTCGATCTGGCGTGCGCACTCGGCGTCGATCTCCTCGAGGTCGGCGGCGAGCTCCTCGCGCAGATCCTCCGCGTCGGCCTCGCGCGCCTCGTAGTCGACGTGCGTGATGATATAGCTGGCGAAGTAGAGCACCTTCTCCAGGTCCTTGCTCTTGATGTCGAGCAGGCGGCTCATGGGGAAGCTGGTGGGGCTCTTGAAATACCAGATGTGGCTTACCGGGGCGGCAAGCTCGATGTGGCCCATGCGCTCGCGACGCACCTTGGCCGAGGTGACCTCGACGCCGCAGCGCTCGCAGACGATGCCCTTGAAGCGAATGCCCTTGTACTTGCCGCAAGAGCACTCCCAGTCCTTGGCGGGACCGAAGATCTTCTCGCAGAACAGGCCGTCCTTCTCGGGCTTGAGGGTACGGTAGTTGATGGTCTCGGGCTTCTTGACCTCGCCGTAAGACCAGGAGCGGATCTTGTCGGCGCTGGCAAGGGAGATCTTTACCGCGTCAAAATCAGTAGCTTCGAAATCTGCCACAGTTTCTACTCCTTATCAGTGGTGGAAGCGGCCAGCTCGCCGATGAGGGCTTCGGCTGCATCCGCAGAGGTGTCGGCCTCGTCGATGGAGGGAAGGGTGTCCAGGTCGGCCAGGACGTCGTCCACGCCCGCGGTCTCGGCTACGGTCTCGGGCTCCGGCTCGTGGTCGCGGATGGGCTCGATGTCGAGCGCGAGCGAGCGGATCTCCTTGACCAGAACCTTGAAGGACTCGGGAATACCGGCCATGGGGACGTTGTCGCCCTTGACGATCGCCTCGTAGGTCTTGACGCGACCGACGGTGTCGTCGGACTTGACCGTGAGGATCTCCTGCAGGACGTTGGAAGCACCGTACGCGTACAGTGCCCAAACTTCCATCTCACCAAAGCGCTGGCCGCCGAACTGGGCCTTACCGCCCAGGGGCTGCTGGGTAACCAGGCTGTAGGGGCCCGTCGAACGCGCGTGGATCTTGTCGTCGACCATGTGGCCGAGCTTCAGGATGTAGGAGGTGCCGACGGTGATGGGCTCGCGGAACTCCTCACCCGAACGGCCGTCGAACAGGCGGGTCTTGCCGCGCTCGTCCAGCTGGGTGACAAAGTCGGTGCGCATGTGGTCGCCCAGGCGCTCGGTGGCCAGGTTGACCATGTTCTTATTGGCGCGGCGGATGACCTCGGCGATCTCGTCCTCATGGGCGCCGTCGAAGACGGGGGTCGCCGTAAAGAACGGACCGGGGACATACTTGTCGGAATCAGCGTTGTCCCGATCCCAACCGCAGGCGGCGGCCCAGCCAAGGTGGCACTCGAGCAGCTGGCCGACGTTCATACGGGAGGGAACGCCCAGGGGGTTCAGGATGACGTCGACAGGGGTGCCGTCTGCCATGTAGGGCATATCCTCGACCGGCAAGATCTTGGAGATAACGCCCTTGTTGCCGTGGCGGCCGGCGATCTTGTCGCCCTCCTGGATCTTACGGCGCTGGGCGACGTAGACGCGGACCATCTCGTTGACGCCCGGAGCCAGGTCGTCGCCGGCCTCGCGGCTGAAGCGAGCGACGTCGATGACTCGACCGTAGGAACCGTGGGGCATCTTAAGAGAGGTGTCGCGAACGTCATGGGCCTTGGCGCCAAAGATGGCGCGGAGCAGGCGCTCCTCGGCGGTCAGAGCGCTCTCGCCCTTGGGCGTGACCTTACCGACCAGGATGTCGCCGGGGCCGACCTCGGCGCCGATGCGGATGACGCCGTCCTCGTCCAGGTTGGCGAGCATATCCTCGGAAAGGTTGGGGATCTCGCGGGTGATCTCCTCGGGACCCAGCTTGGTGTCGCGAGCGTCGATCTCGTGGCGAGAGATGTTGATGGTGGTCAGCAGGTCCTCGGCCACTACGCGCTCGGACACGACGATAGCGTCCTCGTAGTTGTAGCCTTCCCAGCTCATGTAGGCGACCGTGAGGTTCTGGCCCAAAGCGAGCTCGCCGTGATCGGTGGACGGGCCGTCTGCCAGGGGCTGGCCCTTGACGACCTCATCGCCCACGCGAACCAGCGGACGGTGGTTGATGCAGGTGGACTGGTTGGAACGCTGGTACTTGGGCAGGTGATACTCGTCCATACCGCCAGCGTGCTTAACGATGATCTTGCGCGCGTCGGCGAAGATGACCTCGCCGGCGTGCTTGGCCAGGGTGACCTCGCCGGAGTCCAGCGCAGCGCGACGCTCCATGCCGGTGCCGACGTACGGGGCGGCAGGGTGAACCAGGGGCACAGCCTGACGCTGCATGTTAGCGCCCATGAGGGTACGCTTGGCGTCGTCGTGCTCCAGGAACGGAATGAGGGTGGCGGCGACGGAGATCATCTGACGCGGGGAGACGTCCATGTAGTCGACCATCTCGACGGGCACGTCTGCGGGAGCACCGAAGGAGCCGTCGAAGTCGCGGGTACGGGCGACGATGGTGTGGGGACGAACCAGGTTGCCGTCGGCGTCGGCGACCACGAACTCATTGGTCTCGGGGTCGAGCGGAGTGTTCGCCGGGGCGATGATGTGGTTCTCTTCCTCGTCAGCGGTCATCCAGTCGATCTGGTCGGTGGCGACGCCGTTCTCAACGCGGCGATAAGGGGCCTCGATGAAGCCGTACTCGTTCACTCGAGCGTAGAGGGACAGAGAGCCGATCAGGCCGATGTTGGGGCCTTCGGGGGTCTCGATGGGGCACATGCGGGAGTAGTGCGAGTTGTGGACGTCGCGGACGGCGGTAGGCACGTTGGTGCGGCGGCTGGAGCCGGACTTGTGACCAGCAAGGCCACCGGGGCCCAGGGCGGACAGGCGGCGCTTGTGGGTAAGACCGGTCAGCGGGTTGGCCTGGTCCATGAACTGGGACAGCTGGGAGGAGCCGAAGAACTCCTTGATGGCCGCCACGATGGGACGGATGTTGATGAGGCTCTGCGGGGTGATCTCGTCGATGTCCTGGGAGCTCATGCGCTCGCGGACCACGCGCTCCATACGGCTCATACCGATACGGAACTGGTTGGCCACCAGCTCGCCGACGGTGCGGATGCGGCGGTTGCCGAAGTGGTCGATGTCGTCGGTCTTGTAACCGGGGGTGCCGGCGGCAAGCTCGAGCAGGTAGCGCAGGGTGGCGACGATGTCCTCGTCGGTCAGCACCGCAACGTCCTCGGTGGTGTCGAGGCCGAGCTTCTTATTCACCTTGTAGCGGCCGACGCGAGCCAGGTCGTAGCGCTGCGCATTGAAGAGCAGGCCCTCGAGCAGGCTGCGGGAGGCGTCGACGGTGGGTGGCTCGCCCGGACGCAGGCGACGGTAGATCTCGATGAGGGCGTCCTCGCGGGTGAGGGCGGTATCGCGCTCGATGGTGCGTTTCACGACATCGGAGTCACCGAGCATCTCGATGATCTCGTCGTTGGTGGTAGCGATGCCCAGCGCGCGCAGGAACATGGTAGCGGACTGCTTGCGCTTGCGGTCGATGGAGACCACCAGCTGGTCGCGCTTGTCGACCTCGAACTCCAGCCAAGCGCCGCGAGCGGGGATGATCTGCGCTTTGTAGACCTGCTTGCCGCCGTCCATCTCGGAGCTGTAGTACACGCCCGGGGAGCGGACCAGCTGGGAGACGACGATGCGCTCGGTACCGTTGATGATGAAGGTGCCCTGGTCGGTCATCATGGGGAAGTCGCCCATGAAGACCAGCTGCTCCTTGATCTCGCCGGTCTCCTTGTTGGTAAGGCGGACATCGGTGAGAAGCGGAGCCTGGTAGGTCATATCCTTCTCGCGGCACTCCTCCACGGTGTGCGCGGGGTCGCCGAACTGGTGCTCACCAAAGGTGACCTCCAGGATATGGTTCTGGCTCTGAATGGGGCTGGACTCCTTGAAAGCCTCGCGGAGCCCATCGGTCATGAAGCGGTCGAAGCTCTCCTTCTGAACGGAGATAAGGTTCGGAAGCTCCATCACCTCGGGGATCTTTCCAAAGTTGACGCGCGTGCGCTCTGTTGCCGTTACCGGCTGGGTGGCTTTTGCATCACTCACCAGGCGTTCCCTCCTTCTTGGGAAAATGCGGTTTGCTTGGCGTTCGGTCGCATGTCGTATACACTGTTCCGCGATCGCTGACGCACATCGAAAACGTGCTCTTGACATCTCGACAGAAATCGCCATATATCGCAACCTATTAGTTTAGCAACTACGAACCGTTTGGCAATAAAAGTCTTGACTATAGTTTGGTTTTGGATTAGGCAAAAAAGTTTAAACTAAACCCGCAGGTAATTGAGCTGAACAGAACATGTGTTCATGTTGTTCTAATGGAGACGTTGTATTACGTGCGCATGTCACAAGGCAGGCTGGATTTTAGGAACCGCCGCAAACCAATAGATGGTTAAAAGAAAATGCCCCAACCACAACGGTTGAGGCATTCCATTCAAGCAAGCTGTCATTATGACCACGCTGGGCTTGTTCTAGCTGGCGTATATGGACGAGCGTTTGGACGAGGCCGCCTAGCGACGGACCAATCCCCCGCGCTCGTCGACGGCCTCCCAGAACTCCTCGGCGAAGCGGGGGTCGGCCGCGGCCATGAGGGCGTTGGTCGCGATCCAGCCCGACGGCGTGCCGGTGTCGTAGCCGGACAGCGGGTCGATGACCACGGCGTACATGGCCTCGCGCTCGAGCGAGCGGGCCATGGCGTCGGTCAGCTGGATCTCCCCTCCCTTGCCGGGCTCCTGGTCGGCCAGCAGGTCCATGACCAGCGGCGAGAGCAGGTAGCGGCCCACGATGTAGAGGTTGGAGGGGGCCTCCTCGGCGGCGGGCTTCTCCACCAGGCCGGAGACGCGCCACACCGCGCCGGGCTCGTCGTCGGCGACCCCGCCGAGGCCCTCCAGGGTGTCGACGCGCTCGCCCGCGATGACGCCGTAGCGCGAGACGTCGGCCGGCGAGCAGGGCGCCACCGCGATCACGGACGCGCCGGCGTGGGCGCGGGAGACCTCGAGCATGCGGGTGCAGATGTCGCGCGAGGGGACCACGTAGTCGCCGAGCAGCACCAGGAAGCTCTCGCCGGCAACGGCGTCGGCCACCGAGCGGATGGCGTGGCCCAGCCCCTTGGGCTCGTACTGGTAGCGGAAGTCCACGGGCATGTCGCCGGCCTGGGCAACGGCGTCGGCGTAGCCGTCCTTGCCGCGCTCGCGAAGCAGCGCCTCCAGCGAGCGGTCGGGCTGGAAGTAGCTGAGCAGCTCGGGCTTGCCGGGCGAGGTCACGATGACGGCGCCGTCGACCTCCTCGGGCTCCAGCGCCTCCTCGACCACGTACTGGATGACCGGCTTGTCGAGCACCGGGAGCATCTCCTTGGGGGTGCACTTGGTCGCCGGCAGGAAGCGGGTGCCGAGGCCGGCTGCGGGGATGATAGCCTTCATGGCCTTCCTTTCGTCCACGCCTTTATGACGCGGATCAATAACGGGCTTTTCGCCCATAAACAATTGAGTCACAGTCCTACAGGATACCGTCCGAATGCTTGCGCGCTACCCCCTTTTGAGAAAATGCAGCTTAAATACGCACCTTCCGATTATTTAACACGTCCGCATCAACGTATCGAGGAGGCGGGGCACCAAAAAAGGAGGCCCGGCGAACCAGACCTCCTTTAAGACATTGAATGTCAGACCGCGGCACGGGGCCGTACGGTCGTAGCCGGCAGGCGAATCGCCTGCAGGAAACTACTTGATGGTGACAGCAGCGCCGGCAGCCTCGAGCTTCTCCTTGGCAGCCTCGGCGTCCTCCTTCTTGGCACCCTCGAGAACAGCCTTGGGAGCGCCCTCGACGACCTCCTTGGCCTCCTTCAGGCCGAGGTTGGTCAGCTCGCGAACGACCTTGATGACCTGGATCTTGTTGTCGCCGAAGCCCTCGAGAACAACGTCAAACTCGGTCTTCTCCTCGGCCTCCTCAGCGGCAGCAGCGGGGCCAGCAACGACGGCAGCGGGAGCAGCGGCGGAAACGCCGAAGGTCTCCTCGATGGCGGAAACGAGCTCGGAAGCCTCGAGCAGGGTCATCTCTTTCAGGGCCTCGATGATCTCATCGGTGGTAAGCTTAGCCATTTCTAAGTCCTTTCGATTTCCCTGCGCTTTTCGCAGGGAGATTAATTAAGTAGCGCGGCGCATATGCGCCAGGGGTGCGGCCTTACGACCGCGAGCATGGTGGCGACTAGGCCGCCTTCTGCTCGGAGATCTGCTGGACGCAACGGGCGAGACCGCTGGAAACGCCGTTGACGCAAACAGCGATGTCGCGAGCGAAGCCGTTGATAAGACCGGCGATCTGACCCAGGAGCTGATCCTTGGTGGGAAGGTCTGCGATAGCGTTGACCTCCTCGGCAGTAACTGCCTTACCCTCGGAAATGCCACCCTTGATCTCCAGAACGCCCTTGGACTTCTTAGCGAACTCCTTAAGCGCCTTCGCGGCCTCGACGGGCTCGTTCTCGTAGAAGACATAGGCCAGGGGACCAACGAGGATGTCATCAACGTTGGGCTGCTCCTTGTTCTCCAGAGCGATGCGGACGAGGTTGTTCTTGTACACCTTCATCTCAGCGCCGAGCTCACGAAGCTGATGACGCAGCTCCTGGGCCTGCTTAACGGTCAGACCGTTGTAGGACACCATGAACACACCAGCGTTGGCCTCGATGCTAGACTCGATCTCAGCAACCTTGTCGATTTTGTACTGCTTGGGCATTAGTACACCTCCTTCTCGTTTTTTCCGGGCACGTCCGCGCCTGACATGGCGGGGGTTGTGTCTCGAAAAAAGAAACCCCCGTGCTGCAAGAGCAACGGGGGCGAGAAGACATATCTGCTCGACCACCTCGGCTGGCGGGAACTCCCATTAAGCCGCGGTCGGCGCTTGCCTCCCTTGGCACCTGCTGTCTCTGGCAGCGGAATCGTGCGTGAACTTCTGTAGTATGCCGAGCCGCCATGTCAGAGTCAAGGTTTGAGATACAAGGAAGCGCGGCTCAACACGTCCTCCACATTTTATAGACCAGCGACAAAAGAACCCAGGCGGCGCAGGCCCTCGTCCAGATCATCGTCCGCGATGCAATAGGAAAGCCTCACGTAGCCCGGAGCGTTAAAGCATGTTCCCGGCACAAGCGCCACGCCCGCTTCGCGAATGGCCCGCTCGCAGAATTCATTGGACGATAATCCGGTTTGCTCGACGCGCGGAAATGCGTAGAACGCGCCGGCGGGCTCGACCACCGGCAGCCCCATGTACGCCAGCTGCGCCAGCACGCGGTCGCGCCGGGCGCGGTACGTATCAAGTTGATGCGAGGGATCGAACTCGAGGGCGCGGACGGCCGCGGGCATGCAGAACGATACCGCGGAAGACACCGTGAACTGGTGGGCCTTGGCGATCTGGTCGATCACGGGATGGGCGGCGGCGACCCAGCCCATGCGCCATCCGGTCATCGCCCAGGGCTTGGAGAAACTCTCGACCACCACCACCTGCTCCCGAAGATCCTTGTCCACACGGGCGGCAAGGCGCTCGTAGCCGGGCTCATAGACCAAACGGTTGTATACGTCGTCGCACACCACGTAGATGCCGTGGGCGCGGGCAACGTTTACGACCGCGTCGAGCGAAGCGGACGCGAGCACGCAGCCGGTGGGGTTGTTGGGCGAAGTGATGACCAACGCCTTGGTGCGCGGTGTCACGCATGCGGAAAGCGCTTCCTCGTCCAGTTGAAACGCAAAGGGCGCGGTATCGAGATACACCGGAGTGGCATGATTCATGACCACCAGGGATTGGTAGAGGCCAAACGCCGGCGTGGGGATGATGACCTCATCACCCGGGTTGAGAAGCGCGGCGAATGCGGCGGCAAGGGCCTCGGTCGCGCCCACGGTCGCTATCACCTCATCCGGCGCATAGGACACACCCTGCCGGGCCATGTATACGCTCAGGGCGCGGCGCAGCTCGTCCGTTCCGTTGTTGGGAGGGTAATGGGTCTGCCCCAAATCCAGCGCAGACTTGGCGCCCTCGCGCACGGATGTGGGCGAATCGAACTCGGGCTCGCCCAGGGCAAGGGCGATACAGCCCGGCGTTTGGGCAGCCAGGGCGCTAAAGCGGCGAATCCCGCTGGGCTCAAGCGTTGCCAGGGCTTCGTTGGTCGATTTGCGCATAACGGCCCCTTCCATCGCGACTTTTGCATAAGGATACTTCAGCCATGCCGCGATTTCTATATTATGGAGGTATTGAAACATTCTCAGCCGCCTACAAACCCGCAGCGCAGGGCCGCGGGGAACCCGGGCGCCAGAAGGGACGCATCCACCCCATGAGATTGCTGATCTGCGACCGGCCGCGCGCCGAGTTTGAGAGCCCGGGCGTTGCCTCCTTGTTTGACGCGGCGTTTTGTCTTGAGGATGTGGACGATGCCCCCTGCCCCGGCGTCGCAGGAGACCTCGGGGAGACCGCGGTCCGACTTGCCGCCTCCCTTGACGGCGCCGACGAGCTTTGGATTGCCTCGCGCTCTTTTTGCGGCCAGGTGTCCGCCCCCGTCATGCGCGCACTGGAGCTGGCGCGCGACGGTAGGCATGGCGGCGGCCGTGTCGACAAGAGGGCGCTGCCGGAGCGCAGCCTTCACGCTTGGCTATACGGCGTGGACCAAAACGCTTACGAGGAACAGGGCCTGGCCCGAATGTTTGCGGCGCGCCTTGCCCCGGAGCTTGGGGCCAACCTTGCCGAGTGCCGCGTTGTCGATACGTTTGACCTGCGATTATTCAAGCAGCTTGGCTCGCTTCCGCACGGAGGCGCGACAAGCGCGGCGCACATCCCCCTATCCCCCGCGCCTTCTGCCCCCGCCGGAACCGCACGATCGATCGCGCTGCTTGACGCCGGCGCTCCCAACGACGCCGTGCGCGCCCTTTTGGACGATTTCGAAGATGCGCTCTTGGCATACGACCGACTCTCAAGCAGGGCGTTGGACGCTGCAAATATAACCGAGCCCCCGCGCTTCGAGCGCCTTTGCTGCCACGGCGCGAAGGGTGCGGCAAACGAAGCGCCCGACGCCGACCCCGTTCTCGATACGCTCGCCACCTGCGACACGTTGGTAATTGGCTGCCCCGTCCAACTTGGCGCCCTACCGTCCCGCCTTGTTCGCACGCTCCAAGATTGGACGGCGGCCACGCGCCTTCGCAAAGGAATGCGCATCTACGCCATCTGCACCACGAACGAATGCGACCCCGACCAGGCCAACCTCTCGCTTGAGGTGCTCCGCCTGTTTTGCCATGACAACAACCTTGTTTGGGGCGGCGGGCTCTGCGTCGCCGGCGCCGCTGCCGTGGCGGCATTCGCCCACACCGAGCGCATGGGCCGGAAGCGCCGTGGATGCTCCGAAGCCATCGACCGCCTCATAGGGGCCGTGCGCGCGGGACTCAGCATCGCGGACGCCGCCCGCCGTTTTGGCTCCACGGACCCCCTTGTACCCTCCAACATCATCAACGCGCCCTGTGCGCTTCCCGCCTGGGCATACAAGCTGATGTGCGCCCGCTTTAACCGCGCCTAGGCAACGCGGCGCACGCAGCATCCGCATCGCCCCCAACAAGCAAAGGAGACGCCCATGACCTGGCTAGGCATCGACGGAGGCGGAACCAAAACCGCTTGCACCCTGTACGACGAATCGCTGCAGCCCCTTGCCCGCACGACGTTTTCCACCTGCCACTACGCCCAAGCGGGCACTGATGGCATGGCTTGCGTCTTCCGCGATTGCCTGGCATGGGCGCGGCGGCACGGCTTGGACCAGGACGGAGGCGTGGGTCTTGGCATCTGCGGCTACGGCGAGGGAGCCGAGTCCGACCGCGCCATCGAGGCCGCCGTGAAGGCCGCGGTGGGAACTCGTCCCTATGCCCTGGTCAACGACGTCGACGCCGCGTGGGCGGCGGGCCTGGAACTTGCGGACGGCATCGCCGTTATCGCGGGCACCGGCTCGATCGCGCTTGGTGTGCGAAACGGCGCCAGCATGCGTTGCGGCGGGTGGGACTATCTATTGGGGGACGAGGGCAGCGGCGGCTGGATTGGCAAGGAGGCCCTGCGCGCCTTCACCCGCCAAAGCGACGGGCGCGACCAGCGCGGGCCTCTCTACCGCGCCCTTAAACGAGAACTCGGCCTGATAGACGACTTCGACATCATCCGCTTTGCCCAGGACCACCTACATGACCGCACGCGCATTGCGTCCCTTAGCGTCTTGGTGGCCCAGGCAGCACGCGAGGAAGACGCATCCGCGCGCCGCATCTACCAGCAGGCGGCCGAGGAGATCGCCCAGATGGTCGAGACGATTATGCGAGAACTCTTTGATAAGGACGGCTTCGAGGAGCGCGGCAGCGCAAGCTTGGACGCCCTTGTTCCCGTTACCTATATTGGAGGTGTCTTCAACGCGGGCGACGTACTGCTCGACCCCCTTCTCCACGCCTTGCCAGCGCGTTGCCGGCTAGTCGCTCCCCTGCATGAGCCCAGCCTGGGGCCGGTGCTTATCCTGCGCGAACGCCTGGCGCGCCACGGTTGTTAAAGCCGCGCCGGAAACGCCGCGAGCCTTTAGCCTTTCTTTAGCATCGCGGATGCATGAAGCGGAACCCTTGCAGGGTATAAGCTGCGCAACGCGATACCGCGCGGCCCACAAGGATTGGAGCTTCCATGCTGATCACCACCACGCCCAGCGTCGACGGATACACCGCCGCTCGCTACCACGGCATCGTTTTTGGCGAGGTCATTTCCGGCGTCGACTTTATTCGCGACTTCACCGCGGGCATACGCAACATTGTCGGCGGCCGCAGCAAGGGTTATGAGGACGAGCTGGTCGAGGCCCGCGAGGACGCCCTGCGCGAGATGGCCGAGCGCGCCGAAGCGCTGGGCGCCAACGCCGTAGTGAGCGTCGACGTGGACTACGAGGTACTGGGCCAGGGCAATATGCTTATGGTCACGGCTTCCGGCACCGCCGTGGAGCTTGTCGCCAAGGCGTAGCGCGAGACGCAACGCGAGTCCAAGCGGGGCTTGGGGAGCGCGCGGGCAACGGGCGATCGAAGCGCCGGCGCTTACGCGGCATCTTCAAGCTCCCGCTCCTCCTCCACCGAATCCGCGATACGGCGGCGCAAAAACACCATGCAGATAAGCGGGAACAACGCGACCAGCGAGCTCGCCAGCACCAACGTCTGCTGAACGCCCAGCACACGCGCTAGCCAGGGAGCCATGAACAAAGGCACCACGCCTGCCACGCTGTAACCAAAGCCCATAACCGCGCTCACGCGGCCCAAGGCGGAAAGCGGAGCATGCATCTGCACCAACGTGCTCTGCAGAGGGCCGATCACGCCAAACGAGAATCCCAACAGCATCTGGCCCGCCATGGCAACAACCACAAACGGCGTTCCCACATATACCAGGCACCCCAAGCCCATGGAAAACAGCGCCAAAAGCAAGAACCTCATATTGGTGAAACGCGCCGGCAGGCGCATAAGGATGACCGATCCCGCAATGGCGCCTATGCCCGCCGCGCTTGACAACCAGCCCATCCACTCGACCCCCACGTGCAGCACGTCGCGATAGAACAGAGACTCCAAGGGGTCGAAGGCGCCATAACCAAAGTATGTGAGGAACCCCACGGCAAGGAGCATGCGCAGCGTAGGCTTTGCCGCCACGGCCAAAAAGCCCGCGGAAAGCGAGTTGTCGCTATACTCCGCCCCCTCCTCTTCCGCAGGCTGGCGCAGGGGGTGGAAGCCGGCGGCGGGGACAAGGCCCGCAAGCGCCATGACCGCGCCAAACACAAAGACCATGCGGGTAGAGGATACCGATGTAATCGCGCTTCCCACCAAGGGGCCGACCACCACCGTGAGGTTGGTGACGGCCGAGAGCATGGGGTTGATGCATGACAGCTCGTCCGCATCATCCGTGATGTAGGCAGCGTAGGAGCGCGCGACGATGTCTTCGATTCCCCACGCAAGGCCAAAGACCGCCGAGCAGATAAGAATGCCCTCGACCGTATCCGCTAGCACCTGGAATAGCGCCGCGGAAACGCAGGTAGCGACAACGCTGATGAGGAAGTGCCGACGCGGCCCCAGCGAGTCGAGCATGGCGCCGCCCACAAAGTTGCCAATCACGGTCGCCAGGTTGATGAGGCCCACGGAAAACGTGGTAGACAGCGCCGTGCCGCCAAGCGAATACGTAAGCGTTCCCAAGATTCCTATGAAGTAGCACGCGAGCATTCCCACGTGACCGCAAAACCTCATAATCACCAGGCGGCGGGCCATGGGTGACAGCGAGCGCAGCTTTTCGACAAGCGACATGCAGCGCACCCCCAAGACATATCGATTGTTTGCATAACAGCAGTATGCCCCACCCTGGCGAGAACAGCCACCTTACACGGTGAAATCATCGTCCTACATATGCGGCACCGCGCGGGGTCGCTTGCAAGCAGTCGGAGCACCTCGAAGGCAAGATGCCGCGCGATGCGGCCGCATGCGTGACCTAGTCACTGAACGCCTCCGCGGGCACATGGTAGTGTTCACCCTGATAGAAGACAAACGGCATTCAAACCGAAGGGAACCGCCATGGGACTGTTCAGCTCGATGTTTGGCAAGGGAATCGACGCATACATGGAAGACGCTCGCGCCACCCCCGGCGCCGTGGTGCTTGACGTGCGCTCGCCCGAAGAATTTGTTGACGGGCACATCGATGGCGCCCGCAACGTGCCGGTCTCGCATATCCAAAACGCGCCGCGTCAGGTGCCCGCGCTCGACACGCCCCTATTTGTGTACTGCCTCTCCGGAGCGCGCAGCGCGCAGGCGTGCCGTTTCCTCACCCAGATGGGGTATACCACAGTCACCAACATGGGCGGCATCAACCGCTGGAGCGGCCCGGTCAAGCAGGGAAGGATCTAAGCATGAAGGTTGTCATCATTGGAGGCGTCGCCGGCGGCGCCACGGCTGCGGCGCGCCTGCGCCGTTTGGACGAGAACGCGCAGATCGTTATGCTTGAGCGCTCGGGCTACGTGAGCTACGCCAACTGCGGCCTGCCCTACTACGTGGGCGGCGTTATCACCGACCGGCGTAAGCTCACCCTGCAAACCCCGGAAAGCTTTCACGACCGCTTTCGCATCGACGTCCGCGTGCGCCAGGAGGCCGTGGAGATCGACCGTGAATCAAAGGCGATCAAAGTCCGCAATCTTGAAACGGGCGAAGTGTATCGCGAGAGCTACGACAAGCTGATCTTGTCACCCGGCGCCCATGCCGTCATCCCCAACCTGCCCGGCATCGATAACGAACGCATCTTCACCCTGCGCACCGTCGAGGACACGTTTAAGGTTCACGGTTTTGTTGAAACCGCGCGCCCCGCATCCGCGGTGGTAGTAGGCGGCGGCTTCATTGGATTGGAGATGGCCGAGAACCTGCGAGACCGCGGCCTGGACGTCACGGTGGTCCAGCGCGGCGGGCACGTCATGCCCACGCTTGATGCCGACATGGCCGCGATCGCCCATAACCACCTGCGCTCACATAGCGTGAAACTGCTGCTAAACTCCGACGTTACCGGCTTTGAAGAGCGTGCCGACGGCGCCGTGCAGACCAACCTCGCGCAAAGCGGCCCCCTTGCCGCCGATATGGTCGTGCTCGCCGTGGGCGTGGCACCCGAAAGTGCCCTTGCCCGCGAGGCGGGACTTGATTTGGGCGTGCGCGGATCCATCAAGGTAGACGAGCATATGCGAACCAGCGATAGCGACATTTACGCCGTAGGCGACGCCGTGCAGGTGAAGAACTACGTCACCGGGCAGGACGCCCTGATCGCGCTCGCGGGCCCCGCCAACAAACAGGGCCGAATCGCGGCGGACAACATCTGCGGCATAGCCAGCACCTTTACGGGTAGTCAGGGATCTTCCGTCCTCAAGCTCTTTGACCTCACCATCGCCACCACCGGACTTACCGAAATCGCAGCGAAAGCGGCGGGACTTGATGCGGACTACGTCGCCCTCTCCCCCGCAAGCCACGCCACCTACTACCCCGGCGCCGGCAGCATGACCATGAAAGTGCTGTTCGAGCGAGGCGACGGCAGGATTCTGGGCGCGCAGATCATAGGCACCGACGGCGCGGACAAGCGCATCGACGTTATCGCCACGGCGATACGCGCAGAGATGACGGCAGCCGACCTCACCGAACTCGACCTGGCCTACGCTCCGCCCTACTCGTCCGCAAAGGATCCTGTCAACATGGCGGGCTACATGATCGAGAACATTTTGGAGGGCCGCGTCGAGCAGCTCACCTGGGAGCAGGCCCTTGCCCCCGTAGAGGACGAGGTGCTGTTGGACGCCCGCACCCCCGGAGAAGTCGCCCGCGGATCCATCGACGGCGCACTGCATATTCCGCTCGACGAGCTGCGCGAGCACCTGAACGAGCTTCCGCGCGACAAGCGCCTGCGCGTCTTCTGCCAAAGCGGCCTTCGCAGCTACGTGGCGTGTCGCATCCTGATGCAGCACGGTTTCTCGTGTGCGAACGTCGCGGGCGGATACGGCTTCTTCCAGCAGGTCTTCCTTGACCAGGAGATCCGCCGCCGCGGCATCGCAGACTGCGGCGTCGCCGTATAGCACGGCGCGCCACAGCGCGCTCTCCTCATCCGAGCTTACGCTCGAAACGCGGCGCACTCACCCAGGCTTCGACTCACGAGGGGTCGCCATGCATGGCGACCCCGTTTTTGCATGCGAAAATCGACCTAGCGAAAGACCGGGACAAATAGCGCGTTAGTGCGGAGAGGGCGGAATGTCAAAAAGTGCGTTAGTGCGGAGGTTTGGTCAAATAGTACGTTAGTGCGGATTGAAGGCATCCCGTCGGGCTTTCTTTATTCACCAGTTGATATCAACCGTGCCTTCTAGCTCGGTCGATACAAATGCCCTATTCATGAGGTACCCCACCTATCACCCTCTTTCACCGCACTAACGCATTATTTGACACTCTAGGGACCGCACTAAGCGACTATTTGACCTAAGTCCCGCACTAAGCCGTTATTTGTCACTCGCCCCATTCCGCACTAACGCATTATTTGGCCCCGGGCTTTGGAGCCAGGAGGTTCGGCTGCGCGTCTCCGTCCCATCTGCCTGCCGGCCCATCCAACGCCCCATCTGTCGGCCTGCCTGCCAGCCCATCTGGCAGACCATCCACCCCAGTTGCTGCAAAAACCCTTGCGCAGCTCGCCCCAACCTGTCACGCTTGGCAAACAGACACAACCCCAACGCAATCGAGGCACCCATGTCATCCATCGACAACGCCGCCGACAAGAACCTCAAAACCAGCCCCGCCCCCGCCAAAGGCAACGTCAACAGCACCGGAAACAGCAGGAGCAGCGCCTCCGCCGCGCCCCGCGACGCCGTCGCTCGCGCGCTCGCCGCCGCCCTTCCTTTCTGGGGCGACCTTACCGAAGAACAGAAAACGCAGCTCGCCGCCGCCACGCGCCCTCTTATGGCGCGCGCGGGCGAACGCGTGCAGGGCGGCGGCTCGGGCTGCGCGGGCGTGGTCGTAGCGCTCGCCGGTAGCCTGCGCGCGTACATGCCTTCGGAAACCGGAAAAGAGATCACGCTCTTCCGCGTCGAGGCTGGAGAGACCTGCGTGCTCGCCGCTTCCTGCATCCTGCCCATGATCACGTTCGACATCGCCCTCGATGCCGCGGAAGATATCGAGGCCCTCATCATCGATCCGCGCTACTTCTCCCAGCTTTCGCAGGAGAATGTTGCGGTCGAAGCATATCTCTATCGACAGACCGCGCAACGCTTCAGCGACTGCATGTGGGTGATGCAGCAGGTGCTATTCGCCAGCTTCGATACTCGCCTCGCCACGTTTTTGCTGGACGAGGTCTCGCGAACGGGCTCTCCGCACCTCGTCGTCACGCACGATGAAATCGCTCGCCACCTGGGCAGCGCCCGCGAGGTGGTATCTCGCATGCTCAAGTACTTCGAGCGCGAAGGCCTGGTCGCCCTCAGCCGTGGGGCCGTAGAAGTCCTCGACCGCAAGCGCCTGCTTGCGCGCGCTAGCGATTAAACAGGCTCGCGAACCCTTGCGCGATGCCCGCCACCGCGCCGCGGGCGATGCGCTCCGCCGCGATCTGGGCGAGCCTTGCCAACGCCGGCCCCAAGACCTCGCGCGTGCGCTCGTCCGATTTGCGAATCGCCTCGTGAATGCACTGCGCCGCCTGGGGTCCGCCGCCAAAGATCTGACCGGCGTTCTGAGCCCCGGAAACCGCCATGGCACTAAACAGCGCGTCCACCACCCCGGGCAGCTCCTCGTCCGAAAACGATGCCAGCCACGCCCCCAAGACCTCATGCGTCCCCTTGGCCCCAGCGCTCACGCCTTCCTCGTAGACAAAGTCACCGCCATCGATCTCCCAGCTAAACACGCTGTGTTGATCCATCCCATAGGCGCTGCTGCGCACCGCCCGCGCAGGCGCGACCTCATTCATAATCATACCCACAACGGAATCGACGGGCACCGTGCGGTGAATACGCCCCTCGAGCGCACGAAGCGCGGCGAGCGCCGGCTCGTCAGAGAGAAAGCCCGCTTTAAACCCGGGGCCGTCATGATCAAACACGCATGCGATGCGGGCGCGCACGGCGTCAGAGCAGCGCACCGCGGCATAGGTCGCCAGGTTACCGCCCTTGGAATGACCGCCTACATACAGGCGCTGGGGTAGATGGCGAGCAACCAGTTCAAGGTAGGCCGCCGCCATGCGCTGGGCGGGAACGGGCGGGGTCACCGCCATATCGAAGTTTTCGCGCCAACCAGTAAACGACGTGTCCGTTCCGCGAAAGGCCACGTACGCCCAAGCGCCCGGCATCACATAGCACGTTGCCGAGAACTGTACGCGCCTCTCTTGGTCCAGCAGCGCCACGTAATCGCGCATCTCCAACTCGCGAAAGCGCGGGCTCGCCGCAAACGACGCGATCTGCCGCTTGGTATTGTCATGGTCCAACCCGGTAAACATGGAGTCGTAAAGCTCCGCCGCCAGTAGGTCGGACGCATGGGCACCGCGTACAGTCCGCGAATACAAGCGGTCCGCCACGGCATCTGCCGCACCGGAAAGCCTGCCCATAAAGGTGGTCTCCTCACCGGGCATGCACGCGCCCGCCGCATCGATCCCGCCCACGCGGCGCAGGCGGGCAACGTCCGCGCGGCGCAGGGCCGGCACCACCGCGGGAGCGTCGATCATGCTCATCTGCGAAATCGCCGCCGAGTCGACCGGGGTCAACCCCAACTGGTCAAATGTCCTCAATTCGCCTTCCAGATACTGGAACAGGTCCACGCGCGCGCCTCCCGCCAACGGATACAGATTCTGCGCTTATACCCTTCCGCGTGCGCTCCGGCACCAGGCGCCGCCCATAAACAAGACGTTTACAAGCCCGTCTCCCCTCCTGGCGACGCCACGCGACGGCACCAGCGGCGCCGTGCACCAGCAGCTGTTATTGCCAGATGTCTATTTGTAGTCATACGTACGGTATCTTTCACCTGCTGGTTCTCTGTCTTTTAATCCACCTTACGCGAGTACAATGTCCCATAGCTTGACTTTGGAACACCGCTCTGTACTAAGGTTGCATAAAGCCTGATCCAAGGGGGAACCATGGCTCAAATCAGCATCGACTACTTCTCGTCCTCATTGATGAGGACCACCACTATCGACATACTGCTGCCCTTCGACAGTATGGATGACGCCCTGGGCACGGACTGGGAGATGCGCTCGGACGAGAAAGGCTGGGACCGCCGCCCTTACCCGCCCGAGCGCCCTCCGTTCAAGACGCTCTACCTGCTGCACGGCATCACCGGCAACCACGCGGACTGGATCTCTGAAAGCCGTATCCGCAGCTGGGCCGCCGCGCGCAACCTGGCGGTAGTCATGCCATCCGGCTACAACGCGTTCTACCTTGACCAACCCGAGTCGCACAACTTCTACGGCCGCTTTGTGGGCCAGGAGCTAATCAACGTCACCCGTCGCATCCTTCCGCTTTCCACCCAACGCGAAGATACCTTTATCGGCGGCATCTCCATGGGTGCCTACGGAGCGCTGCGCGCGGGCTTTAAATACTGCGAAACGTTTGGGTCGGTCATCTCGCTGTCCTCCGCCATGATCGCGGACAACATCGAGGACGTCATCAACAACGACGTCTTCTTCCTCAGCCGCTCCTTTTTGGAGTCGACTTTTGGCGACTTATCCCAGCTTGTTGGCAGCGACAAAGACCCCGCGCGCCTAGCCGCGGACCTGGTTTATTGCGACCGCCCGCGCCCGCGCGTCTTCATGGCGTGCGGCAACGCCGACCCGCTCGCCCATCCCAACCGCGTGCTCGCCGATCGACTGCGCGGCGTGGGTCTTGAGGTCGAATACCGCGAGCTAGACGGAGGCCATGACTGGGACCTGTGGAACGCCGCCCTACCCCAAGCCCTGGACTGGCTGGGCCTATAGATTTAGGACGAGGAACTCTGGACGAGGAATTAGCACGCATTAGAGAGGAAGGCGCTCATGGCCCTGCTTCGCATCGACTTCTATTCCCGCTACCTCAAGCGCAACGTCATGCTTACCGCCGTCATTCCCGCAGACAAGATGGACGGCGAAAAACTGGCCAAACGCCGCCGCGGCCCATATCGCACGGTTTACCTGCTGCACGGCCTGTTTGGCCGCGACGTAGATTGGATTGATCGCACGCACGTAGTCGAGACGGCGGAAGCGCGCGACGTAGCGGTAATCATGCCCTCCGGCGAAGACGGACTGTATCTGGACAAACCCGAAATTGACGAGTGGCACGGCAAGTTCATTAGCGAGGAGCTGGTCGACTTTACCCGTCGCCTGCTACCGCTCTCCGCCAAGCGCGAGGACACCGCGCTTGCAGGCATCTCCATTGGCGCGTACACCGCGGTGATCAACGGCCTGCTGCGCCCAGACCGCTTTGGCAGCATCATCTCTCTTTCCGGCGCTTTCATGCGCGATCGCGTGCTAGAGGCGGTGGAATCGCACTCGCCCCGCAAGAAGCGCTACTACGAGCGATTCTTTGGCGACCTTGACACCGTGATCGGATCTGAAAAAGACTACGTGGCGCTTATCGACCGCTTCCGCGACAATCCGGACCTTCCTCGTCCACGTTTTTACGGAGCATGCGGCGAGCACGACAACCTGTGCCAGAACAACCGCGACGTGGCGCAGCTGCTGCGTGACGCCGGTTTTGACGTAACCTACCACGAGCCGGACATTGGAGCGCACGAGTGGCCCTTCTGGAACGCCTGGATCGACTGCGCCCTGGATTGGTACGCGCCCGGCGAGATGCGCCCTTCAACGGCGGAAATCGACTATTCAGCGCTTACCAGCTTGCGTCCACCCCAGGACCAACAGTAAACTTTACTAGCATAAAGCGGGGTCCGCGATGCCGTTTGGCCGCGGACCCCGCTTGTCATATGCATCGACACCGCGCGCCGGCAGCAAGGCCGCCCGGCACATAGGGCCCCTCCAAACCAAGTCGCCCGATTACCGCCGGCCCCTCGCCAACGCCCCCGCGCCCACAGGAGGAATCATGGTCAAAAATCTCATTTTGATCCGCCATGGCAAAGCGGAGCCCGGATCCCTCGATCAGCTGGACGAGGAGCGCAGGCTTACTCCCCAGGGCCTCGACGCGCTTCGCGCGCCCACCGGCTTTGCCCACGGCGTTTCGCTTATGGATGATAGCGAGCGCGAGCATGCGCAGGTGTGGGTAAGCCCCGCCGTTCGCACGCACCAAACCGCGCAGGCGCTGCTCGACGTCATTGGAGAGCGCCCGCTTGTAGACAAGGGCTGCCTATGGGAGCAAGACTCCGTCGCGTTTCTAGACGAGCTTGAGCAAAGCGATGCCCAAACGGTAATAGTCGTGGGACACATTCCTTTTATGAACGATATGGTCGAGCTATTAAGCGGCGCCTGCATAGGCTTTAAGCCCGGCGCTATGGCGAAACTGAGCCTACGCGGTCCCTTGCAGCCCAGATGCGCGGACCTTTCCTGGTTTGTCCAGGGACCCAAAGCATAAAGCCGCGGGCGCATCGACCGCGGCTTTTACGAATACGCATCAAAAAAGGGGCGGCCACGTAATAGCGGGCCGCCCAACTTACTGCTACTCTGCGCCCAACGCGCACATGGTGATGTAGTTGTACGGCTGGTTGAAGTGGGGCAAGAAGAAGATATCGAGCAGCTTGAGCTTGTCGATGGTCACGCCCTCCTCGATAGCCAGCGAGAACATATGGATACCCATGGAGATATCCTCCATCGAGGCCATCTGGGCGCCCACCACGCGACGGCTGCCGCGCTCGTAGACAATGCGGATCTTGACGCTGGCGTTCTCGCGCATAAAGCCGGGGCGCTGAAGGTCCTCGAAATCGGCATGGCACACATCCAGCCCCGCGCGGGTAGCGGCGGCAACGGACAGGCCGGTGGAGACCATGTTGTAGCCAAAGATCGAGATGCCGTTAGAACCCTGAACGCCAATGGAATCCAGGCGAGTGCCGCCAATATTGTGCCCCGCGACAATACCGGAGCGAACAGCGTTGGTGGCCAGAGCGATATAGGTCTCGGCAGCTAAGGCGTTGGACCACACGGTAGCGCAGTCGCCGATGGCGTAGACGTCCGGATCGCTGGTGCGCTGGCGACGGTCGACATGGTAGGCGCCGTTGGCAAAGAGTTCCAGATGGTCGCGGCCAAGCTCGTTGTTGGGAACGAAACCGATGGCGTTGATGACCAGGTCCGCCGGGTAGGTGCCCTTCTCCGCCTCGATCGCGCTCACGTGGCCGTTCTCGCCGTGATAGGCAACGACGCGCTCGCCAAAGTGGCACTCGATGCCGTGGCTCGCAAGGTTCTCGTCCATAACCGCCGTGAAGGAGGGATCATAATAGCTGGCCAAGGAAGTGGGCGCGATGTCGAACAGGCGCACCTCCTTACCACGGCGCTTGGCAGCCTCGGCGATCTCCACGCCAATGTAGCCCGCGCCAATCACCGCGACGGAGCGCACGGATTCATCGCTCATCCAGCGATCGACCTCCTGACCCTGCTGGAAGAGCTTGAGGAAGCTGATGCCCTCAAGGTCGCAGCCGGGCAGCTTGGGCGAGATGGGCAGCGAACCGGTGGCCAAGACGAGCTTGTCATAGCTCTCGTCAAAGCAGGTGCCGTCCGCCTTCTGGCAATGCACCACATGGTTGGCGAAATCGATGGAGGTAACGCTGGTCTCAAGGTAGATGCGAGCGCCTTTGGCCTCGAAGGCCTCCTTATTGGTGTAGAACAGGTTCTCGTACGAATCGATTTGACGGCCGACCCACAGGGCGGTGCCGCAACCCAGGTAGCTAAGGTTGGTATTGCGGTCGATCATGACCACCTGCTGGTCCTTGTAGTTGTCCAACAGCGTATTGGCGGCCGCGATACCAGCGTGGTTGGCGCCGACGATGACGGTCTTCATAGAAGCGTTCCTCCTCATAATGCAAACATCAAAGCAAGGCAACGGATGCGGCGGCGTTTGGCGCGCGCGAAGTTTACCTTGGGCAACGAACCAGCCTAGCGTATTTTGTCACCGTATTAATTGCATTTTTTAAAGCGGTTTTATTTTGCCGATAAACGGTCGATGAGACGCGCGCGTTATGGCGAATACGTGGATGACACCGCTTATCCCTACCCAAAGACCGCTTAGGTAAGGCGTTTGTTTCCGTTTGAAGTTGCGCCTCCACGCGATGGGCCAATAGGGAATACTGTGCCGTGCGCCGCTGCGCCCTTGACGCGAGCCGCGGCCGATTCACGCATATAGACAGGAGAATCCAATGGAAGTCATGGAAGCAATCCTTACCCGCCACAGCACTCGCTCATTCACCGATAAGCCGGTACCCAAAGAGACCCTGGAGGAGATCGCCTCCGCCGGCACCTACGCCGCAAGCGGCCGCAACCGACAGCCCGTGCTGATTGTAGCGGTAACCAACCCCGAGCTTATCGCCGAGCTATCGCGCATTAACGCCGAGATCATGGGCACCAAGGGCGACCCCTTCTACGGTGCGCCGGCAGTGCTGGTGGTGCTGGCCGATAAGTCGGTACCCACGTATCTTTACGACGGCAGCCTGGTGATGGGCAACATGATGCTTGCCGCCACCGATTTGAATCTGGGAAACTGCTGGATCCACCGCGCGAAGGAGACCTTTGAGCGCGAGGATGGGCGCGCGATTCTGGATAAGCTGGGCATCAAAGGCGACTACGAGGGCATTGGCAACCTGGTAGTGGGCTACCCTGCCTCCCTCAACGTCGAGTGCAAGCCCCGCAAGGACGGACGCGTCATCTTTGCGGAGTAGTAACCGCACGAGACATTCGTCCGCATGCAAGGCGCCCCTTAGGCCGATGACCTGAGGGGCGCCATTTGTTGACTCTATGACAGGCGGAGCTTGCACGGGAATTTGAAAACGTTGGCGCAGCTATCCCTTGCGCTGACGCAGCTGTTTGCCGACGAGATCGATAAAGCCTTGGTTGTCCTTTAAGGCGACGACCACGACACCGCCGGTTCGCGTGAAGATGCGCACGCAGTCCGACGCGCTCGCGGCGACATGCGTCCCCATTGCAAGCAGGGAGCGACAGCGCTCGATGTGGGCGATGTCTGCGAGCTCGATGCGCGTGCGCCAGACGCCGTACACCACGTCGACGTGCCCGTGCGGCACCCTCATGGCGCACCTACCAGCTTAGAAGCTCGTACCCATCGTTGGTGATGACCAGCTGAACCTCCCACTGCGCGGAGTCGGAGCGGTCGGCGGTGCGCACGGTCCACTCGTTGGGATCGCTCATGTCGATGTCCGGCTCGCCGGCGTTGACCATCGGCTCGATGGTGAAGCAGAAGCCCGGCGCCAACACCACGCCCTGACCGGGCTGGCCCACAAAACCCACGAACGGGTCTTCATGGAACTCGATTCCGATGCCGTGGCCGCCGAACTCGCGTACCACGTTGAAGCCCGCCTCCTCGGCATGCGCCTGCACCGCATGGGATATATCGCCCAAATGGCCCCATGGCTTGATAGCGGCAAGGCCCGCTTCCACGCACTCGCGTGTCACATCGACCAAGCGCTGACGCTCCGGCGACACCTCGCCCACGCAGAACATACGCGAGGAATCCGAGTAATAGCCGTCCAAAATGGTGGAGCAGTCCACGTTGACGATATCGCCCTCTACCAGGACCTCGTCATCAGACGGGATGCCGTGGCACACCACGCAGTTGACCGACGTGCAGACGCTCTTGGGAAAACCCTCGTAATTGAGCGGCGCGGGAATGGCGCCGCGCTCGACCGTGTACTCGTGCACCCAGCGGTCGATGTCGCCGGTGGTGCAGCCCGGGGCGATGCGCTCGGCGACGTAATCGAGCGCGCCCACGTTCACCGCGGCGCTTCGGCGAATGCCCTCGAGATCGGCGGGGGTCTTCAGCAGGTCTCGGGGAAGAACCTCCTCGCCTCGCTCCCACAGCTCGTTGAGGCGCTCATCGATCGCCAGATGGCATTTCTTATACTTCTTGCCGCTGCCGCACCAGCACTCGTCGTTGCGGCCGAATACGGGACCGTTGTCATACATGGCTAACTCCTTTTCGACTGTAGCCATTATGCCGCTAATCGCGAGGTTCTGCACGGAGATTTGGACAAAGCGCCCGACATATCGGAGCTCGTTTCGATAAGACGCGCGAATAGGCGCTCTCCACGGCGCCCCCCTTGAAAAAGCGGCCCTCCGCGTTTATCGCGAAAAGGGCCGCTTGGAATCTGCTTATATGTAGGCACCCCATAAGAAAGTCCGCATAAACCGGGTTTCCCGGACAATCTAGAAACAGACTAGGAGCGCTCAGCGAGATCGAGAATCAGGCGCTCGGTCTTCTCCCAACCCAGGCAGGCGTCCGTGATGGACTTGCCGTAGACGCCGCCATCCACGGGCTGGTTGCCGTCCTCCAGGTAGCTCTCGACCATGAAGCCGCGAACCAGTCGGTCGATGGATTCGTTGCGACGGCAGGAGTCCAGCACTTCTTTGCAGATGCGCAGCTGCTCGAGCGGGCGCTTGCCGGAGTTGTCATGGTTGCAGTCGACCACCACGGCGGGGTTTGCGTAGGTATCCGGCGTGTAGCGCTCAGCCAGGCGCTCCAGGTGCTCGTAGTGGTAATTGGGATAGGTGCGACCGTCCAGGCCGATATAACCGCGCAGCACGGCGTGGGCCAGCGGGTTGCCCTCGGTCTCGACCTCCCAGTTGCGGTAGATGAAGCCCTGCCTTGCCTGGGCGGCGTAGATGGAATTGAGCATGACGCTGGTGGAGCCGGCGGTGGGGTTCTTCATACCCACGGGCACGGGCACGCCGGAAGCGACCAGACGATGCTCCTGGTTCTCGACAGAGCGCGCGCCAACCGCAACGTAGGACAGTAGATCGACCAGGTACTGGTAGTTGGTGGGATACAGCATCTCGTCGGCCGTGAAGAACCCGGTCTCTTCAATCACGCGCAGGTGCATGCGGCGAATAGCCTTGACGCCCTCGAGCAGGTCGTCGCCGGCCTCCGGATCGGGATTGTGCAGCAAGCCCTTGTAGCCGGTGCCCTTGGTGCGGGGCTTGTTGGTGTAGACGCGCGGGATGATGAGCAGGCGGTCTCGCACCTGCTCCTGAAGCTTTGCGAGACGGTCCATGTATTCCAAAACGGAGTCCTCGCGATCGGCCGAGCAGGGGCCGATGATCAGGGCGCGGCGGGAGTCCTCGCCGCGGAAAATCGCCGCCACCTGGGCGTCGAACTCGCGCTTGGCCTCGACCAGGTCGGCTCGAAGCGGCATCTCCTCGCGGATATCTTTAGGAATGGGAAGCAAGCGCTTGAAATGCATGGACATGGTGACTCCTTGGCAGCGTCGAGAGTCGCCCGCGGCAGGCAGCGCCTTGCGCACCGCCGAAAGATCGCCGCGAGCTGATGTGCAATATGGTGGAGGGTATTATCCGCCTTTCGCCTCGCACGACAGTGCGCATGTACCATCTGTCCGAAAGATTTAACGTTGCCCCCTATTCCGAACGCGTTGGAGCCGCTGGACCATCCCAACGCAACGGGACCGCAACCAGCTGCAGCGGGGCTGTACAATAATCTCGTCCATACGCCCCATGGGGGCGAATTCGACCAGGGAGATGCCATGGCAAACGATTTTCTCATCGTCGTCGATATGCAGAACGACTTTGTATCCGGCTCGCTGGGAACGCCCGAAGCCCAAGCGATTGTGGGGGCGGTCGCGCAGCGCGCTGAAGAATTCGAGGGAACCGTGGTCTTTACCAAGGACACGCACGACAAGGACTACCTCCAGACGCAGGAGGGCGCGAAGCTCCCCGTTACCCATTGCGTTCGCGACACACCCGGTTGGGAGCTAGTCGACGAGCTCGAGCGAATCCGGCTTACGCGCGATGCCTTGGTCTTTGACAAGCCGTCTTTTGGCTCGCTTGACCTGGCGGCATGGCTGGTCGAGCAAAACGATGTGGAGCCCATCGACTCAATCGAGCTGATTGGCCTGTGCACGGATATCTGCGTAGTAAGCAACGCGCTGCTTATCAAGGCAAACCTGCCCGAAGTGCCCATGCGCGTGGAAGCCGGTCTTTGCGCAGGCGTGACGCCGCAGTCGCACCAAGCCGCCCTAGATACCATGCGCAGCTGCCAGGTTGAGGTAAGGTAGCGAGGTTTTAGCCAGGCACCTGAGCGGCGCCTCCGTCATATAGCGAAACGGCCCTTTCTAATACATGTATTAGAAAGGGCCGTTTTATTGAGCCAGAATGGTCCAAGGTAATACCGATTTAGAAATACGTATTAGATTGAACCACTTGAAGCGATTCAAGGTGGCATCTTTTAATACACGACTAACCACCGGCTCAAACCAACAAACTAAACGAGCAGTTTGGACCGGCAGCTGAACTCGACGAGTGGCCGTAGCGACAAGCCTAGCAGATACCTTGGCGTGCCAGGAAATCGAACGCGAGGTCGACCCAAGCATGCACTGCCTGCTGGCGCTCGACGTTCTCAGACTCGGTGTTGCGGTTTGCAACGGAAAGGCCGTGCGCGCCCTCGCTGAACACGTGCAACTCGTGGACCACGCCCTCTTCCGCCATCCGGCGGGCAAAGGGATAGACCTGCGCCGCGGGCGCCGTCTTATCGTCTGCGGCGCACCACACAAAGGTGGGCGGAGTGTTACGGCTCACGTTGGTAGAGGGGCAGATACGCGCAAGGTGCTCATCGGTCGCCTCGCCGCCGGTCACCATCGACAAGAAATCATTAAGCAGATCGCGACCGGTCTTACCGCCCGTCTTGGGCACGCGCAGATCGATGCGCGGGTCGCGCGTCTGCTGGTCGCGCAGGTAGGCGAAATCGATCACGGGATAGCACAGAATGGCGGCATCTGGACGAATATCCTCCGGGCGTGCCCCGGTGAGTCCGGCGAACGGGCCGCTCTTCCATTCCGTTGCCAAAGAGGCGCAGATAAAACCGCCGGCAGAAAACCCGATCGCAACGACCTTCTCCGGATCGACGTTCCACTCGCTCGCGTTCAGTCGCACGGTCGCGACCATCTTCGCCAAGTCCGCCTGGGGGTTGGGATATGAAACGTCACCGGTGGAGCTGGTAACGTAATCCAGCGTAAACGCCTGGAAACCGCGGTTGAGGAATTCGAACGCGACGGGCTCCTGCTCGTGCGCGGCGATGTGCGTGAATCCGCCGCCTCCGCAAATGATCACGGCTGGGCGGGGACCGGTAGTGGTATTGGGCAGCTTGTCCGCAAGATAGGCGGTATACGTTGCCGGATAGACCGGGGTGGTCTCCTCGCCCCACAGGGCATGCTGCTCGATAATCATGTGCTCTCGCTTTCGACTCTTCCGCCCCGCATGCCGCGACGCCTGCGGAGCCCTTCTTTTTGTTCGCGCCGCAAGTGCGACGCAGCGTTTTTCGTTTCCTAGCATATGACGAAACGCTGGCGGCAACCGTGGCGCGCCGCGCGTTCCAACAGAAGAACCACGTCAAGTCCCATCGAGCACCCCACCGAAGACCCCGTGGAAGCGTGCCGGGCCAGCATCTACACCGTCGCCCGCAACGGCACCAGCGCCGACAGCTGCGACGAAAACTGAACCGCCGACCAAACCAAGTAGCTTTAATCGACCGCTGTGTTGGGTACCATTTCTTTTGCATGAGAAGCCGCACATAAACCGTGCCGTCGGTCGATCCAGCGGCACAGACGGACCAGCTACGGGTTAAGGGATCAATTTGTATACGTTTACCAGTAAGATTCGTTATAGCGAGATCGATGAGACGGGCCGTTTAAGCGTGCCCGCCGCAATCGACTACCTGCAAGATGCCTCCACCTTCCACGCGGAATCCGTGGGCCAGGGCCTTGCGCGCGCAACAGACACAGGCCGCGCTTGGATGCTCGCCGCTTGGAAAATCGAGATTCGCAAGCTCCCCGCCCTAGGCGATCCCATCTGCGTGAACACCTGGCCCACCGGCTACAAGGGGCTGTTCTCAAATCGCAACTTCACCATCCGCGCAGCGGACGCCGACGCTGACGAGGCGCCATGTCTACAGGCGGATTCGCTCTGGTTCCTCTATGACGCCGCAACTGGCAGGCCTTGCCGCATAAGCGATGAACACTTGGCAGCGTTTCTAGACCATGACGGCTTCGAGCCCGCCCTCAACATGGACGCGCCCCAGCGGCGCATCCACCTTCCCAAAGACGCCATCGCCATCGACGCCGCGCCCGTACGGGTAGCGACCACCCATATCGATACCAACCACCACGTCAACAATGCGCAGTACGTTGGCATGGCGATCGACGCGCTGCTTGAGTACCCGCCGGCGCAACGCGCCCAACAGGCGCTTGTCAACCGCAGCGAAGACTCGCCCGTCACCGTTGACGTGCAGTACAGCCGCGCCGCCACGCGCGGGCAAACCATCTACCCGCGCATCTATCAAGATGGCGCCGGGTTTATTGTAAGCTTGGACGATTGCGACGGCGGGCACTACGCCGTTGTTCGCATATCCCAGGGATAGCCCTGCCGTCCACCGCCCGCCGAGCGCACCCGGGCCGGATAGTTTGCACCCCTACCAATCAGCCCAGCGCCCCGGCACGCTGGACTTGATTACACAAGCATTCGAGCGCGTAGATCCTCTATTGCGCTAGGGGCAACACCCAGCGCCTCCTTTATATAAGCCAGATAATCGCCATACTCGCGCTCGACGGCGCGCGTAACGGCAGCCAGCGACCGCAGGCTTGCGGCTCCGTCTGCCGTAAGCTGGGCAGGAGCAAACAGGTTAGTTGCCAAGTAATCCGCCCGAATCTGCTCCGCAGGAACGCCAAGCGCGCTCTCCACCAGCACGGACGCCATTCCGCAGCGGTCGCGCCCCACATGGCAGTGCCACAGCGCGGCACCGTCCTCGCAAGCCAGAAGCGCCTCGAAGAACTCCTGGTAACCCTTCCGCCCCGCCTCGTCCAAAAGCATTGCGGGATACAGCATGACCATGAAGTCGACGGGATCGCCGCTCTCCTTTACGCGTTTTCGCGCGGCTTCCAGCTGAGCCTCGCGCTCCTGCGTGATGCCCGCATGACGATCCTCAAAAATACTCGCATGCACAAACGCCGCGTCCGGCAGCTGCTCCATGGGATCTGGCAGCTCCGCCAGCTCCTCGTTGTTACGCAGGTCAACCACCAGGCGCACGCGATAATCATCTCGCAAGCGGGCGATATCGTCATCCGTGCCAAAAATGAGCGCGCCCGACCGAAGCAGGCTGCCGCGACGAACCGTCCTACCATCTGCGCCGGTCAGGCCACCCAAATCTCGTGTATTGGGCAGCCCGTCAAACGGAATGCGCCCGTAATCCCGGCGCCCCGCCGGCATTGCGGCGGCATCCGGCGTCTCATACGCAACCGGCGCGCCAACCGGCTCGATTCGCTCAGCCATGCCCTCATCCCCCTTCTCGCTTAATCGCTCACATTGTGACGATAAAACAACATCTTCCAATGACCGCACTGTAAAGGAACGCCCCCGCCAACGCAATCTGCATCGACGGGGGCGTTCTATCGCACCCATTTTGGCTCCTCGCTTAACCGATCGCCTTGGCTAGTTAAAAATGTCCCTATGGTAGCGCGTCATCATAAGGGCGGCGGAAACGGAGGCTCAGTCTAGCATTGCCTCTGCTTTGGACGAGGACGAGACGGGGTCCATGCGCGCGATCTTAACGGCGTAGTTGCGCATCATGATATTTTATATGCGCCGAAACGCTTGGAATTAGAACTCGCAGCTGCCCACGGTACGGGGATGCGGCAAGACGTCGCGGATGTTGCCTACGCCCGTGAGGTACATGACCAAGCGCTCGAAGCCCAGGCCAAAACCGGCGTGCTTACAAGTTCCATAACGACGAAGGTCAAGATAGTACTTGTACTGCTCGGCATCCATACCAAGCTCGGCGATGCGGCGCTCGAGCACATCGAGGCGCTCTTCGCGCTGAGAACCGCCGATGATCTCGCCGATGCCAGGAACCAGGCAGTCGGCCGCGGCGACGGTCTTGCCGTCATCGTTCAGACGCATATAGAACGCCTTGATCTCGGCGGGGTAATCGGTAACGAAGGTAGGGCACTTGAAATGCTCCTCGGTAAGGAAGCGCTCGTGCTCGGTCTGAAGGTCGATGCCCCAGCTCACGGGATAATCGAACTTATGACCAGCGGCAACTGCCTGCTCCAGGATCTCGACCGCCTCGGTATAGCTCACGCGAGCGAAGTCAGAGTTAGCCACGTGGGTAAGGCGCTCGATGAGGCCCTTGTCCACAAACTTGTTAAGCATGGCCAGCTCATCAGGGCAGCGATCCATAACGTCGCGGATAACGTACTTGAGCATGTCCTCGGCAAGATCCATGTCGTCGGCCAGGTCGGCGAAGGCGATCTCGGGCTCGATCATCCAGAACTCGGCAGCATGTCGCGTGGTGTTGGAGTTCTCAGCGCGGAACGTGGGGCCAAAGGTGTAGACGTCGCCAAAAGCCATGGCGAAGTTTTCGGCGTTCAACTGACCGGATACGGTAAGAGAGGCAGCCGTGCCAAAGAAGTCCTGGCTAAAGTCAATGTTGCCGTGCTCGTCCAAAGGCGGGTTAGCCGGATCCATGGTGGTAACGCGGAACATCTCGCCCGCGCCCTCGCAGTCGCTTGCGGTGATGATGGGGGTATTCACGTAGACGAAGCCGCGATCCTGGAAGAAACGATGAATCGCTGCTGCCGCAACCGAGCGCACGCGAAAAACGGCGCGGAACAGGTTGGTGCGCGGACGAAGATGCTGCTGCGTACGCAGGAATTCGACCGTCGCGCGCTTCTTTTGCAGCGGGTAATCCGGAGCGGAAACGCCCTCGACCACGATGTCGGTCGCCGCGAGCTCAAAGGGCTGCGGCGCATCGGGGGTGAGCTTCAGTTCACCGGTGCAAACCAGCGCAGCGGAAACGTTCTGATGAGCGATCTCGTCATAATTCTCAAGGGCTTCGCGATTCATAACGACCTGCAGGTCCTTGAAGCAGCTTCCGTCATTAAGCGTGACGAAGCCGAAGTTCTTCATGTCGCGCACGGACTTGACCCATCCGGCAACGGTAACCGTCTTGCCACCCAGGTCCTGAGCATCGGCATACAGTTGGGCGATCTTGATGCGATCCATACCAAACCCTTTCATGCGGTAAGGATGATAGTTTCCAGCATTCTATTCTAGCAGCTGCCGCAAGCCCCGCATCCTTGCATGTTTTCCCGCTCCCGGCTACAGCAGCGCGATATTTGCCCGAGCCTGGTCGATAGGGTGCGAGTTCGTATTGACTTGATATTTAGATTGTTGTCTAATTATCTAAATTTTCTACGGATCCGCGCATGAATCGCCTGTCTTGGCAACGCATCATGAGCACAATTCGTCAACCAGATTGGAGTCCCCATGGGAGGAGAAGCGTTCAGGGCGCTCGCAGACCCCACGCGAAGGCGCATCCTCGAACTGCTAAGAAGCGCCGATCTCACCGCCGGCGAGCTTGCAGACCACTTCGACATGACCAAACCGTCCATCAGCCATCACCTCAACACGCTCAAGGCCGCCGGCCTGGTTGATGCGGAACGCGAGGGGCAATCGATTGTCTACAGTCTCAACACTTCGGTCTTGCAAGACCTTATGAGCTGGTTTTACACCTTTACCAACAGGAGTGATTCAGATGATGAATAAGCAAAACGACGCGCAGCGCAGCGCAAGCGTCAAATCCCCCGTCAACCGTCGCGTCTGGATAGCCCTAGGCGCGCTGTGCATCGCAAGCTTCCTTGGACACCTCGCCCTCTTTCCGCAGCTACCTGATATAGTCCCTACGCACTGGGACGCCGCCGGCAACGTTAACGGATGGAGCAGCAGGATGGCGACGCTGGGTCTCGACCTGCTTCCGCTGGGCCTGCTGGCGCTTTTCTACGCGCTCCCCAAAATAGACCCCCGTGGAAAAGCGTACGAACGCATGGGCAGCTTCTATACCGGCTTCGTCACGCTTTTCACCGTGTTCTTGATCTGCATGACCTGGACCACGGAGCTGACCGTTTTTGGCATCATCCCTCAAAATGAAAGCCCTATCGGTATCTTCACGGGAGTCACCGTCGGCATCGGGCTCATGCTGCTGGGTAACTACCTGCCAAAGGTCAAGCGCAATTACTCCTTTGGCTGCAAAACCCCTTGGGCGCTGGACAACGACCAGAACTGGCGTCTCACCCACCGCTTCGGAGGCGTCGCCATGGTCCTCGCGGGTATGGCGACCGTCGTCTCCGGCTTGTTCTCTCGCCAGATGGGAGGGGCGGCGGTCGCCCTCCTCCTCGCCGCGGTCATAGGATCGTCCTTGGCGACTTATGCGTACAGCTACCTTGTATTCCGCAACGGAAACAAGCCCCTTCGCGCAAAATAAGTGCAAAACCCTGCCCACCCGCGATCACGGGCAGGCAGCGAGTCCACCGCCACTTACACCGGCGAGGGGGAATCCTCCCGGATGACGGTGCGGGCGATAAGCGACAGCAGGACTGTCCGCACCTCGCGCGAACTGTCGAGCACATCGACATCGTAGACGTCGCCGCGCAGCGCGGGCACCTGCTTGGCTCGCGCGACAACGCGGTCGGAAGCATCGCGAATCTCGAAGCGGCACGTCCACGCTCGACGGGTGACAACGGACCAAGCAACGGGCTGCACACGGATGACCGCCTCGTTGGTCTTGGCCGACACCCTGAACTTGCGCTTGAGGTCCAACTCGGACCCGTCGGCCATCAAGATCCTGTACGCACGGTCCTTGGTGTCCGTACGCGTGGTGGTATAGCGCGCGATCTCCACACCGGCACCGTCCACAACGCGCGTCAGCCTTGGGGCGGACAACGGATCGGTCTGGGCGGTATACAGAATCTCACCCTTTTCGTTCGCAACTTCGGTCTCGCTGTGCACGCTCGCGAGCTTTGACGAAATGTGCAGCCTCATAACCCCTCCCCGGGTCAACCACCATTCGACATATCGGCCTTTCTACCCACCTTGCGCCCGCGCAAAACCAAGCACGTACAAAACAGGGGCCGAGAAGCAAATAGTTCCCCGGCCCCGTGCGTTCCCTTGCGAATTATGCAGTCCGCCCCATGCTCGGTGCGCAGCGCGCGGCATCTGCGGACGATGATCGATGTCCTAGCTCAGCAGCATGCGATCGTTTGCCAACGCGCCGCCGGAAACCTCCTCGAACTTCTTGAGCAGGTCCGGAACGGTAAGGTTCTTCTTCTCCTCACCCGCAACGTCATAGATAACGTGCCCGTCGCTCATCATGATCAAACGGTTTCCCATACGAATCGCGTCATTCATGTTGTGCGTGACCATCAACGTGGTGAGCTTGCGCTCGGCGACGATCTGCTCGGTCAGAGCCAGCACCTTGGCAGCCGTCTTGGGATCCAACGCCGCGGTATGCTCGTCCAAAAGCAGAACGCGCGGGTTGGTGAGCGTGGCCATCAGCAGGGTGAGCGCTTGGCGCTGGCCACCGGAAAGCAGGCCCACCTTGGCGCTCATACGATCCTCAAGGCCCAGATCAAGCATCTTGAGAAGCTCGCGATACTCGGAGCGCTCGTCCTTGGTGATTCCCCAGCGAAGGGTGCGGCGCTGGCCACGGCGACGGGCAAGGGCGAGGTTCTCATCGATCTGCATATCGGCGGCGGTGCCGCGCATGGGATCTTGGAACACGCGGCCCAGGTACTGAGCGCGAGCGGGCTCGGGCAGGCGCGAAATGTCCTTACCATCAAGCTCGACGGTGCCAGAGTCGATGGGGTACACACCGGCGATCATGTTGAGCAGGGTGGACTTACCCGCGCCGTTACCACCGATGATGGTGACAAAGTCGCCGTCCGCAAGGTCCAAGTCCACGCCGGTAAGGGCGCGCTTCTCGGTCACGGTTCCGCGGTTGAACGTCTTCTTGACGTGAGAGAGCTTAAGCATCGGAGCCATCCCCCTTCGAATACGAACTGCGAAGCTTGAGCTTCTCCCACACCACGGGCACGCACAGCGCCAGCGCGACGATGACGGCGGAAAGCAGCTTCATGTCGTTGGCGTTCATGCCCATCTGCAGCACCACGGCGCGGATGAGGAAATACACCACGGAACCCACCACCGCGGAAGTAAGACGGCTGGAGAAGCTGACGAGCTTGCCCGGAGTGAGACGGCCCAGGACCTCGCCGATGACGATGGCGGCGAGGCCGATAACGATAGCGCCCGTGCCCATGCCGATATCAGCGTAGCCCTGGCTCTGGCAAATCAGGGCGCCGGACAGGCCCACCAGCGCGTTGGACAGCGTGAGGGCAATCATCTTGGTGGTGTTGGTGTTGACGCCCAGGGCGCGCACCATGGCCTCGTTGTTGCCGGTAGCGCGCAGCGCGCTGCCGATCTCGGTACCAAAGAACCAATACAGCAGAGCGATGATGAGCACGGCGACCAGGATGCCCACAACGGTCTCAAGCGTGCTTTCCGGCAGGCCGGTCATCTCGCTGATGCGAGAGAAAACGGTGGGCTGCGTCAGCAGCGGCGTATTGGACTTGCCCATGATGCGCAAATTGATGGACCACAGGGAGATCTGGGTGAGGATGCCGGCGAGAATAGCCGGGATCTCCAGCACCGTGTGCAAAAAGCCGGTCACGGCACCCGCGACGCCACCGGCGACCATGCCGGCGAGGATCGCCAGCAGCGGATCGACTCCGGCAACCAGCAGCACGGCGCACACGCTGCCGCCGGTCGCGAAGCTGCCGTCGACCGTAAGGTCTGCGATGTCCAACAGCTTGTAGGTGATGAATACGCCAAGCACCATGATGCCCCAGAGCACACCCTGGGAGACGGCGCCCATAAGTGCGATACCCATATCATCTACCTCCTTTTATTCGTGCGCCCCGCCAACGTTCGACGGGAGCCTTGAAACCCAACGCGGCACCTTGGGCGGCGGTGCCGTATCCAAGGTGCCGTAAGGCGTACTACCTATAGCGTGCGGCCAAGCGCAGTTACTCGTCCAAAACAGAGAGGTCGATACCAAGCGCGTCGGCCATCTCCTGGTTCTTAACCACTACCAGGTCCTCGGCGGAAAGGTGCTCGATGGCCATATCGGCCGGCTTCGCCTCGCCCTTAAGGATCTTGACGGCCATCTCGCCGGCGCGGTAACCCAGGTCCTCGTAGTTGATGGAGAGGGTGAACAGGCCGCCGGCCATGCACATGCCCTCCTCGCCCGCGATGAAGGGGAGCTTGTTCTCCTTGCAGATCTGGCCAACCTGCGCAGCGCCCTGGGCGATGGTGTTATCGGTGGGCGAGTAAAGGGCGTCGACCTTGCCCACGGCGGACTCGACCACGGACTGGATCTCGTTGGTGGACGAGACGGTATAGCGCTCGTGCGCGATGCCCAGCTCGTCCAGGGCCTCCTCGGCCATCTCAATCTGGATCAGCGAGTTGGACTCGTTAGAAGCGTAGAGCAGGCCCACGGTCTTGGCGTCGGGCAGCACCTTGTGCAGCATCTCGATCTGCTCGGCGACCGGGGTGAGGTCGGAGCTGCCGGTGACGTTGCCGCCGGGGGCGTCGTTATCGGCGACCAGGTCGGACGCCGCGAAATCGGTGATGGCGGTGCCCACGATGGGGATGTCCTTGGTAGAGTTAGCGGCCGCCTGCGCGGCGGGGGTCGCGATGGCGAAGATCAAATCGTCGCCATCGCCCACCAGCTTGCTGGCGATGGTCTGGCACGCAGACTGGTCGTTCTGGGCGTTCTGCTGGTCGATGGTGTAGTTGATACCGGAATCATCCAGAGCCTTCACAAAGCCCTTGTTGGCGGCATCCAGCGCGGTGTGCTCTGTAAGCTGCAGCACGCCGATCTTATAGGCAGCGTCGGAGGAACCGGTGGAGCCGGCGTCCTGGGTCGACGCGTTGCCGCATGCGGTGAGCGCAAGCGCAGTGAGTGCCGTGGCAGCAATTGCGGCACCCTTCTTAATGAGGCTGATTCGCTTCATGGCGACCATCCCTTCCGGTAGAACTATGACGCCGTGGCCTTCCCTGCAGCCGCGCGTCCAATGGCACCAGATGTTACCGAGGTCGCCGCTCTTTTGTGTCGATAATATGGTGTTGATACAGGCTGTTAACCTTTGCAGACACCTTCGCGCTCGCCTTTCGCGCCCATCCTCAAGGCATGCCCTATGCGCCCGCGCGATCCGTTTTGACCCATAAGCCAAAGTAGACAATATGAGCAGCCCACACCACAGCGATGATCGCGCGCGGGTTTGCGGTGGACGGAGCGAGGGTATCATGTGCTGCATGCTATCCAATCACAAGGGGATCCCATGCAAGATTTCTTTTCCCAGCTTATCCATATCGCCCAAATCCAATGGGTTCAACAGGCGTTTTGGACCGTAGTCCTAGCTCTGGCGACGCTCGCCACCTCGCGCATAGTCGCTCGCGCCATGAGGCATATCCTCGACCGGGACAGCAATCCCCTGCCGTCCTCGTCCATCATTATCAACATTGTCCGCGCGACCATACTTACCTTGGGCGCAAGCATCATCCTCGACGTCATCTACAACATCAACGCCAACGCGATCATCACCACCCTGGGTGTTGGAGGCATCGCGATCTCGCTGGGTTTTCAAGACACGCTTTCCAACCTTATCGGCGGCCTGCAGGTAACGTTTATGGGAATTGTCAGGCCGGGGGACAACATTGAGGTGGGCTCGGAGACCGGTGTGGTGCAAGACGTGAGCTGGCGCCACACCACCATCAAAGACGCTCTGGGCCAGACCGTCATAGTCCCCAACTCCATCATCTCCAAAACGGCGCTGGTGCACCTGCTGCCGGCAAGCCGCGTGGTAGTTCCCTTTGCGGTGCCGCGACAGCGCGAGGAGCAGGATGCCGAGCCATTCGATATCGATGCGCTGGCAGAAGAGCTGGCTGCGATGGCAAAGACGGCAGCAGGCGATGTTTCCCATGTGGTCGAGGGACCCAAGGTGGTGTTCTCGGAGATCACGGAATTCGGCATCAAGGGCAAGGTCATCTTTGTGGTCGAGGATCCCGCTAAAACCTCAGCCGCGGCGGACGCCGTGGTGCGCGCCATCGCCCGCAGCCTCGCATAGAAAACCCGCCGAGCACGACGCGCGGCGAGAATCCATCGCATTGCCCTGGGTAACGCGCCCCGGGGCCCAAATCATCAGAGCAGCACGTGGTCCAGGGTGCGCTTGGGCACGTGGTGCACGCTCTTCTCATCGCGCCAGTAGTCGGTCGAGGTTGCATCTGCCGCCAGGTCCTCCAGCACCACGGTCTCACCGGGCTTGCCCAGCGCGATCACCATCAACGGGACGACGTCCTGCGCAAGACCAAGCGCGCAGGCAACCTCCGCCTTGTTGAACGCATGCAGCATGCAGGCCCCGTAGCCGGCAGACGCAGCCGCCAGCACAATGGTCTGCGCCGCGATGCCCTCATCCACCGCCGTGGTGGCACCGCCGCCCGCGTCGCAGATCACAATGTAGCCGGCAGGACGCTCGCCCGGCGCCGGTCCGTCCCAATCTTTAAGTGCACCCGCCCATTTGAGGTGGACGAATACCGCCGCGCGCTCCTGCTCGGCGCAGACCACGCGATAGCGCAAGGGCATGCGGTTGGCGCCACTCGCCGTCTGACGCGCAATGTCCACCAAGTCGATCAAAACCTCGCGCGGCATGCCCGCCGCCTCATCAAAGCGTCGGTAGCTGCGACACGCCTGCACCAGCTTGGAAAACTCGGCCATCTTCTCATCCGACATCGCCATACTCCCCCATCCGTTGATGCCGCAGGCCCGCCCGGGCCGCGCGGTCGCTTTTCAAGCAAAACGCGGGACCGGCACGCAACCGACCCCGCGTCGATTATACGGCGCGCCGTGCTGGCGCGGCCCGGTACTAGATGCGCTGTGCCACCGCAGTGCCCATGGCGTCGGTGCCCAGGACCTTGTCCCGCGGGGTCTCATCATCGGCGATGTCACCCGTGCGCAGGCCCTCGTCCAAAACGGCGACCACGGCGGCGCGAACCGCATCGGCTGCGTCGCCCATGTTGAAGCTGTAGCGCAGCATCATCTCGACGGAGAGGATCTGCGCCAGGGGATTGGCGATGCCGCGACCCGCGATATCCGGCGCGCTGCCGTGGCTGGGCTCGTAGAGCGCCACGCCGTCGCCCAGGCTGGCGCTGGCGAGCATGCCCAGCGACCCGGTGAGCTGCGCGGCCTCATCGGACAGGATGTCGCCGAACATGTTCTCAGTCACCACCACGTCGAACTCCGCGGGGCGGCTGATGAGCTGCATGGCGGCATTATCTACCAGCACGTCCTCAAGCTCGATGTCGGCGTAATCGGCGTCATGCACGCGATGGACCACCTCGCGCCACATGCGGCTGGTCTCGAGTACGTTGGCCTTGTCGACGCTCGCCACGCGGCCACGGCGCTTGCGCGCGGCCTCGAAGGCCTGACGGGCGATGCGCTCGACCTCGAACTCGCGATACTCCAAGGTATCGTAGGCGCGCTGGCCGGAAGCACCGTTCGCGCCCGCGCCCTCCTCATCGTAGAAGCGCTCGCGGCGGCCAAAGTACAGACCGCCCGTGAGCTCGCGCACGATCATCATATCGACGCCGTCGATAACCTCCGGACGCAGCGTGGAGGCGCCGGCAAGCGGGGCGAAAACCTGCACCGGACGCAGGTTGGTATACAGGCCCAGCTCTTTACGGATGCCAAGCAGACCCTGCTCCGGTCGGGGCGCGCCGGGCTCGGTGGTATCCCACTTGGGACCGCCCACGGCAGCCAGCAGCACGGCATCCGAGGCGTGGGCTTCCTCAAGGGTGGCCGCCGGCAGCGGATCTCCACACGCGTCGATAGCGGCGCCGCCAATAAGGGCGTCCTTGCAGACGAAATCCACGCCGAAGCGCGCGCCCACCGCGGCGAGGACCTTTTTGCCCTCGGCCATGATCTCCGGGCCAATGCCGTCTCCGGGCAGGCAGCAGATGGTATAGGTCTTCTTCACGTTGCAACTCCAAGAACTCGAACTGGGACCAGATGCAAAGGGGTTGGGAATCGAGGCCACGGGCTACTCCCCCGCGGCAGCAGGGGCGGCAGCCGCGAGCTTGGCGCGTGTACGCTCGACCAGGCCGCCGGCCTCGATAATCTCTGCGATAAACGGCGGGAAGGGCTCTGCCGTAAAGCGCTCGCCGGTGCGCCGGTTTACGATCGAGCCGTCCTCGGTGTCGACGTCGACGGCATCGCCGGCAGCGATCGCATCGACCGCGGCGGGGCACTCCAGAATGGGCAGCCCCACGTTGATGGCATTGCGGTAGAAGATGCGCGCGAAGCTCTTGGCGATCACGCAGGACACGCCCGCGGCCTTGATTGCGACCGGTGCGTGCTCTCGCGACGAGCCGCAGCCGAAGTTCTCGTCCGCCACGATGATGTCGCCGGGCTTGACGGTGGTCGCGAACGCAGGGTCGATATCTTCCATGGCGTGCGCCGCCAGATGCGCGTGGTCCGAGCTATTGAGGTAGCGCGCGGGGATGATGACGTCCGTGTCGACGTCTCGTCCGTAGCGAAAAACGGTTCCGCTGAATTTCATGGCTGCTCTCCTTTAGTTGTTCTCGATCGCGGGCAAATCTGCGGGCAGGGCGATGTGTCCGGCAACGGCAGAGGCCGCGGCGACGGCGGGGCTTGCCAGGTAGACCTCGCTGGTTGTGTCTCCCATACGGCCCACGAAATTGCGGTTGGTGGTGGACACGCAGCGCTCGCCCGCGGCGAGAATGCCCATGTATCCGCCCAGACACGGACCGCAGGTGGGGGTGGAGAACACGCAACCGGCATCGATGAAGGTATCTGCCAGGCCCTCTGCCATGCACTGCTTGAACACTGCCTGGGTCGCGGGGATCACGATGCAGCGCACGCCCGGCGCCACGCTGCGTCCGCGCATGATCCGGGCAGCGGCGCGCATGTCCTCGATGCGGCCGTTGGTGCAGCTGCCGATGACCGCCTGGTCGATGGTGATGTGGCGGCTCTCCTCCACCGGATGGGTGTTGCTGGGCAGGTGCGGCCAGGAAACGCAGGGTTTGATATCCGCGGCGTCGATGTGGATGACGCGGGCGTACTCGGCATCCGCGTCCGCGTGGTATTCGACGTACTCGCGCTGGCAGCGGCCGTCCAGCCAGGCGCGCGCGACATCGTCCACCTCGATGATGCCGGCTTTGCCGCCCGCCTCGATCGCCATGTTGGAGATGGTCATGCGGCCCTCCATGGAAAGCGCCTCGATAGTGGAGCCGGCAAACTCCATGGCCTGGTACAGCGCGCCGTCGACCCCGATGAGACCGATGATGTGCAGGATGATGTCCTTGGCGCTGGCGCCGGCGGGCAGCTCTCCATCGATCTCGAAGCGAATGGTGGGCGGCACCTTGAACCACGCGCGACCAGTCGCCAGGCCCACGCCCGCGTCCGTGGAGCCCACGCCCGTGGAAAAAGCTCCCAGCGCGCCGTAGGTACAGGTATGGGAGTCCGCGCCGATAATGAGGTCGCCGGACACCACGGTACCGGTTTCGGGCAGCAGCGCGTGCTCGATGCCAGCGCAGCCCTGCTCCCAGTAGTGGGTGATCTTCTGCTCATGGGCAAAATCGCGCATCTTCTTGGTCTGCTCGGCGCTCTTGATGTCCTTGTTGGGCGCGTAGTGGTCGGGCACCAGGCAGACGCGGTCGCGATCGAATACGCGCTGGGCGCCCAGCTCGCGGAACACATCGATGGCGATGGGTGCGGTGATGTCGTTGGCGAGGACTATGTCGAGGTCGCACTCGACCAGCTGTCCGGGTCGGACCTCGTCCAAGCCGGCATGTGCTGCCAAGATCTTCTCGGCTACGGTCATGGGTCTGGTCATGGGAATTCCTTTCTGCGGCGCACTACTGTGCGTCAGCGGTGTCGGCGGCGCTTGATGCAGCGCGCTCGCGCTGGTGGGAGATCAGGCGGTTCAAGGCATTGAGGTATGCCTTGGTGGAGCTCACCACGATGTCGCCATCAGAGCCACGGCCCGTGTAGACCTCGCCGTCCGCCGCGGTCACGCGCACCGTCACCTCGCCCAGGGCGTCGATGCCGCGGGTAACGGCCTGGATGGCGAACTCGGACAGGTCGTTGTCAACGGAGACCACCTGGTTGACGGCCTTGTAGACGGCGTCGATGGGGCCGGTGCCAAACGCGCAGACCTTGTGCTCGGCGCCCGTCTCGTCCAGAAGCGTCAGCGTGGCCGTGGGCGTGAGCGGGAAGCCGCAGGAGACCTGAACCGCTCCCAGCGTCCAGATGGCCGCGCTCACGCGCTCGCGCTCGTGGACTATGGATTCCAGGTCCTCGTCGTAAACTTCCTTCTTCTTGTCCGCAACCTCCAAGAAGGACTGGTAGATGGTCTCGAACTCCTCGTCGTTGAAGGTATAGCCCAACTCGCCCATGCGATGGCGAAGCGCCGCGTGGCCGGAGCGGGCGGACAGGATGATCTGCGAGCCGCCGGCACCCACGTCTGCGGGATCGATGATCTCGTAGGTGTCGCGTGCCTTGAGGACGCCGTCCTGATGGATACCGGAGCTGTGGGCGAACGCGTTTGCGCCCACGATCGCCTTGTTGGGCTGGACGTTGATGCCGGTAATGGAGCTCACCAACTTGCTGGCATGGGTGAGCTCGGTTGTGACGATATCGGTATGGGCGTCGAGCGCCTTCTCGTGCATGCGGATCGCCATGACGACCTCTTCAAGCGAGGTGTTGCCCGCGCGCTCGCCCAGCCCGTTGATAGTGCACTCGATCTGCGTGGCGCCGTTGCGGACGCTCTCAAGGGCGAGAGCCGTCGCCATACCAAGGTCGTTATGGGTATGGACGGAAATGGTGACGTCCTCGATGCCGTCGACGCGCTCGCGCAGGTCGCGGATGCGCGCGCCGAAATCCCACGGCATGTTGTAGCCGGTGGTGTCTGGAATGTTGACCACGGTGGCGCCCGCCTTAACGGCGGCTTGGATGATGCGGACCAGGAACTCCTGGTCGGAGCGGCCGGCGTCCTCTGCGTAGAACTCGACATCGTCCACAAAATTGCGAGCGTACTTCACCGCATGGATCGCGCGCTCGATGGCCTGTTCCTCGGTCATGCGGAGCTTGTCGCGCAGATGGCTGGGGGACACGCCCAGACCCGTGTGGATACGCGGGCGCTTTGCCGTGCGCAGCGCCTCTGCCGCGACCTCGATATCGCGATCGACCGCGCGGGTGAGGCCGCAGACGGTGCAGGCGTCGCCGGCGATGCGGCCGATCTCCTGGACGCTCTTGAAGTCGCCCGGGCTGGAAATGGGAAAGCCGGCCTCGATGACGTCGACCTTCATACGCACCAGCTGGCGGGCGATGATGAGTTTTTCCTCGGTGTTCATGCTGGCGCCGGGCGACTGCTCGCCGTCGCGCAGGGTGGTATCGAAGATGGCGATCTTGCGGCTCATGGTTCCTCCTGGTACTTGCCGACGGGCTGACATGCGTCATAGCAGGGGGACTGGCGGCCGACTTTGCCGGAAAACTCGCCCAAGCGAGATGAAAAAGCACCCATACGCGCCAACGACCTGCTAGACAGATACGGATACGCGTGTGGGTGCCAAACGATTCAACGTGCGGAAAGGACCCTAGCGCGTATCCTTGCTAAGTAGCGCTAGGCCTAGTAGATGCAATGCTGTGTGCATGGTGCGATCCATGGGCGTCCTTTCTGTAACCAACGTGCTTTAGTTTATCAGAGTGTTTGCTGCAGCTGGCACTTGGTCTGACGGTTCGCAACCAACTGGTTACATTATTCAGGATCCACTTCAATCTTCACGTTTTTATTCATGCATAACGATCCTCCCTGCAGCCCCCTTGTCCGCAATAAGAAAGGTCCGGCAAACGCAGCAGCGCTCACCGGACCTTGCATACAGCGGTATAAGCCAAAAGCTAGGAAAGAAGGCTCGACATCTCGCCGCAGGAGAGCAGCGTCACCTGGTGCATCGCGCGGGAGACGGCGGTATAGAGTTGACGGCGGGCCAGAGGCGTATCCGGATACGTCGTCGCATCCGCATCGGGAATGACCACATGGTCGAACTCCAGGCCCTTCGCCATGACCAGCGTCACAATCACCACGCCGCTCGCCGGGAGCGACTGGTTCTTCTTCAGCACCGGCACGTCGTTATCCAGCAGCTTGGCGATGCGATAGGCAGCCTTGGTGTCGTTGGCGACGATGGCGGTAAGCCCCGCCTGGTCACCCTCCGCCTCGGCGCGCGCCGCGGCGACGACCTCGCGCAGCGCGGCAGCGATCTCCCCATCGGCCTCAAAGGCCTCGCGGCGCGGCTCCAGGCCCGCACGGCGCACGCTGGCGAGCTTGATGTCGTCGCCCATGTGGACCAAACGGCTAAAGACCGCCGTGACCTCGGGGCTCGAACGGTAGCTGGTCAGCAGACGGCACACGTCAACCTGGCCGTGGGTCGCCTCGAAGATCGAACGGGTCTCGTCAAAGCTCGCCGTGCCCTCGCGAATCGCCTGGTTCTGGTCGCCCAGCAACAAGAAATGCGCGCTGCCGAAGAATTTGGAGAGGACCATCAGCTGTGCCGCGGAATAATCCTGCACCTCGTCGATCATAACGTAGCGGGCATCCGACGTACCGCGGCCGCAGATCAGCAGGCGCAGATACAAAAGCTCGGTGGCAGACAGCGTCTTCTGCTCCAGCATGCGCATGCCTATGCGGTCAAGGCGCAGCCAGGTAAGACGGTCGATATCGGCCTCCGCACTGGCAAAGAGGTGATCCAGGTAGCGACGCGTTGCACGGGCGATCTCGTCCTCATCGGACGTATCGATCACAGAGCCCAGAATCTGGATCTGCGCCTCCACGTCCAGGCCCATAGCACGCTCCTGCCAATCGTCGGAGCGGGCCATGCCGGCAAGGCGGCGATCCAAGCGGTCGCGCAGCTCGTCGCAGGTAAGGGCCACAAAACGCGGACCAATGCCCCACTTGGCGTGCTTGTCCACCACGCTGCCTATCTGACCGGCGGACAACAGCGTGACATCGTCCATGGTGATGGCGCGCAGGTCGTCCGTGGTAATGACCAGGCTGCCGATCTCGTCCTCCAGGCGCTTGAGCGAGGACGCGGGCGTTTTGGAGCCGTCGTCGCGGTTGCCCGCCCCCTGCTCCTCGACAAAATCTCGCCAGGTGTACAGGCGCGGGTTGGCCTCGCCCATAGAAGGCAGGACGCCGTCGATATAGCGCTCGAATACCTCGTTGGGGCTAAAGAGATACACCTGGTTTGCGTTGAGCGTCTCATGGTTGTGGTACAGCAAATAGGCGATGCGCTGCAGCATGACCGAGGTCTTACCGGAGCCCGCGATGCCGTTGACCAGCATGACGGGGACGTCCGCATGGCGAACCACCTCGTTCTGCTCGCGCTGGATGGTCGCGGTGATAGCCTGCAGCTTCTCGGAATGGTGCTTGCGCAGGGCGTTCAGCAGCAGCGAATCCTCGATGGCGACCGTGGTGTCGAAGTAGGCGTGCAGCTGGTCGCGCTCAATATCGAACTGGCGGCGCAGCTCCAGCTCCACCGTCTTCAAACGGCCGTTGACGGTATAGCTGGTCTGGCCGTTCTCCTGGTTGTAATACGTCTCCGCGATGGGGTTGCGCCAGTCGACCACCAGCGGCGTGTGACGGTCGTCCGTGATGCCCGCAGCGCCGATGTAGACGTCGCGCGCCGGGCGATCGGGGCGCATCTTAAGGCGGACCTTGGCGAAATAGGGCTGGCGGAGAAGCAGCAGCACCTTGCGCAGACGGTCCACGCTAAAGTCATGGTACTGGTTGTAGGCGTCGATAACCGCGTTCAGGGTCTCGATGGCGGCTAGGGTCTCCATGGTCTCGTCCGCTCCGCCAAAGTCGGGGCGAATCTCCTCGCTCATGGTGACCAGGTCCGCAGCGGCCTGCTTGTGGTCGTGCTCAAGCTGGTGCGTCAGGTCGTCGCGAAAGCCAAGCAGCTGCTTATAGAGCTCGTCCAGGTGCGCTTGCTCCTCGACAAGTACGGGATCGTCTTCATTCATAAGTCCCTCGCAATCAAATAGGGTGCAACGGGCGCAGTCCAGTGTACCCAAAGCCCCGCCGCCCACGTTCAAGAATCACAACAAGCGCATTGCCCAAGCATGCTCCGGGCACACCGGCGCCGGCCCGCGTGCCCCTCGATCTCCACGCTCGTCAAGCACGCCAGCGGTTCAGCACCGCAGCGAGTTCTTGTGGACGAGGAAGGGCCAGGCCGCACGCAACGTAATCGTGCTCCGCGAGCGCGCGCCAACCCTCGCGATCAAGCAGCGCCATCAACTCGTCGACGGCTTTAGCGACCGGCTTTCCCTGGACGAGGATTCCCGTCTGCGCGCCCATGCGGACCAGCTGCGCCAACGCGCGGGCCTGGCAGGGGTCCACAAGCTGCTCCACCAGGCGCACGTCAGCGCTCCCCTGTCCCACCTGCAGCTCCTCGCAACCACTGGTCCGCACCTTGATGCGATCGGGCCGGGGTCCGCGTCCCGCTCCTCGTCCACCATAACCACCACGGGCACCGCGTCCGCCGCGATCGTCGCGCCCGCCCCGGTCGCCCCTTGCGCTATCCGTCCCCGGCGCAACGGGCGCTACCGCGATCGCTCTGTTGCCCGCAGGCAAAGTAAACCCCGCGGCGCGCGGCGTTGCGGGCGCCTCCAGCTCCATGCAGATCGCGCGCGCGTGCGCTGTAATGTCGTGCACCCGATAGCGGTCCATCTGCAGCACCGCATCTGCCACCGAGAAGTACGCTCCCGAGCTTCCAGCGACGATGATGCTGCTCACGCCCGCACGCTCCCACAGGTCGCGCACGCGCTCCACAAACGGCGTGATGGGCTCGAACTCGCGCGCCACCACGGCCTCCATCAGCGCATCGCGGACCATAAAGTTGGTAGCGGAGGTATCCTCGTCGATCAGCAGCGCACGCGCGCCCGCCTCGTACGCCTCAACGGTCGCCGCCGCCTGCGAAGTCGAACCGCTAGCGTCCACGGTCGAAAACCGGGAGGTATCGCGCCCGTCCGGCAGATCGCGGATAAACAGCGAGATATCCACGCCGCTCACCGCGCGCCCGTCTTCCGCGCGCAGCTTCACCGCAGTCGAATCCGTCAGCACAAGCTCGCGCCCGTCGCCCGCAACGTGGTTGTACACGCCATCTTGCAGCGCGCGCAAAAGCGTCGACTTACCGTGGTAGCCGCCGCCCACAATCAAGGTCACGCCGCGCTTGATGCCCATGCCGGCGACCTTGCCGCGGTGCGGCAGATCCAACACAACGCGCTGCTCCGCAGGGGCCTCGAAGGCAAGCGCGCTTTTTAGCGGCCTCTGGGACACACCGCTCTCGCGCGGCAAGATCGATCCATTAGCAACAAAGGCAACCAGGTCGGACGCCTCCATCTGCTCGAGCGCGGCGCGCTGGTCGTCCGCAAGCTCAACCGCCGCCCATGCCTGATCAAGCAGGCCATCGTCCACAAACAGCGTGCGCTCCACGCATTCCGGCACAAAATCAAGAAGCATCTTCGCGGCGGCGCGGCCGTCAACCGTGCGACCGTGCGCCGGCAGCCCCGCTTCGAAGCGAAGCGTCACGGCGCCCCCGCGCACCTCGCAGGCGGAGCGCGCCAGCACCTCTTGCCCCGGTCGCGTGGTCGCGAGCACGCCGCTTTTACCCGAGCCGCCCGCGCGCATGCTGCACGCTGCCAGCGCGCGCGAGAAACGGCGCAGCAGCACGTCCTCAAGCGCCGTGCGCCTATGCGCCTCATCCCACAGCCCCGCGGGAATATGCAAAACCTCGTTGGGCACGCGTACGCTCATGCTGGACGGCGATGCGAACGGATCACCCTGCACGTGGTCAATAGACAAGACGAAGTCGCCAAAGTCATACTGTCCGCACACGTCCTTGTACGCCGGATATCCCCTTCTGTCGATTCTCTCCAGCTCGCGCTGCAGGTCCCTATCGCTTCTCATAATCTCACCTTGCACTAAACGCCATCGCTACAAGCCCTAATGCTACTCGCACCATCAGGCTAGCGTTCCTTGCATCTTACGCCGCCCATCTTACTGTACTGAGCCCGGCAGCTTCTCTCCCACAGCATAAAACGGAGGCGCCTAGGCACCCCCGTAATGCAATCTATTTCATTTGACCACAGTTTATTAGGACACTCGGGCATAACCTACGCCGCAAATGATCGCAATTTCGGTTCTTACAGCCATTCGCGCTCCGCCGCATCGACCATGTTTTCCGCGAACTTGCGGCTGTAAAGGTTGTCCTCCTTCAGCTGGTGCCAACCGGCCTCGTTCATCATATCGGCAGAAAGCATCACGCCAAAGCGGCTCTGCGCATTGTCGCGCGTGAAGACGTAATAGTCCTCGTCCATGGGATCGCCCGCCTCCGTCACCGTCACACGAACCTCGTTGAGCAACGGCATCGAGCAGAACAGCGCCATCGTGTTATACGAAAGAGCCAGATCGATGGAGTCGCCGTCATATCCATCCGGCACCTCTCGATATGCAAAGCCCAGTACGTCAACGCCAAGCGTCACATCGATACCGGTCGCCCACTCGCTCATGGGGAGCAAGCGAATCAGACTCTCGACGTTCGCAGCATCAGACGGGTCGGTCTCGGCATACAAGCTGATGTCACCCGGCTGCGCGTTGACCACAGCCACCGCGATATCATCGCCCAGCTCGCCGTCAACCCACACGGTGCCGTCTGCGTCCACCACAACCTCTTTGTTGCGGGCGCTCGCACCGTTTCCCTGGCCGCTGTTAGACTGGCCATTTGCTTGACCGCTTTGCTGCCCAGACGCCGTACCGCCATTCGTCATGGACTGCCCGCTGTTTTGAACCTCAGCGACAGCGCTGTCAGCACGATCTTCCACGCGGTCAATCCGCAGGGCATAGATTAGGCCCACGCAAACCACAACAAACAACGCAAAGCCCGCAGCCGCTGCAATAATGATGTTGCGAGTGCGCTTGCCCTTGGATGCCGCCGCGTTTGCGGACGAGGAAACGCTCGCGACGTCCTCGTCGACCTCGCCCTCAAATCCTGCCGGAGACAGCGGAGCGCCGGCAACGGGCATCGCAACCGTCTCGCCCACCGTACCAGGTTGCGCAGGCGACGAGCCCTTTGCTACGGCAGCGTTTGGGAGCACCGTGGTCTCCGCCGTATCCGCCTTAGCCGCATCCCCATTATCTGCACGGGCGGTCTCGCGCACGTCATCCACGCCTTCGATCACGTCATCGATACTGGACATGCTAGCCTTGGTCTTCTCAAGAGCCTCGGCGGTATCCATGCCTCCAGCGACATAATCCTCATAACGAGCGACCAAGTTGCCGTAAATCTCTTCCTTGAGCTCAATGTTCTCCGCCGTCAGCATGCGGCCCTCGAACAGGTGCTCGACATACATGCGAATCTCGTTCATTGTGCGCCTCCATCCTGTTTAAGCAGGCGATCGATAATCACTTTGACGTTGTTCCATCGCTGCGTCGCTTCATCTAACTCGTCTTTACCTGCAGAGGTAATGCGATAGTATTTGCGCCTCGCACCCTGCGTCTCGTTTCCCCAATAGCTCTCGACGTAGTTTTGCGTCTCCAAGCGCTTGAGACTCGTATACAGCGAGGGCTCCTTCATCTCGTATTCGCCCCTGCTGGTCTGAGCAATATCCTTGAGAATCTCGTATCCGTAGGAATCGCCGCTAGATAGCGTGCAGAGAATGATCGCATCGATGTTTCCGCGAATCAGGTCGCTAACGGCATCGCGCGCTGCCATGCAAGTCACCTCCAGAACCAATTACGAATGATTCGGTCAATCACTCCTATCTGATAGGTTTAATTTATCACACAGTACTATGTGTGTCGATGTACTTTATCAACAAGAGTTAAGCGGACGAAGATTGGCACCAAACGGTAGTCATTCTTCGATGCTTTCCATATATCCCTTAGTCCTCGTAATGTCGCTGATTGGATAGCCACCTGGTACCCAGCGGCACTGGTTCCCTTACACCCTCTACGCTTTAGTAACCTTTTGAGAGACATTACGCGCATGCTCATGTAGGCCGCACGCGAACCAGCGATATATCAACCGCACTCATCAAAAGTAAAAAACCCGGCCCACATAACGTGAACCGGGTTTTATCTCATCTATACGATGACAGTCGATTGACTAAACCTACTCAGCGAGGAAGTTGCGCTGAACGGAGGAGTCAACCTTGATGCCAGGGCCCATGGTGGAAGACATGGAGATGGACTTCACATAGCGACCCTTAGCGGAAGAGGGCTTGACGCGCAGGATCTCGGTGTAGAGAGCGGCGTAGTTCTCAACGAGCTTCTCGGTCTCGAAGGAAGCCTTGCCCAGGGGCACGTGGCAGATGCCGTAGCGGTCGGCGCGATACTCAACGCGGCCGGCCTTGAGCTCGGAAACCATCTTGGCGACGTCCATGGTGACGGTACCCAGCTTGGGGTTGGGCATGAGGCCACGGGGACCAAGGATCTTACCGATGCGGCCAACCTTGGCCATCATGTTGGGGGTAGCGATAGCAGCGTCGAAGTTGATCTCGCCGCCCTGGATAGCAGCGACGAGCTCATCGGAACCGATGACGTCGGCGCCGGCCTCTTCAGCCTCGCGAGCCTTCTCGCCCTCGGCGAAGACGGCGACGCGGACGGTCTTGCCAGTGCCGTGGGGCAGGGAGATGGAACCGCGGATGTTCTGGTCGGCCTTACGGGTATCGATACCAAGGCGGAAGTGGACCTCGACGGTCTCGTCGAACTTAGCGGTAGCGAGCTCCTTCACGAGGTTCGCAGCCTGAAGCGGGGTGTAGAGCTGATCGCGGCTGACCTTCTCGGCAGCGGCGCGGTAGTTCTTACCATGATGCTGAGCCATTGTATTACCTCCTGTGGTTCTAACGGGCACTTTGCCCTTCCACATCGTGCGTGCTTGCTGCACGCGTTAATAAAACCTAAATAAGCTAGATGCTACTCGGCGATGGTGACGCCCATGGAGCGAGCGGTACCGGCGACGATCTTCTTAGCGGCCTCGATGTCGTTGGCATTGAGGTCGGGCATCTTGATCTCGGCGATCTTGGTGAGCTGCTCCTGAGTGAGCTGGCCAACCTTATCGCGCTGGGGAACAGCGGAACCGCCCTTGAGCTTGAGCTCCTTCTTGATCAGGTGAGCCGCAGGCGGGGTCTTGGTGATGAAGGAGAACGTACGATCCTCGTAGACGGAAATCTCAACGGGGATGATGTCGCCCATCTTGTCCTGCGTAGCAGCGTTGAACGCCTGGCAGAACTGCATGATGTTGACCTGAGCAGCACCCAGGGCGGGGCCGACCGGAGGAGCCGGGTTAGCCTGGCCAGCGGGGATCTGAAGCTTGATGACGGTGGTGATTTTCTTCTCAGCCATGTCAAAACCTTCCTAACACGGATGGAAACCTAACTATCGTCAGCGCCTACCCGCTAGAAGCACTCTGGATGATGAGCGGTCGTCCAAAGAAGCGAAGCATTCGCGAACGTACAAATAAGACAAGCTACGCGATGACCTCAATCTGGTCAAAGGTGAGCTCAACGGGAGTCTCGCGACCAAAGATGAGCAGCGCAACCTTAACCTTGCCCTGCTCGGCATTGACCTCGGTTACCTGACCATCAAAGTCGGTAAGGGGACCGGAGGTAACGCGGACGGAAGTACCAACCTCAAGGTTGACGGCAGTCCTCTTGGCACCATTACCCTTATCGGACTTACGCATCATCTTGTTGTACTCTTCACGAGACAACGGAGAGGGCTTACCGTTACCACCAAGGAAGCCGGTAACTCCGGGGGTGTTGCGAACGCACGTCCAGGAATCATCGTCCATCTCCATACGAACCAGAACATAGCCCGGGAAGATCTTGGAGTCCTTGGTCTCGCGCTTGCCACCTTCCTTGATTTCAGTGACGCGCTCCATGGGGATCTGGATATCGAAGATGCGATCCTGCATTCCCATGGTCTCGATACGATGCTCAAGATCGGTCTTTACGCGATTCTCATAACCAGAATACGTATGAACGACATACCAACGCTTAGACACTGATTACCCCCTCAGGCTAGAGAAGAGGACCAGGCCCTCACCAATAAGCATGTCGAGCAAAGCGATAACAACACCGACGACCAGAAGCGAAACGCAAACAGCCACGGAATAGTTGATAAGCTCTTTCTTAGAAGGCCAAACAACGCGCTTCATCTCAGACTTGACGGAGCGGAAGTAGTTCTTGATGCGAGCGAAGAAGCCAGGCTTCTCGTTCTTCTTCTTAGCCTTAGCCTTCTTAGCCGGCGCGGCATCCTTCTTGGAGACCGCCTTAGAGGCCTCAACCTTGGAGGAAGAAGCAGCAGCGGTCTTTGCGGACTCAGAGTTCTGCTGAACCTTCTTCTTATTCTTCTTGTTGGCCATGGACCTAAAACCTCCGGCACAAACCCTATATAACAGTAGAAACCGTAAGCCTCCAGAGGAGGCTTACGGATTAAAGACTGGCACGCCAGGAAGGACTCGAACCCTCAACACTCGGTTTTGGAGACCGATGCTCTACCAATTGAACTACTGGCGTATATTAAAGAGATTAACGGGTCTCTTTATGAACCGTATGACGACGGCACCAAGGGCAATACTTCTTGATCTCCATACGATCAGGCATGTTCGCCTTGTTCTTGGTGGTCGTATAATTGCGACGCTTGCACTCGGTGCAGGCAAGTGTAACGAGAGTACGCATGTGTCTGAAACCTCCAAATACCGCCCCACGCGGGCACGGTTGCCTATATTAGCATCTGACATTTTGCTCTGTCAATGCTCGGCGGTATTTATTGGCCGTCCTGCAAAATTCGTACACATTCATTTGCAGTTCATTGAACAGACAATAAAAGAACCCGGTACCCCGAAAGGTACCGGGTTGAAAGATCAGTCAGACTGAATAGATAAGTTAAATCTACTCAATGATGGTGCTGACGATACCAGAGCCGACGGTGTGGCCACCCTCGCGGATAGCGAAGCGCAGGCCCTCCTCCATCGCGATCGGGTGAATGAGGTCGCCCTCGATGGTGATGTGGTCGCCAGGCATAGCCATCTCGGTGCCCTCGGGCAGCTTAACGGAGCCGGTCACGTCAGTGGTACGGAAGTAGAACTGCGGACGATAACCATCGAAGAACGGGGTGTGGCGGCCGCCCTCCTCCTTGGTCAGAACGTAGATCTCACCGGTGAACTTGGTGTGAGGGGTAACGGAACCGGGCTTGCAGAGAACCTGGCCGCGCTGAATCTCCTCGCGCTTGATACCACGGAGCAGGATACCGACGTTGTCGCCAGCCTCGCACTTGTCCATCATCTTGCGGAACATCTCGATGCCGGTAGCAACGGTGGACTGGGTATCCTTGATGCCGACGATCTCGACGGGGTCGTTGAGCTTGAGCTCGCCGCGCTCGACACGACCGGTAGCAACGGTACCACGGCCGGAAATGGTCATGACGTCCTCGACAGCCATCAGGAACGGCTTCTCGTTGTCACGAGCGGGAGCGGGGATGTACTCGTCAACGGAGTTCATGAGCTCGCGGATGGCGTCCATCCACTTCTCCTCGCCGTTGAGAGCGCCGAGAGCGGAACCACGGATGACGGGGATGTCGTCGCCCGGGAAATCGTACTCGGAGAGGAGCTCACGGGTCTCCATCTCAACGAGGTCGATGAGCTCGTCATCGTCAACCATGTCGCACTTGTTCAGGAAGACGACGATGTAGGGAACGCCAACCTGACGGGCGAGCAGGATGTGCTCGCGGGTCTGAGCCATGGGGCCGTCGGTAGCAGCGATAACCAGGATAGCGCCGTCCATCTGGGCAGCACCGGAGATCATGTTCTTGACATAGTCGGCGTGGCCGGGGCAGTCAACATGAGCGTAGTGGCGAGAAGCGGTCTCGTACTCAACGTGGGAGACGGAGATCGTGATGCCACGCTCGCGCTCCTCGGGAGCCTTGTCGATGTTCTCGAACGCGGTGAAGTCAGCCTTGCAGCCCTCGGTCTCGGAGAGAACCTTGGTGATGGCTGCCGTCAGCGTGGTCTTGCCGTGGTCGACGTGGCCGATGGTGCCGATGTTAACATGCGGCTTAGTACGCTCAAACTTTTCCTTGGCCATAAAGCCTCCTCCTTAAAGGTGGTCCCCGGATGGGACTATGCCTTCTTAACCCTAAGTGGCCCGCCCGGTTTCCCGAATGAGCCACTCTAGTTACCTGGTAGCGGTGACTGGATTCGAACCAGTGACGCCACGGGTATGAACCGTGTGCTCTAACCAGCTGAGCTACACCGCCGACTGGAGCCTGCAACCAGACTTGAACTGGTGACCTCTTCGTTACCAACGAAGTGCTCTACCGACTGAGCTATACAGGCAGACGAACGGGTGGGAGCTATAGGATTCGAACCTATGTAGGCATAGCCAACGGGTTTACAGCCCGTCCCCATTAACCACTCGGGCAAACTCCCTTGCGTTCGTACGCTTGATTTCTGACTTGCTGTTCGGCTTGTCGTCTTCAAGCAGGGAGAATATTACGCCGCATCACGGTTTAGTGTCAACCAGAAATCTATAATACACGCGCCCGGGCGTATCTATGTCTTTCTTATTTTGCATGAAATGATTCGCTTAGCTAAAGTCTTTCATTTAGTTTTTCCGATGCTATCAATTTGAAAAAGTCTCAAATCGCTTCGAATTCTTGCCGAATCAACCAGGATTTACCTCTATTGATCTTTGCAAAGTGGGTTCCGCATCTTTCCTTCCCTATATAAGAAGGCCTCGTCCGCTTCTTTCCTATATAGATGCATCATGGGAAAATCCCTATTAGAGAAGATATTTCCGCCCTCTTGCCGGTGGGCAAACAGGTTTCATCTCTCATTTATGTTGAGCATGGCCATAGCGCAGCTTTTGGCGTTCTCTGCCTAAAAACAAACAGGCCAGAGCGCAAACACACTCTGACCTGCTAATTTCTATGGAGCCAGCGACAGGAATCGAACCCGCAACCCACTGATTACAAATCAGTTGCTCTACCGTTGAGCCACGCTGGCGCTCTGGGCTTATCGCGCAAAGCTCATTTAGGATACTCAATGCCGAGCTATCGGGCAAGAGCGAAGCGCCAAAGCTTCGCAAATCGCGCATGCATCAACGCGGTAGCCCCAACTCAGCGCACCCCCGCCATACTCGTCCGCGCTTCATACCTTTGGACGAGGACCAGCTACGCGTTTGCTACCTTACGCGACCCCGCAGCTTATCAAGCTTGGCGCGTGTCTCGGGCGACAACCTGCTGCCAAGCGTCAGCTTCATAGCGGGCTCTTCATCGCGCATCGCCTGAAACTCACGTTCGATGGTGTCGATCTCCTCCACCAGCATGCGCGCCGAGATCCTGGTAACGCCCTTACCCATAACGGTTGCCTGGATGGTTCCGTCACTGGTGACTACAGAGCACGCCCTCCCCTCCTCGCGAGCCTCATTACACAGCTGCTGCACCACGGTATCGGCAGAAACCCCCGTGGGTGAAAACTCTATCCGGATGCCCGCCTGCGAAATGTTGGGGCGATCGGGCGATACGTTGCCGGCGCCGTCGAACACGATGACCGCCTCATAGCTACCCTGGGCGAAGGCGGCGACATCAGCGATTAGGGCCATACGGGCGGAATCGAACACGTCGCTGGTATAGGGTTCATCCGAGCGATCGTAGATGAGGCGCTCGTACTTGGGAGTGGCATGGATGATGTTGTACCCGTCAACAACCAACAGCTCCTTCTTGCCCATAGCGTTGACGCCGCGCGGGGGTACGCCGGGGCCGCCAAAGGCGTTGCCGGGAGAATAGGATCCAGGCGCACCGTAAACGCCACCTACGCCATAAGTAGAGCTCTGCACCGTTTCGCGCACGGACGATTCGCCAAAGCGCTTTGCCTTGGACTTGGCTCGGTTCTTCTTGGTCATGCGCTACTCCCCCGTCGTGGCACCGGCGGCGCGGTCGGCAACGGCGGCGTAATTGCGACGGAGCCACTCAAAGCACAAAGAGGTCGCGGCCTGGGCGACGTTGAGGCTCTCGGTTGCGCCCAGCTGCGGCAGCTTGGTAAGGAAATCGCACTTGTCCAGCACCAGGCGGCTTATGCCGTCACCCTCGGACCCCATCACCAGCGCGACGCGGCCCTCAAAGGGGGCATCCCAGCAGATATCGTCCGCATGCTCGGAGGCGCCGCCCACCCAAAAGCCGGCGGCTTTAAGATCGTCCAATGCGCGGGCGATGTTGGGGACCTGGGCGATGGGAAGGTGCATGACCGCACCGGCAGAGGTCTTATAGGTGGCAACCGTCACCTCGGCGGCGCGCTTGTTGGCGATCACCACGCCCGCAGCACCCACAACCTCTGCGGAGCGAACGATAGCGCCGAAGTTTCCCGCATCCGTCACGTGGTCCAAGACCAGCACCAACGCGGGGCCCTCGCCCGCGCGCTCGATGATGTCGGCAAGGTCCGCGTACGGAAAGCGGCCCACCTCCAGCTCGATGCCCTGGTGGGCACCGTGGCTTGAAAGGGCATCGAGCTGCGCGCGGGGCACTTGCTTGACCGCTACCCCGGCATCGGCAAGGCCCGCGAGCAGATCGCGGATAGCCGGCTCGCCCTCGACGCCCTGGGCTATCAGCGCGCGCTTGATGGGAAAGCCCGTGCGCAACGCCTCGAACGCGGCGCGGCGGCCCTCGATGAAGTTACCCGCCGGCGCTTGGGTATCGCGGCGCTGCGGCTCCTGCGAAGCGCGGGCCAAAGACGGGCGCGCAGCGGAACGCTGGGCGCGCTGCTGCTGGGCCTGGGGCTTTTGGCCCCTGCCCGCCCCTGTCTTAGAACGGTTCTCTGCCGTGCGCCTGGCCTTGCCCTGCGCACCGTCGCGCTTTTGCACGCGCTTCTTCTCAGCCATCGCGGCCCCTCCTCGGTACGGTTCTTTCCGCACCATTGTCACATCCAAACGCGCCGCCACCATCATTCGCAACAAAAAATGCACCGCACGCGGGAGATTCCACGTACGGTGCAAAACGCTCGTCAAGCATGAAGCCAGCGGTAAAGATGCCAAGTAGGTCGCCCTAGACGTCGATCATCGGTTTCCAAGGTGCCCCAGATTGCCCTGAAAGAGGAGGGAGGACGCCTAAGGGCGCCAATCGACGATTGAAGGGCAAAGTGGGGTGCCCTAGGAAGCGATGTGCTTGATACGGCTGCCGGCAGCGGTGTCCTCGATCATAAGCCCCATGTCGCGCAGCTGGTCGCGCACGGCGTCTGCGGTAGCCCAGTCCTTGGCGGCGCGGGCGGCGGCACGGGCCTCCAAGATCTTCTCGGCAGCCTCATCCACATCATCGCCGGTGTAGCCCACCAGGCCTGCGGCAACGCCCAGAAGGCCCACGGGCAGCGGTTCCTCGATCACGGGCAGCTTTACGCCCAGCATGGCCACCGTGCCGGAAATGGCCCCGGCGCACACGCGCGCTACGGTCTCGTCCACGGCACCCGCAGCCTGCTCAAGGTACTTGTTGGCCTGGGTGACCAGCTCAAAGTAGGCAGCGACGGCGCCTGCGGTGTTGAAATCATCGTCCATGCACGCTTCGAACTCGCGGCCCGCCCTTTCCATAGCGGCGGTAAGCTCGTCTGCCAGCGCGGCGTCCGGCTCGCCTTCCGCATGGTCGGCGGCCCACTTGAGGTTGCGGCAGGTGCCGGCGATGCGAGCCAGCGAGTTCTCCGCGCCCTCCAAGCGCTCCCAAGAGAAGTCCAGCGGGCTGCGATAGTGGGTCTGCAGCATGAGAAGACGTAGGGCCGCGGCGGAATGCTTCTGCAAAACCTCGTCCAGCGTAAAGAAGTTGCCCAGGCTCTTGGACATCTTCTCGCCGTTCACCAACAGCATGCCGGTGTGCATCCACGTGTTGGCAAAGCCCTGGTGCCAGGCGCAGGTGGCCTGGGCGCACTCGTTCTCATGATGCGGGAAGGCGAGGTCCGAGCCGCCGCCGTGGATGTCGATGGGGGTGCCCAGGTAGCGATGGACCATGGCCGCGCACTCCGTGTGCCAACCGGGACGGCCCTGGCCCCAGGGCGACGGCCAGCTGGGCTCGCCGGGCTTGGCGGCCTTCCACAGGGCAAAGTCCAAAGGATCTCGCTTGTCCCCGTTCTCCTCGATGCGCGCACCCACCATAAGGTCATCGATCTTGCGACCGGAGACCTCGCCATAGGACGGGTCGCTGCGAACGGCAAAGTAGACGTCGCCGTTATCCGCGGCGTAGGCGTGCCCCTGCTCGATCAGAGTCTTGATCATGGCGACCATGGGGCCGATCTCCTTGGTGGCGCGGGGACGAACATCCGGATCGAGCACGTTGGCGCGGCGCATGACGTCGATGAACTTATTGGAGAACTCCTCTGCCACCTCCTGGGCGCTACGGCCCTGGTCGTTGGCGCGGTTGATGATCTTGTCGTCTACATCGGTAAGGTTCTGCGCAAAGGTTACCTCGAAGCCGCTCGAGATAAGCCAGCGGCGGATCACGTCGAAGCTGATGAACGTGCGCGCATTGCCAATATGGATGTTGTCATACACCGTGGGGCCGCACACGTACATGCGGACCTTGCCCTCCTCGATGGGGGTGAATTCCTGCTTGCTATGGGTCTGCGAGTTGTAAATGCGCATGAATAAACCTCTTTCGTTATCTTCTGCCCGCGTTTTTGGACGAGTTTTGGCTGAAATGGCTAAGGGAGTTATAGGATGAGACGGCTAGTCGCGACATCGCTCCATAAGACACACGGCCCAGGCACCCATGCCCCGGCCCTCGCCCTCCCAGCCCAGGCGCTCGGTAGTGGTGGCCTTTACGCCAACACACGATGCATCCACGCCGAGCGCGGCCGCGAGGTTCGCGCGCATGGCTTCGCGATGCGGGCCAATTTTTGGCTGCTCGCAGGCGATGGTGCAATCTGCGTCCACCAGCTCGAAACCACGTTCGCGAGCAAAATCCATAACGGCTGCCAGCAGCTTGAGCGAGTCCGCGTCTTTGTAGGCGGGGTCGGTATCCGGGAACAGCTTGCCTATGTCGCCCCCGCGCACCGCGCCCAAGATGGCGTCGGCAAGCGCATGCGTCAAAACGTCCGCGTCAGAATGACCCAGCAGGCCCTTCTCATGTGGAATATCCACGCCGCCGATGATGCAGCGGCGCCCCTCGACCAGGCGGTGGACATCGTAGCCGTGTCCTATACGCAGGTTAGATGCCATATGTTCCCCTTTGACCATTAGGTTGATACCGGCGGCTCGCGCTTACGGCACGGCGAACGGACGCATGCCGTGGATGGTTAATCTTACCCCAGGCTACCTCAGCGGGCTGCGCGCGATGATACCGGTGTCCTGAGCGGACTCGGCGTCGCTCATACGACCCAGCAGAATCGCGGTCACGGGGCGCAGGTCCTCGGGCAGCGTGACCTTGAGATTGTCGCGCGGGCTCTCGACGCACATGACGCAGCCGCCCATGCGCTCCACCAGCGATGAATCGTCCGTGCCCACAAAGCCCTGCCGAATAGCCTCCTCGTGCGCACGGCGTACCACGTCGAGCTTGAAGATCTGCGGCGTTTGCGCGGCCCAATACATGCTTCGCGGAGGAGTCTCCACAATGCGGTTGCCGTCGACGATCTTCAAGGTGTCGATCGCCGGCTGCCCGCAGACCACGCCGTCCACGCTCGCGTCGCCCAGAAGGGACGCGATGGCGATGTTGATCGCCTCGGTGGTGATGAGCGGGCGGGCGCCATCATGGATGGAGACGTAATCGAACCCCGTCGGCACCGCTTCGATGCCCGCGCGGGTGGAATCCTGCCGCGTCTCACCCGCATCCGTAAAGGTGATAGGGGTTTGGAACTCGAAGGGGTCGATGGCCAGGCGGCGCATCTCATCGCGGCGCTCCGGCGGGCAGACCACCACGATGTGGCCCACATACATAGAGCGGTCGAACGCCATGATGGACCAGGTGAGCATGGGGCGGCCGGCCACGTTGACCAGCTGCTTGCCGCCGGGATTGCCAAAACGAGAACCGCAGCCGCCGGCAACCACGACTGCGCACACAACGGGAGCACGCATGGATTAGGCTGCACCCCCACCGCGCTTGCCCTGCATACGGTACAGGGAGTCCGCAAGGATCGCCGGGTTGTTGACGCCGAAGTCGCCCAGGCGCTCGGGGTCGCGGCGGATATCGTCCATAAGATCCTGCAGCGAGCCGTACTCGTCCACGATCTTCTCCGCCACGCCGTCGCGCACAACGGATACGCGGGAAAGGGTGCGAAGACCCAGCGGGGTGAGGACGGAGTCCTCGTCCAGGTTGTCATAGCCCAGGGCTTCCGCCACGCGCTTGGGGTTGGTGAGGTCCTGAGCCGGCATGTTGCCGAAGCGCTCGCGGATGCGCGCCGCGTTCTCATGGGAGGAGTCGGCCGCGTAATCGCGAATCATGAGGTTGTATTCATCGTCCATATTGCTGCCAGCGAGCTGCTCCAACTGCATGCGGACCAGCTTGCCCTGGGTGCCCAGCTCCTCGATGCAGACCTCGAGCTCGATCTTTGCCTGCTGCATGATCTCGAAGCTGGAGAAGATGCTGGTGATGTCTGCCAGGGTCACGTAATCGTCCAACTCCAGCGCGGTCAGGCGCAGCAGGGAGCGGTCAAGCGAGGTGCGCGTGGTCTGCAGCGTCGCCACCAGCTGGTTGACGGAGCTCATGATCTCGCCCACCGGCTTGATCTGGTAGGAGCGGCCGTTGACGTAGACGTTGACCACGCCGCGGCGCTCGGAGACGGAGATGACGATGGCATCGGTGAGCACGCTCATGCGCGCGGCGGTGCGGTGGCGCATGCCCGTCTCGCTGGTCGCCAGCGAGGGGTCCGGGTTGAGGTGGAAGTTGGCGCGCAGGATCTGGGTGAGGTCCTCGTCGATGACGATGGCGCCGTCCATCTTGCACAGCTCGAACAGTCGGTTGGAAGTGAACGAGATGCTCAAAGGGAAACCGTCGTTGCCCGATGCCAGCACGTGCTCGGTATCGCCCACGCAGATGAGCGCGCCGATGTGGCCGGCGATGATCATGTCGAGCGCCGTGCGAATGGGCTGCCCGGGCGCCGTGAGCCGAATGGCCTCTTGCATGCGCTTCTGAGTATCCGTTTTATCCAAAACACTACCCCCGTCCCGTACGTTCATAGTTGCCATTCTCGCATATACGCAGCGCTAAAAGCGATGAGCGGGCATTTGTTTATAGAAAAAGACCCGCAATAGGGCGGCTGGACGCAAGGACTCCGCGACCACCGACCGCATCACCGCGCATACAGCGAACGGCGCCCCGCAACCGTTTTGGTCGCGGGGCGCCGTTGATGACGCGTATAAGGTAAAACCCAGAACAGCGCTAGCGCGCGCCGGCACCCATCTGAGCACCGCCGCCCGCCGCTGAAAGCGAGGGGGCCGCATAGCCGTTGCGCGGAGCGGAATCGAAGGACGCCCCAAGGGCGCCGGCCTCGCGGGGAGCGGGGATCTCGCCGGCGCCGTGGGTGAACACGAAGGAACCGTCGACCACGTCGCACTCCACGGTATCGCCCTCGTGCCACTCGCCCGCCAGCAGCTCCTCGGAGAGCGGGTCCTCGATGAGGCGCTGGATGGCGCGGCGCAGGGGGCGCGCGCCGTTGGTGAGGTCCGTGCCCTCGGAGACGATCTTCTCGACCGCGGCGTCGGTGAGGACGATGTTCATGCCGTTGGCGATCAGGCGCTGGCGCAGGTCGTCCACCAACAGCTTGGCGATAGATGCCAGCGACTCGCCGGCGAGCTTCTTGAACACCACGATGTCATCGATGCGGTTCAAGAACTCGGGGCGGAACAGGCGCTTGAGCTCGCCCATCGCGCGACCGCGGATCTCGTCTGCGGTAAGGCCCTGCTCGCCGGTGGTGCCAAAGCCCACGGTTGCATCCTGGGCGATCTCGCGGGCGCCCACGTTGGACGTCATGATGATCACGGTGTTGCGGAAGTCTACCGTCTTGCCCTGGCCATCCGTCAAGCGTCCCTCGTCCAGAACCTGCAGAAGGATGTTGAAGATATCCGGGTGGGCCTTCTCGATCTCGTCGAACAGCACCACGGAGTACGGGTGGCGGCGGACCGCCTTGGTGAGCTGGCCGCCCTCCTCGTGGCCCACGTATCCCGGAGGGCTACCGATGAGCTTGGAGACCTCGTACTCGCTGGAGAACTCCGACATGTCGAAGCTGATGAGCGCGTCCTTGCTGCCGAACAGGTACTCCGCCAGGGTCTTGGCGAGCTCGGTCTTACCCGTGCCGGTGGGACCGAGGAAGATGAACGAGCCGCCGGGACGACGCGGGTCCTTGAGCGGCGAGCGGCTGCGGCGGATAGCCTTGGCCACGGCCTGAACCGCCTCGTCCTGTCCGATGATGCGGCTCTTGAGAACGCTCTCGCACTGCAGCAGGCGGCGGCTCTCGTCCTCGGTCAGCGAGGAGACGGGCACGCCGGAGGCGATGGAGACGATGTCGGCGATCTGCTGGGTGTCGATGACGAGCGGATGGGCGTCCATCTCGGCCGTCCAGTCCTCACGAGCCTTGGCGAGCTCCTGCTCGGCGGCCTTCTCGTCCTCTTTGATCTCCGCGGCGCGGTTCATGTCGTCGCCCGCTGCCGCCTCATCGATCGCAGCCTTGAGCTCGGCGATACGTGCTTCCGCGTCGCGAACGGACTGAGGGGCCTTATTGGCGGCGATGCGGGCGCGGGCACCGGCCTCGTCCATAAGGTCGATGGCCTTGTCCGGCAAAAAGCGGTCCTGGATGTAGCGGGAAGACAAGTTGGCCGCGGCCTCGATGGCGGCGGGCGTGTAGGTCACGTGGTGGTGCTCGGCGTAGCGGGGAGCGAGCGCGTTCAGGATCTTGATGGTATCCGGAATGCTGGGCTCCTCGACGTCGATCGACTGGAAGCGGCGCTCGAACGCGGGATCCTTCTGCAGGTGCTTGCGGAACTCCTCGGCCGTGGTTGCGCCGATGATCTGGAAGGCGCCGCGAGCCAGCACGGGCTTGAGCATGGAGCTCGCGTCGATGGAACCCTCTGCGGAGCCCGCGCCGATCAGCGTGTGCATCTCATCGATGAACAGGATGATGTCATCGGCCTCCGTTGCCTCGGCGATAACGTTCTTGAGTCGCTCCTCGAACTCGCCGCGGTACTTGGCTCCGGCCACCAGGCCGGGAAGGTCCAGCGTCCAGATGTTCTGGTTCATGAGGTTCTCCGGCACGTTGCCGGCGGCGATCTCCTGCGCCAGCCCCTCGACGATGGCGGTCTTGCCGACGCCCGGATCGCCCAAGATCAACGGGTTGTTCTTGGTGCGGCGGGACAAGATCTCCATCATGCGCGAGATCTCTTTCTCACGTCCGATAACGGGATCGAGCTTGCCGGCGCGCGCCTGGTCGGTGAGGTTGGTGCCGAACTGCTTTAGCGTGCTCTCCTGCTGGCCCTGGCCCTGGCCGGCCTCGCCGGAGAAGAACGGCAAACCCGCGCCGGGGCGACCGGATGCGGAACCGGCCATGGGGCGCTTCTTGCCCTTGTCCTTGCTGGTGAGCTTGTCGATGGCGGTGCGGACCGAGGCGGCAGAGACGCCCAGGCGCTGCAGGATGTCCATCGCCTTGCCCTGTCCCACCTCGACGATGGCGAGCAGCAGATGCTCGGTGGAGACATAGGTCTGGCTGTTCTCGCGCGCCAGGCGAAAGCCCTTCTCCATGACGGCGATCACGCTGGGGGTGAAGGCGAGCTTGCCGGCAGCGTTGTCCGCAGCGGCTTTTTCGTCCAGATCAACGTCGTCGCTTTTTGCCTGCTCTTCCGGCGCGGCGGCAGGGACGGTGGTCGCCATCTCTTCAAGCTGCGTCAGAATATCCTCATGGGTTATCTCGAGGTCGCGAAGGGCCTCGGACGCTATGCCGGAATCCTCCTTGGCAAGCGCTAGGAGCAGATGCTCGGTGCCAACCTTTTGCGACTTAAGTCCAAGCGCCTCCTCCTTCGCCAGCGACATGACGCGGCGGGCGCGATCGGTGAATCTATCAAGCATACGGGTACCTCTTACGTGCTATCTCAAACGTATCAGTTTTGGTCTTTACCCTATAAGATTCAACATCATACCTGATAGATGCTTTTACATTGCCGTGCAAGCCATTTTGTCAGCATCTTTTGCACTTCGCATGCGCTGCCATAGCGTGAAAAAGGCGCCGTCGCACATCGCGGCAGCGCCTTTCTCAAGAGCTATAAAGTGAAAACCCGATAAGTCCCCTACTGTGCCAGGCGGCGCAGCGCATCGACCAGCAGCACGTAGAAGCGCTCGAAAGATGCCAGCTCCATATGCTCATCGGGCGTGTGGACGTCATAGAGCTGCGGGCCCACGGCGATGGCATCCAGACCGGGCAGCGCATCGGCGAACAGGCCGCACTCAAGGCCGGCATGGATGGACTCGATGCGCAGCTCGGTGCCAAACAGCTCGCGGTAGCTCTCCTGGAAGACCTCGCGTACGGGCGAGTGCTCCACGTAGCTCCAACCCGGATACTCGTACTCAAAGATCACGTCAAAGCCCAGAACCTCCGCCAGCGTGGCGATGCGGTCCTTCACATCGTCCTGCAACGATTTGATGGACGAGCGGGGCGACAGCAAAATCTTGATCTGGTCATCGGTGACGGCGACCACGCCGATGTTGGAGGAAACCTCGACGGAGCCGTCCGCCGCGACGTTGCGACGCATCACGCCGTTGGGGGCAAAGCGCAGAGCGCGAACCAGCGCAAGGGCATCGTCCTTGCTCATAGCGTCGACCTCAACACCGTCCTCGACCGCGATAGCGCAGGCGAAGCCCGGGTCAAACACTTCCAGCTCAACCTTAATGTTTTCAACAATGCTGGCTGCGATGGCGGCGCCCGCCTCCGCGGCAGCGTGGTCGGGGTAAACCAAGACGGCCTTGCACTCGCGGTTGATGGCGTTGTCCTTGGTACCGCCGTTGAAGGTCACCAGCGCGAGATCGCCGGCAGCCATAAGGCGCTCGACCATGCGGGCCATCAGCAGGTTGCCGTTGCCGCGCTCCAGGTGGATGTCCGCGCCGGAGTGCCCGCCCAAAAGACCGGAGATCTCAAGGGTAAGGGCGCTGCCGGCCTTGTGCTCGCGGGTGACGGGACGCGTATAGGTCGCCACAACGCCGCCGGCGCAGCTAACGGTCGCCACGCCCTCTTCCTCAGAGTCCAGGTTGATCATGATGCGCGCGTCGATCTGGGACTTGTCCAGGGTCTCGGCTCCAACCAGGCCGGTCTCCTCATCCGTAGTGAACACGCACTCAAGGGCGGGATGAACCAGCGAGTCATCGTCCAAAATAGTAAGCATCAGCGCCACCGCGACGCCGTTATCCGCACCCAGGGTGGTACCGTTGGCGCTCAGCACGCCGTCCTTCACCACCAGGTCGATACCCTGGGTCTTGAAATCGTGCTCAACGCCCGCCAGTTTATCGCAGACCATATCGATGTGGCCCTGCATCATGACGGCGGGGGCACCCTCGGCGCCGGCGCTCGCGGGCTTCTTGATGATGACGTTGTATACATCGTCCTGGTACACCCACAGGCCGCGCTCCTTGGCAAAAGCTACCAAAAAGTCGCTGATGGCCTTCTCATCACGGGATTCGCGCGGAATGGCGGCGATGTCCTCAAAGAAATGAAACAGTTTCTCGGGCTTGTATCCAGCGATCTTGTATTCCATGTGCTGTCCTCCTTGGCGCATTGTGGAACTGCCTTTTGCATACACGCTATATATTCCCAAAGATCCTAGAGACGAGCCGTGTCAATACGCTGGCAGTTCCAAAAACAGCAGGGAACGGCACTATGATATGCCTTTGGACGATGATTCTATTCATGTTTGATTCTGCAGCGCACCCGTTCCATAATCTATAGACGTGGTGCCATTTGAATCGCTGGGTACAGAAAGCTACATACGATATGGCAAGGAGGCTCCAGTGGAAACTGCGATCCAAACGACCGCTCACCCGGGCCTTTCGTCCAAAGAAACGGCGCGCAAACTGGCCCTCATAGAGCATGGCGCCAGACTCGTCATCTCCGTTGCCCAGCAATGCGGCTATACAGGCCCAACGGACAACCTTCTTGAAGGCAAAACCTGGAGCGAGCTTCGCGATGATATGTATGACGAAATGCTCGATGCCATAGAGGGGCGATAAGCAAGTCCAACAACTTGCTGCGCTGCCTCATAACAGCAAAACGGCGAGCCACCCTCTCGGAGTGGCCCGCCGTTCTCATTTTGATGTACGCGCAAGGACCATAGAGCCTTCCGCCGCGAAGCGCCGTTAGTACAGCTTGGCGCCCGCGGGGATGGAATCATCCACGATCAGCACGTTCAGGCGCTCCTCGGGCTCCTCGCCCTCGGCAACGTTCTCGGCGTGCACCGCGGAGATGATCATGCCGCACGAATCGATACCCATCATCTTGCGCGGGGGCAGGTTGGTGATGGCGATAAGCGTCTTGCCGACCAGGTCCTCGGGCTCGTAGTAATCATGGATGCCGGAGAGGATGGTGCGGTCGGTGCCCGTGCCGTCGTCCAGCGTGAAGTTCAGCAGCTTCTTGCTCTTCTTCACGGGCTCGCACGCCTTGACCTTGACGGCGCGGAAATCGCTCTTGGCAAACGTATCGAAATCGACGAAGTCTGCGAACAGCGGCTCGATGGCGAGTTTGCCGTAATCGAGCGTGGGCTTCTTGGGAGCAACAAAGGGGGAGGAGGCGACAGCCTCGGCGTCCTGAGCTGCCTTAGCGGCGGCGGCGCCGTTCTTGGAGCCCTTCTCCGGCTTCATGTGCGGGAACAGAAGGACATCGCGGATGGACGTGGAGTTGGTAAGCAGCATGACCACGCGGTCGATGCCGATGCCGATGCCGCCCGCCGGAGGCATGCCGTACTCGAGGGCGCGCACGTAGTCCTCATCGTACTCCATGGCCTCATCATCGCCGCCGGCCTTCTCGACCATCTGGGCAGCGAAGCGCTCGGCCTGATCGACCGGATCGTTGAGCTCGGAGAACGCGTTAGCGTACTCGTGGCCGGCGATCACCAGCTCGAAGCGATGGGTCAGACGCGGGTCGTCCTCGTTGCGCTTGGCCAAAGGCGACACCTCGACGGGGTAGTCGCATACAAAGGTGGGATTCACGATGGTGTCCTCGCCCAGCTCGTCATAGAGCTCGGCGACCAGCTTGCCGGCGGTCCACTCGGGCTTGGTCTCGATACCGCGCTCGGCGCAGGCGGCGCGCAGCTCCTCGACCGGGGTGTCGAGCGTGACCTCGCGACCCAGGACGTCGGAGACGATGGAGGTCATGGGACGGCTTTCCCAGTTGGAGAACAAATCGATCTGCTGGCCCTGGTACTCGATGACGCCCTCCAGGCCGACGGCGTGCGCAGCGGCCTTGATAACGCCCTCGGCGAGCTCCTTCATGCCCTCGAGATCGGAGTAGGCGCGGTAGGCCTCCATCGTGGTGAACTCGGGGTTATGGGTGAGGTCCATGCCCTCGTTACGGAAGATGCGGCCGATCTCGAAGACGCGCTCGTAGCCGCCCACCAGTAGGCGCTTGAGGTGCAGCTCGGTGGCGATGCGCAGGTAGTTCTCCTGATTGAGCGCGTTAAAGTGGGTGATGAACGGCTTAGCGGTGGCGCCGCCCTGAATGGTCTGCAGGATGGGGGTCTCGACCTCCATGTAGCCGTTATCCTCCATGTAGCGGCGGAAGGTGGAGATGATCGCGGAGCGCTTGCGGAAGGTCTCGCGAACGTCCTCGTTCACGATAAGGTCGACATAGCGCTGGCGGTAACGGGTCTCCTTGTCGGAGAGGCCGTGGAACTTCTCGGGAAGCGGGCGGACCGCCTTGGAAAGCAGTTTGGCGGTACGGGGGGCAACGGAGAGCTCGCCGCGCTTGGTGCGGACCACCACGCCGGTCGCCTGGACGATATCGCCCAGGTCGAGCTCCTTCAAGACCTCCCAGGAAGCTTCCTCGACATCGTTCACGCGGCAGAACAGCTGGATGTCAGCGGAGGGGTCGCGAAGGACCAGGAACATGATCTTGCCCTGGCCGCGCTTGGCGACGATACGGCCGCCCACGGTGACGGTCTCGGCGCCCTCTTCCTCGTTTGCCAAGCCGGCATAGCGCTCAAGCAGGTCGGCGGCATGGTCGGTGACGTCGGAATGCTCGGGGTAGGGATTCTTGCCGGCGGCGTACAGCGCGGCGCGATCGGCGAGGCGGCGGGCGCGCTCGTCATTCAGCGTCGAAGCGTCCTGTGCGGCCGCATCGACGGACTGGTTCTCAGCCATGTTCTCTCCTTTTACAATAAAACGCTCCCTGAGGCCTGACGGTCCCAGGGAGCGAACTGTTACCTGTGCGCGGGACCGAAAGCCTAGCGCGTGATCTTGGTGATGGTGTAGACGCGGCGCTTGCCGGCCGGGGTGATGATCTCGACGGTCTCGCCCTCGCCGTGACCGATGATGGCGCGGCCGACCGGGGACTCGTTGGAGATCTTGTGCTCGAGAGAGTTGGTCTCGGTGGTACCGACCAGGGTGACCTCGGTAGCGACGCCGTCGCCATCAACCAGGGAAACGGTGCTGCCAATGGAAACGGTCAGACCGAACTCGCCGCTCTCGGCATCCTTGGCGTTTGCGAGGATAGCCTGGATCTCGGCGATGCGAGCAGCGTTCTTGGCCTGCTCTTCCTTGGCGGCGTCGTACTCAGCGTTCTCGGAAAGGTCGCCGAATGCGCGCGCCTCCTTGATGTGCTCGACGATCTCACGGCTCTTCTCGCCCTCGCGCCACGCAAGCTCATCCATGAGCTTCTTGCGGCCCTCTGCGGTCAGTACGATCTGGCTTGCGTCCATGCGCAGAACTCCTTGCTACATCTGTCGGCGGCGCTGCGGTGCAGCGAGCCTTTCGCCAACGGTACTCCAAACAACAAAAGCGACCGGTCGACCCTACCAGGGGAAACCGGTCGCCGCTCTCCCCTTGTGAGAGAAGCGTTTACTCAGCGTGCTGAGCGCTATCTTCCTTCTTGGCCTTAGCGGCGGCAAGCTTTGCCTCAAGCTCGCGAATCTCCGCATCGTCCTCATCCTCGACCACGGTCTCGGACTCGACCTCCTCGGCCTTGTCGTCACCCTCCATGCCCTCACGGATGTTCTTGACGGTAGAGCCAAAAGCCTTGCCGAGCTTTGGAAGGTTCTTGGGACCAAAGATAAGCAGGACCACAACCAGGATGACTACGAGCTCCATAGGACCAAGTCGCATGTTACTTCCTCCAAATACGTAGAGTCGATGCGAAGCGCATCGGAAAATCGCCGCCTTTGCGCGATCCGGCCAACGCTGGCCGTGCCTGTAAAGCTCGATTGAGTATACCGCGCCTGTACTGCGAATGACAACACCGCCATATTTTACACGCTTGACGGGCATCAATATCAGCATTTGGTAAGCCGTGCATCAGTTCACCTACATAGCAAAAGGGGCCAAAGCCTAATGCCTTGACCCCTTTATCATGCAATGGTCGGGTTGACTGGATTTGAACCAGCGACCCCTGCGTCCCGAACGCAGTGCTCTACCAAACTGAGCCACAACCCGTTAGCTCGACTATAGTACCAAAGGCGGACGAGAAATACCAGAGATATTTTTCGTCCACATCATCGCGCACCCTATTCCAAGCCTTGGGCCTGGATACAGCTTAGCCGACGGCGATAAAAGGACCGCTCTTCTCCATCTTGGCGGCCTGAGCCCACCAACCGTGGTCCTTGAGTGCGGACAGCGCGATCTTCTCGGCCGCCATCTGCGTGTTGCATACCGCAAAGAGGCACGAGCCCGAACCGCATACATCCACGGCGCGGACGTTGTCCTGCGCACGGAGCCACTCGAGAATGTCCGCCATCTCGGGCGAGAGCTTGAGCGCCGCCGCACCCAGGTTGTTGTGGATGTTCGCAAAGATATCCTGCTCGCGATGGTCGCGCATAGCCTGGAGCATGGGCTCTATATCCGCGGGCGCAACCGGATCCGTATCGAACTCAGCGTAGGCGTCCGCCGCGCTCACCCCACCATTCATGGGCTTTACCAGCGCCAGCGGCGTTCCCGTGAGCGGCCGGTACATTTCCCGCATCGCGTCGCCCCTGCCGGATAGGTACGCCGGCGGGCCATACAGGAAGAACGCCACATCAGAGCCAATGGAGCGCGCGACGGCATCGATACGCGGATCTGTGGCGTCGATCTTCCAGAAATAGCACAGACCCATGATGACCGCGGCGGCGTCCGCAGACGGCCCGCCCAGGCCGGCTCGCACGGGAATGTGCTTATCGATCAAGATCGCGAAGTTGGGGTCGCGACCAAACGCCTCGCCCATGGCGATGGCCACCTTGTAGGCGGAGTTCTGCTCCATGGGAAAATCCGCCTCGGGCACCATACGAACCAGCAGCTCGTCATGAGGCGCCATGGCGATGGTATCCGCCAGGTCGATCGCGGTCATAACCGTATCCACGCGATGGTAGCCGGACTCCTCCGCCTTTGCATCCGTCCCATGGGGATGAACGCCAAGGTATAGGTTAATCTTGCCCGGCGCGGTAATCAGGATGAACTGAGGAGCCATAGCCCTACTCCTCCAGCTGGTTTCCCAGGGGAACAAAGATATGCTCGCCGGACTCCGGATCAAACAGCTCGACGGTACCGGTTAGCACGTCGACGTACTGGTAGGACTGGCGGGACTTGCGGCCACGGCGCTCGTCCACCTCGACAATGAACACGGACGGATGAACCGTCTTGATGGTGCCCATGCGCTCGACCACGCGGGTGCGGCCCATATTGGCCTTGACGCGGATTCGCTCCCCCACCATGTTGATCAGCTTCTGGTGAATCTCGTCCACGTGATTAACTTCAAGCTCTTCCATCTTGTTAGCCTCCACAAGGGCATAATGCGCCCAACTTAGGTTCAAACGGAAGCAGTATAGCAGCCTGCTAACAAAATTGCACGTCAGAGCGTCACGCATAGAAGAGGCGCCCCAGATATCCGTCAAATGAGGACAATCTGGAGCGCCGCGAAGTGCGTATCTTGGAAACGAGGCTAGAGCTCGTCGGTGTCGAGGATGATGGTGAAGGGACCGTCGTTGACCAGCGAAACCTTCATGTCGGCGCCAAAGCGGCCGCACGCCACATGGGGGACGTCCGTACGCACCAGCGAGACAAAGTACTCGTAGAGATCGTTGGCGACTTCCGGGGCGCCTGCCGCCGTGAAGGACGGGCGACGGCCGCGACGGCAATCCGCATAGAGCGTGAACTGCGAAACCACCAGGACCTCGCCTTTCACCTGCTCCAGCGACAGGTTGGTCTTGCCGTCCTCGTCATCGTTGATGCGAAGGCCGCCCAGCTTGCCCCACAGCTTGTCCGCGTCCGCCCTGGTATCGTTGTGGCCAACGCCCAACAGCACCAGGTATCCACGGCCAATTTGGCCCACCGCCTCGCCGTCTATAGCCACCGATGCGGACGAGACGCGCTGCACCACGGCGCGCATCTACTTAGCCTCCGCGGAGAGTTTGGACGACAGGTCCAAAAGCGCGTGGAACCTATGGCTGATGGCATTTTTCTTGTCCGGCGTGAGCTCCGCCATGGTCTTGCCCGGAGTATCGCTTGGCAGGAAGAGCGGGTCATAGCCAAAACCAAACTCGCCACGCCCCTCATGGCCTATCACGCCCTCGCACGAACCGGTGCCGGTGAGCACGAAGCCCTCGGCGTCGATCAGCGCGACCACGCTCATGAAACGCGCCGTGCGGTCGGCATCGGCCACGCCGTCCATATTCGCCAGCAGCTTGGCGTTGTTGGCGGCGTCATCGCCATGCACGCCAGCGTAACGGGCGGAGTAGACGCCCGGCTCGCCGTTCAGCGCATCGACCACCAGGCCGGAATCGTCCGCGATGGCGGCGAGGCCGGTTACCTCGACCGCAGCCTGAGCCTTGATGATGGCGTTTTCCAAGAACGTGGTTCCGTTCTCCTCCGGATCCTCGAAGTCGCCTAGCTGACCCAACGCGACAAAGCGAACATCCGGCAGCACGCCGGAAAGAATGGCCTCGATCTCGGTCAGCTTATGCATGTTGCCCGTAGCGACCACAATGGTCCGCTTGGGATCGAGCTCTTCGATGTTGATCTTCTCGAGCACGGCGTGCTCCCTTCTGGTAATCGCGGCAGGTGCTACTCGTCCCTAAACGCAGTGACCTCGTTTTGCAGGGCGATAAGGTGCTGAATGCCAAGATCGCCCAAGTCGAGCAGGTTGTTAAGACGCGTACGGTCGAACGGGGTGCGCTCACCGGTTCCCTGCAGTTCCACAATCTCGCCGGAGTCCGTGGCGACCAGGTTCATATCGACCTCCGCATTGGAATCCTCGGAATAATCGAGGTCGAGCAGTTCGGCACCATCGACCACGCCCATGGACACCGCGGCGACCTGGCCGGTGAGCGGCAGACGGGCGATCTTGCCGGCGTCGACCCACGCCATAAGGGCGTCATGCAAGGCGACCCAGGCGCCGGTGATGCTGGCGGTGCGAGTGCCGCCATCTGCCTGGATGACATCGCAGTCCACGGTGACCGTGTACTCGCCCAGGGCGCGCAGGTTCACCACGGTGCGCAGGCTGCGCCCGATGAGGCGCTCGATCTCCATGGAGCGGCCCTTGCGCGCGGAGGTCTCGCGACGCGTGCGGCGATTAGTGGAGGCGGGCAGCATGGCGTACTCGGCGGTCACCCAGCCCGCACGGCTGGCACGACGCCACGCAGGCAGGCCCTCCTCGATGGTGGCGGCGCACAGCACGCGTGTGTCTCCAAACTCGACCATGCACGAGCCCAGCGCGTTCTTCATAACGTCGCGCTCCAGGCGAACCGGGCGCATTTGGTTGGCGGCGCGGCCGCCGGATCGAACGACTTCGATATGTTCCATGGTATAGCTCCAATAGCCGTAGACGTGGTTGATGACGGGGCCGACGCGGCGCGTCAGCTCGCAGGGCGCCGTGGGACGGTTTTTTCTAACCCACCTGGCAGGACCTCCCGGCGGCGCCTGCGGTAACCGGCAGGCTCTCGAGCTCTTCCAGCGGAATATGCTCGATGCTGCGAAGGGGCTGACCAAAGATGAAGCTGCCCGCGGCGGCGAACTCCGCGATGTTGTCAGACGTGGTGGCGAAGCGATGCTCTGGAACCACATCGTCCGTTGCCAGCTGATCGCGGCGACGTAGGATGTCCGCCAGCTCGTAGGTGGTCTCCTCGGCCGAGGACACCACGCGCACCCCGGGGCCCAGCGCATTGCGAATGGGACCGGCCAGCAGAGGAAAATGCGTGCAGCCAAGCACCACGGTATCGATAGCGGCGTCTTCCAGCGGCTTGATGGTACGAGCCACCTCAGCTCGGGTCTCTGGCGTATCGAAGATATCGCCGTTCTCAAGCCACTGCTCTTGCAGGTGCGCCCCCGTGGCGAGTTCGCGCTCGACAATGTTGACAAAGCTGGAAGCGGGGCAGCCGTACACGTCCACGCCGGCGTCCAATGCGTGAATCGCCCTGGTGTAGGCACCGGAGCGCACTGTAAGCTCGGTTGCCAGCACGCCCACCTTGCGCGTGCGGGTTGAATGGATGGCCGCGCGGGCGCCAGGCGCGATGACGCCGATTACCGGAACGCTGAACAGCTGCTGGGCAAGGGGCAGGGCGGCGGCGGTCGCCGTGTTGCAGGCGATCACCATGATCTTGACCGCATGAGCCTCAAGCCAGCGCCCCGCCTGGATAGCGAAGGCGCGCACCTGGTCTTCCGAACGCGTACCATACGGACAGCGCTTGGTATCGCCCACGTAGTAGATAGACTCGTGCGGCAGCGCCTGAGCTATGGCGCGAGCAACGGTAAGTCCGCCCAGGCCCGAGTCGAACACGCCGATGGGCAACGCGTTGAGCGAGATGTCCTTCACATCCAATGTATGCATCTGTTCTTGCACGACCTTTCCGTTAGCTTAAAGACCCTGCCGGACGAACGAGCCTGCGCCGGCGATTCTCATCCAGCGCGCACCCCCTATTGTTTGGCGGCGAGCAGCGCCCTCATAGCGTTGATCCAGCCGGTAACGATGCGGCCATCCGTCACGTACGCGTTCTCGTGGCTCTCCAGGAACGCCTGCGCGCCGGGGTCCTTCAAGCCGTTCTCGACCAAGAAGAACAGCCCCGTGGCGTCCGCCATGAGGAAATCGGAAGACGCGTCGCCAATGGACAGGGTCTCCTCCCTATCGATGCCGCGCAGCTCGCAGAAGCGCTCCACGCCGCGACGCTTGTTGAGGCCCAGCGGCATAAGGTTGAAGGCGCGGCCTCGCACGCCCTCCGGCAGCTTGAGCGTGGTGGGTGCGGAGATGTAGTTAAGAAAGCCGTTGTCGCCCCAAGAGAGTTGGGCGCCCGCAGCCTCGATGATGGCCAGCGCCTCCTCGTCCGGCACCTCGCCGCGCATGCCCACCGTGACCTCGCGGTACTTGTAGCCGTTTGCCATGTCGTTATGGAACTCGAGCAGACCCGGCCAGCGACTCATGAACTCGTCCAAAACGCCGGTTTCCTCGATGCACTCGTGCGGCGTCTTGCCCGACCCCTCGTCAAACGGCATGTCAGCGGTGAAGTAACGCCAATCATTGCGTTTATGGTCGAGCATGAGCAAGCCGCCCATCTCGCCAATGTAGGAGTTTAGGCCCAGCACGCGCACGTCCTCATGCAGCATGGAGCGGTTGCGGCCCGAGCACGGGATGACTTCCACGCCGGCGCGCTTAAGGTCCAGCAGCGTGGCGACCAAATCGAGGCTGGGATTGCCGTCGTTATCCGCCAGCACGCACGAACCCGGAGCGAGCATGGTGCCGTCCAGGTCTGTGAACACGTAGCGAACGCGCGCGAGGCGCTCTTTGAGCTCGCCTGCGGGATTCGCGGGCAAAACGGTGTTGGGCATGAGGAGGTCCTTCCGCGTAGCTTGTCGCCGCAGGGCGGCGGGCGATTAACGAACCTATCATACCCGCATGCCCAAAGGGCTGCCAAACGCGTCGGCGCGCCTGCGCAATTAAAGCCCAATACAAACAGGGCGGCCCGCCATCCGCTTGGGACGCGGGCCGCCCTGCACCATGGGTGGAGAATGCAAGCAGGCTATTCGACCGCCTTCACCTCTTGGTCGAAGACGCGGGCGAGCATGGACGAATCGCCCTCGTAGGGATCTCTGCCGTGAGCGCGGATCATATGGCGCTCATGCCCCTTGCCCGCCATCACGATAATGGCAGGACCGGTGCAACCGCGTACCGCCGAGCGCGCCGCCTGCTCGCGGTCTGGCTCGATTTGGATATTGGTTGCCCCGGCATCGCGAGCGAAGGACTCTATGGTCTTGCATATATCCATCACGTTTTGGGTGCCGGCGTCATCCTCCGTGATGATGATGCGGTCCGCCAGCTCGCCCGCCACGCGGCCCATGCCCTCGCGACGTTCGACGCCCTTGTCTCCCGTTGATCCAAAGACGCAGCACAGTTCTCGATCGGGATAGCTTCGACGCACGTTCTCAAGCAAAGCGCGCATGCTGACCTCGTTGTGAGCGTAATCAACCAAGCCCACAATGTTGGGATCGCGCGACTCGATGCGCTCCATGCGGCCGGGCACGCGCACGTCCTCAAGCCCGTGCTCGATGGCGGCACGGCTACACCCAAGGACCTCCGCGCAGGCGATAGCGCCCAGCGCGTTGGACAGGTTGAAGTCCGCGATGGTAGGGACGATGACGTCTATGGTGAAGCGCGGCGTCTTAACCGTTAGAACCGTCTTGTGACCGCGCTGCTCCCACGACACGGCGTGAACATCTGCTGCGGGGTTGGTCATGGAGTACGTCAGCGTGCTCTCGCAGACGGAAGCCGCGTCGAGCACGCGATCGACCATGTCCATATCCAGATTGACCACGGCGTGGCGGCACTGGCGGAACAAGGTGAGCTTGCTGGAGAAGTAATCCTCAAAGGTGGGGTGCTCGATGGGCGAGATGTGGTCTTCGCTGATATTGGTGAACGCACCGACCTCGAACTCGACGCCCGCCACTCGTCCATATTTAAGCGCTTGGCTAGATGATTCCATCACCACGTCACGGGAGCCAAGCTTCCACGCGCTCGCCAGATAGAGGTTGAGCTCCAGGGGCTCCGGCGACGTGAGCTTGGACATGATGCGGTGGCGACCGTTGTCGATAAGGATGGTGGAGATGAGGGCGCACGGCTCGCACTCGTCCGCGCGCGCCTCCTTGTCCAAAATGCCCTTGAGGTAGAACGCGCTGGTAGTCTTACCCTTTGTTCCCGTAAACGTGCTGATGCGAAGGTGCTTGGCAGGCTGCCCGTAGGCAAGGGATGCCAACGGGCCCAAAGCGGCGCGGATATCATCCACAAGCAGGCATGGAAGATCGATATCCGTATAGTTTGACTCTGACACGTAGGCGACGGCGCCGGCATGCTGCGCCTGCACCAGGTAATCCTCTTTGAACGCAGCGCCTTTGCAGATGAACAGCGTGTCCGGCCCCACGGCTCGCGAATCATAGCTGACCAGCGATATGGGAATGCCCGCCACGTCCTCGATAGACGTGGAGCCCGCAACGCCCGCCAGGACCCCCGCGCTCTCGAGCGCGTCGATGTATTGCTCAAGCGTACCCGGTATCTGCAGCGATGCGGGATCGAGCGATGCGGCGTCTGTTGTAGCCATGATGCCTCCGAAAGCCCCCGCGGGCGGCCCGGCGAACCCGATGCGACCGAGGGGAAAACGCCCGGCCAGCGCGATGCGGCGCGTACCGGGAACTCATCGTCCAAAAACTATTACTATTGTAGCCTTGCCGAACTGCTTTGCTGTGGATATACTAGATGCCCATGGGCGATTGGCGCAACGGTTAGCGCAGGTGCTTTACACGCACAAGGCTGGGGGTTCGAATCCCTCATCGCCCACCATCGAGTTTTAGCCCCCGACCTGCTCGGGGGCTTTTTGCATAAAGAAAAAGTTAGGACATCGTGGGACGAAGGTGCCTAACTATCCTTCAACCGGCATGATTTTATGCACCTCGCGCGCCGCCATCTCCGCTTGGGCGAGTCCCGGGCGCATATAGTGCGCGTAGTCGGTTCGGAGGTCCGTATGGCCGTGGAGCCTGCTCACCAGCGTGTCCGGCAGCATGCTCGCCTGCATCATGGTCTCGCTCGTGTGCCTGAGCATGTCCGGCGGGATGTACCTCAGCCCCAGCTTTGGCAGGACCCTCCTCCATCTGTTGAGGAGCTGGTTGTATGTGAGGTCGACGATCCTGCCGGAGACCCATGAAGGGATCTCCTCGCGCCTCTCCGGGCGGGACTGGGCGATGATCTGCATGAGGCGGTCTCGTCCGGCGACGATGACCGGCATCATGCGCGCCGAGAAGTCGGTCTTGGTCCCCTCGCGGAACCCGTCGTCGTAGGTGTAGGTGTTCCTGATGGCCACGGTCAGCGTGGCGACCGTCTCCCCCGTCTCGAAATCCAGCGTCTCCTGCCTGGCCACGTCCGCCGGAGACACCGCGAGCGCCTCCTCCGTGCGGAGGCCGGACAGCCCGAGAATGAGATAGGCCTCGAGCATGGGCTGTCCGGAATCGCGGAACGCCGCCAGGGCGCCCGCCGCCTCCATGGGATCCCACGGCACCTCCTGCGGCCTGCGCTCCCTCGCCGTGACGATGCGCCTCTGCATGGGCGGCTCGTCGATGAAGCCGTCGTCGTAGGCGCAGCGCAGCACCGTGCGCAGCGTCTCCTTGCACTTCCTAGGAGCGCTCGCCGACTTCACCACGGAGCGGATCTCGTCGTGCGTTATGGCGGAGATCGGCCTGTCCCCTATCTTGGGCAGCACGCTCCGCTCCATCTGGGAGTCGTACCCGCGCAGGGTTGCGGCAGACCTGGGCTTCCCCCTGTTGCTCTCGCCCTCGCGGAATATGGCGTAGTAGTACTGGGACAGCGTGAGCGAGTCGCCCACCGCCGAGGACCTGCCCATCTCGTAGGCGATGCGGATGCACTCCCGCTCCGCGTCCTCCCTCGTCCCGTGCACCGTCCTGTTCACGGTCCTTCGCTTACCGTCCGATCGGAAGCCCTTGGACACCCTTACCCGATACACGCCGTCGCACACTAAAGTTATGCTGCCGGGCATCTTTGCTTGTGCCATAATCTAATGGCCCTCCTTCATCGTTGTGGGTCGGCACGCCCCGCACCGGTCCGCCAAGACTCTCGGTGCGGGGCTTTCCATATAATCGTCTAAAGGTCCCTCTCCTTCGACACGAACCCCCGGGCTCTTCCCTTCGGGATAGATCGAGAGGTCGCAGGCGGGCGCCTTCCGGACGGCGCCCGCCTGTTTTTTCTTCCACGCCTACGCCAACGCCGCGGCCTTCGGCCGTCCCGCCCCCGGGTTGCTGGCGATACGTTCCTCCACCGATTCGACCGTCACGTAGGTCCTGCGCCCCCGGCGGTAGCCCTGGAGCACTCCGGAATCGATCATATGCGTCACGCGGCCGGCGCTCACGCCGAGCATGCGCGCGGCCTCCGCGGCGGACACGACCTCGCCGCTCACGATGTAGGACGAGTCGACCTCGAAGAACACCATGAGGGCCGTCCCGTCGACCTCGCGCACGGTCGGCGAGGGAACGTCCTCGCCATGGGCCATGAGGGACGCCACATACGTCTTGGCCGCGTCCGCGGCCATCGACGCCGCGTCCTCCACCGTGTCGCCGTAGGTGAAGCAGCCCGGCAGGTCGGGCACCTCCACGCTGTACCCACCGCCATCCTCGGGCGTGAGGACGATCTGGTAAATGAACTTCTCCATATCTCTCGCGATGCCCCTTTCGGGGACGGGCTACAGCCAGCCCGCCCCTTTCGCGATGTTTCTGTACGTGCCGAGCGGAATCTCCTTCTTGGCGGTGGGAACCGTAACCATCCTCCCGCATTTTCGGGCGACGACGTGGCTCCCCTTGCCGCTCTCAAGCTCCCACCCCTCCTTGCGCAGGCGCTTGAGCACCTGCTTTACCTCCTGTTCAGTGGGCATCGCGCCTCCTTTCTCTTTATATTATAAAGTATTGCTATTTTATAGTCCAGTAATTGTAAAGTATTTATATATAAGCCGTTTTATTTGTCTTCGAGCGCTCCGGAACTTCCTAGATATAAATCGATCGCCGGCACCGGATATCGCTCTCCTCCATCGTTGTGGGTCGGTACGCCCCGCACCGGTCCGCCAAGACCCTCGGCGCGGGGCTCTTATGCCTACGGCATCCCGACGGCCCTCAGCCCCTCGGGTTCAGATGCAGGACCCTCGGCTGTCTTTAAAGCCAGCTCGCGCTGCCCGCGAGCGTTGCCGAGGATCACGACCCTGCCCTCCGAGGTGCTCTCCCTATAGCACTCGATCAACTCATGCTCGTAAGGATCCGTCGAACCTCCGCCCGACTCTTCGCCGGGCGGAATTCTGCCACCTAGGGCATCGAGCGTCACCCCCAAGACGTCTGCAAACTGCCAAGCACGTTCGTAAGACAGGCTTCCCCGTCCCTGCTCGTAATCGGTGTACGTATTTCTATTTATCCCAACGTAATCCGCGAAAGCATTGGCTGATTTAAAACCAGCCGCTTTTCGCGACTTCTGCAAGTGAGCTCCTATGCACTTGCGAAGATCTGAGGAGCGACCTTTCATTAAAACCTCCTTACTCTTTATTAAAGAAATTAGGGGCTATACCCAAAAAAGTCAATAAATTAGGGAAATCCCATTGCTATTTATGGGCTGTGCCCCTATTATCAATAATTGTTTAGGGAAGAGACCCTTAAATCCTATGCGTAAGCATAGGATTTTGAATCACTTATTGACACATATAGATAAGTGATTCAGCAGTCAGCCAACCAGGAAGGAGCCCTATGCCATTCGATAAGGAGGAGCTTGCTGGAAACCTTCGCGCATTTCGAGCGAAGCGTCGGATGTCCCAACAGTCAGTCGCTGATGCAATTGGTGTTGACCAGATAACCATCAGCAACTACGAGAACGCCGTTTCCGGGATGTCATTCGAAAACGCATGGGCTCTGGCCGATTTATTTGGCGTAACCCTCGACGATCTCGGCGGGCGAAAAATAAGCGAGCAGTGAGATGGGAGCTGAAAGATCGATGGCGCAGCCAACTATAAAAGCCCGCAAAGCAAAGGTCTATTCATATGAAGGAACGTTCACCGAGACAATTCACGTGAGAACCGCCCATGTGCTCACTGATTCCCAGCGTGAGCTCGTGCTGCAATTCATCGGCGGCATAGGCTTCCTGGGCGTCATGGCCCTGCCGGGATTCATCGAGTCGTTCCCCTGGCCGTTCTAGGAGGTCCGAGATGAGAGAAGACCGTTACGGAAGCCCCTGGCTCACCCCAAGGGAGGCGGCAGTCTACTCGCGCTGCAGCGAGGAGCGCATAAGGTCCGCCATCGCGTGCGGCGAGATCGCCGCGCATCCGCGGCTTGGGTCGACGCGCGGGATGCTCGTCTCGGCGCGGGACCTCGACAGGCTCATCGAGAGCGAAGTGCTCAGGATGCCGGTCGCCGCCGTGCTCATGCAGAAGGGGGCATGATGCCTCCGCTACCGCTGCTCCTAATCGCGATCGTGGTGACAATCATGCTCGCGCTCATCTGCTTCATCGACTTCATGGATTAAGGACGGACATGAGATACGAGTTCCATTGCACATGCATGACCGACCACGGCATCGCGTACATGGTCGAGACGCTCCTCGACTACTCGTTCGAGCGCGCCAAGGAGCGCTTCTGGCGCGGCAGGGACCAAGAGGACGTCACCGTGCTCTACGCGCTGGGGTCGAGCCCGGACGAGTGGTCCTCTTGCGAGGAATACTTCGGTCCCGACGAGTGCCTGCCCGCCGCGGGGGACGACCCCACGGAGCCGCTTCCCAAGCTCGGCTCCGGCTCGCGCCCGGATGTCGACGCGGCGTTCCTCGCCGTCCTGGTCGCGGGCCTTCTCGCTGGATGCGCGTGCCTGGCGATCGCGCGCGCATCGTAGGCACGAGGGGCGGGCTGGGCCCGATGCGGCCTGGTCCATCGTTCCCCCGTGCGGGGGCGTCTGGAGCTAAAGCCTTCCGCCAGACGCCCCCGCACGGGAGACCGCTTTCAACGCGCCTCCCGAAGCTGCCGTCCACGTGGCCGCCGGGGTACCGGGGACGATCATCAATCGACTCGGCGATGGTCGGGCCGTGATAGTGACCCGAAGCAGGAACTCGGAGAACTCCTCTCCACGGCGAATCCCGGGAAAGGCGATCCGGCGGCCACGTGGGCGGCAGCGTCGACCCGCAACGATGAAGGAGGGATATGGGGAGCCTCTCGGCAGGACGGGGCGCGCCACTCGTCGAGCGCGACAAGCACGGCGTCTGGCGCATGCCGGTACCGGTGCCGGGAGACCCCTACCTGCCCGCGCACGGAGCGCGGGTCCTCGTCTCGCTCGACTTGGCGGACGGCGCGACGAGGGAGCAGGCCCAGATGGCCGCCGACGAGATCTGGCGGACCGGGCGGCAGGGATGGGCCTGGGAGAAAGAGACGAACCGACCCGCGACGAAAGGAATAGAGGAATGGACTTCGTCAAGGAATCAGTCGCCCTGGCAGACATAAGGCCGAGCGGCACCAACCCGAGGAAGAACTTCGAGGGGATAGACGAGCTGGCCGAGGCCATCAGGGCCACCGGCGGCAAGCCCGTCAACCCTCCCGTGGTGGTGAGGGACGGCAACGTCTACAGGATCATCGACGGCGAGAGGCGCTACCGCGCGCTGTCGAAGATGTACAAGGGGCACGAGGCCGAGGTCATGGTGCCCGTCCTGGTCGCATGCGACATGGACGCCGCCAACGAGATGGTGGCGATGCTCGCGACGGACGACAAGCTGCGCCTCAGCGACGAGGAGCGCGCCGCGGGCGTGCAGCAGATGCTCATCCTGGGAGTCGACGAGCAGACCGTCTCCCGAGCGAGCCGCGCCACCAGGGAGCAGGTGAAGGCGGCGAAGAAACTCGCGCGGCGCGTCCCGGTGGGTGCCCAGGTCACGCTCGACCAGATGGTCGCCGCCATGCAGTTCGAGAGGGACGAGGACCGCGACAGCGTCCTCGCATCCGGAAACCTCTGGTACTCGGAGGTCACGAGCATCAAGTCGCGCATAAAGCGCGAGAAGCGCATGGAGGAGGTCGCGGAGTACCTCGCCGGTATCGGGGTCCAGATTGTGGACGAGGCCCCGATCGGCCTCGAGTCCGGCGGGACGCTCTACAGCTGGATGGCCCCGGACGAGCTCAAAAACATCACCGAGGGATACGGAGAGGGGTGCTTCGCGGTTGCCGACGAGGGCGGCGAGGTCCGGTTCTACGTCCCGGAGGGGATCAAGGCCGTCAAGAAGGAGGAGCTCTCCCAGGAGCAGATCGACAGGCGCAGGGGCGACTCGGCATGCAAGGACCTCGCGGGGAGGATGGTCGCATGGGCGGCGACCGGCGACATAACGCCGTGCCCGGAGCTCGATGACGCGGCCCTCGACAGGCGCTCGGTCCCCTACCTGCCGGGCGGCGAGGACGCCGACTTCGAATGGATCCTCCAACTGGGAGTAGGGATCTACGAGAGGGTGACCGCGCTGCTCGCGCTCATAAGCAAGGTCGAGCGCGGCTTCATGGGCATGTCATGGCTCTCGCCCGCGGAGCGCGCCGAGCGCGCGCGGGATTGGGACGACGCGGTGAACGTCATCGTCGCATCGGGCTTCAACGCGCCGATGACGGAAGACGACGAATGGCTCAAGGGCCGTTGCACGGACGTATGCGACGCGGGCGAGAAGTAGGCCATGGGGTTCAAGGTGACGCGAGGAGCGGGGAACGTCTGGGAGGCCAGGCCGTACCTTGGCACCGACAGGCTCACGGGCAAGCCGATCAGGCCCTACAAGAGCTGGCCGGCGGACCTTGACGAGGAGCGGGCGCAGGCGCTCGCGGACGAGTGGATCGCCGGGTACGCGCCGGCATCGTCCTCGTCATCGTCCAAGCGCCTGTCCTCGATGCTCTCGTCTTACGTGCACGACCCCCAGAGGGGCTTCTCGCAGGCGACCGTCTCGACCTACGACGGGGTGGTGCGCAACCACATCGCCCCGACCATAGGCGACATCCCCTATGACGAGCTGAAGCCCTACGAGGTCACGGCGGCCTACAGGATCCTGCTGTCCGAGGGACCGGGGAGGAAGCCCATAGGGCGCAACACGCTGCGCAAGGCGCACGCGCTCCTCTCCGGCGCCTACAGGGTCTGGCAGAGGCAGCTGGGCGTCAACCCGATGCTCAACGTGCCGGCGCCGGCGCCCGACAGGATGAGGCCGTTCGCGCTGGACGACTGGGACCAGGACAAGCTGGTCGCCGCGCTCGCCGACGACATGGCGATCGGGGGCACGGACCGCGAGTCCATCAAGAGGCGCACGACGGCGTTCGCCGGCTTCATCGCCCTCAACCAGGCGCTGAGATGCGGAGAGGTCTGCGCCCTGCAGCGCCGCAGCTGGCGCCGCGCCGTGCACGACGTCTACGTCGAGGCGACGGTCTCCGAGAAGCCGGTGCTGAGGCGCCAGCCGTCGCCGAAGCGGGAGAGCGTGGGCGCGGTGTCGGCGGCGCCGGACGTAGAGAGGGCCATCGCCGAGCACATCGCCTGGCAGGACAGGTGGATGGCCAAGCCGGACCAGTACTCGTGCCTGGTCACGGACAGGCCGAACGGCGGCGTCATGAGGCCGTCGACGCTCTCCCGCTACTTCAGCGAGATGGCGCGCGACCTGGACATGCCGGCGGGGACCACCATGCACACGCTCAGGCACACGCACGCCACGTGGCTGCTTATGAACGGCTACGACATGAGGACCATCCAGGAGAGGCTGCGCCACAGGGACGTGGCCACGACCCTCAGGCTGTACGCCTCCGTCATGCCGGGCCGAGACAGCGCGGCCGCCTCGGGATTCGCGGAGGCGCACGCCGCAAGGAAGGAAGGTTAGAGATGGCAAGTTCGCTCGACTTCGTACCGGTCGACATCGACATGGCCGACGATCCGAAGGTGTTCGCGCTCATGGAGGAGCTTGGCGGTGACGACGAGTGCGCCCGCTGGGCGTCCTACGGGCGCCTGCTCGCGCTCATGCAGCGCATATACCACGAGGGCTTCTACCTGGTCTACGGGAGGTTCGAGCGCCGCAAGATAGCGCGCGACCTGGGCATGACCGGCGAGGAGCTGGACTCTTTCATCGAGTCCTGCATCTCGTGCGAGATCTTCGACGAGGGAGCCTACAGGCAGCTCTCGGCGCTCACCAGCCGCGGCATCCAGCGCCGCTACTTCAAGGCCAAGAAGACCGGCAAGGCGTCGGTCTCGGACGAGGACGCGCCCTACGTGCTCATAGAGCTGCGCGCGGCAACTCCGCAGAGCGCTCCGAGAAACGCCGAGAAACGCCGAGAATCGCCGAGAATTCCCGAGAACCGCCGAGAAGCGCCGAGCAAGTCTAAGAACGCTCCGAGAATCGCCGAGCCTTCAGAAGAGAAGATAAGAGAAGAGAAGATAAGTAAAGAGAAGATAAGAGAAGCCTCGGCGCGCTCCGCGCGCCGCTCATCATCGGATTCAGATCTTCCCTCTCTCAGGTCCCTGGCCGCGACCGCGTACCCGCTCGCATGCATGAGCACGGTCGCGGACCCCCACGGGGGCTACATGGACGACGCCGGCGAGGCCTACGACACCCCATGGGACGCGCTCGTCTCGACCCACGCCCACAAGACCGGCGGGCAGCCCATAGACGGGTTCGCCAGGCAGGTGGCCAAGCTCTGCCCCAAGGGCTGCGACTGCTCGCTCGAGCGCGTCGAGGAGTGCGCCCGCATGATCAGGCGCGGGCTCGACAAGTTCGACCCGTCAAAGGGCGCCAACCCCTACCCGCTCGTGGCCAAGATCATCAGGGACGAGAGGGGCGACGCGCGATGAGGGTGCCGGACGGATACCGCGTGAACGACCGCTACGCTCGCGACATGGCGTGCCCGGTATGCGGCGCGATGCTGATCAAGATGGACGTGCCGCTGCGGGTGGTGTCCCGCAAGGGCCCCATCGCTTCGGACGACCGGGAGGTCGAGTCATGGGAGGACGACGGCTTCAAGAGCCGGTCGGTGTCCCGCGGGTGGCTGCACGTCGCCACCCTGTCCTGCCCCAGATGCGGCAGGCCCTTCTCCCCGGCGCAGGCCAAGAGGAGGGAGTTCAGGGACTCCGAGCTGCCGAGCGACTTCCTGCTGCGCGACGTGCCCGACTCCCCGGAGTACCGCGCCCTCATGTTCTCCAAGATCCTCGACAACCTGAAGAGGTCCGCCAAGGCCCGCGCGGAGGACGCCCGCAACCCTGCCAGAACCATGCCAGCGCCGGCCGTCCAGGACGAGCTGCCGCTGGGAGACGCGCGGCAGGTAGACGCCCGCGCCGCGACCATACCCCGTAAGCCCGTTGCAGAGAACAACTAATTCTCTGAAACAGATGATGAGGAGGATGAAGATGACTGATTCGGACCCGCGCCGCAACGCATCGGGCGCCTTCGATCCGACCGCCTTCCTGGCCACGAAGAGGGTGGAGAGGGAGCGCAAGGAGACCAGCGCCCTGAGGGAGCAGGTGCGGAAGCTCCGGCAGAAGGTCGGCAAGATGCAGAAGGTCAACTCGAGGCTCCGGCAGGAGCTCTCCGACGCCCAGGACACCATCGACCTGCTCCTGCGGCGTAACGAGTACCTGGAAGGGTCGATGGACGATGAGGAGTTCAAATGACGGACGATAACGCGCTCCGAAGGACGGAGCTGTACGAGACGGAGCCCATGGACGCGACGCTACCGTGCGACGTCTCGCCGCACGTGGAGGCGGCACGGGAGAAGATCTCCGAGGCGCGGGGGGCGCTGTCGGGCGCCATGGAGGCGATCTCCAAACCGCGAGGGATGGTCGAGTACTCCGCCGCGACCCGCCTGCTCGCCGAGGCGGAGGTGGCCTCGCACGGCGCCGCGGTCAGGGTGGCCATGCTCGAAATCGAGGAGACCATGCCGGTGGAGGGGAGCGCGCGATGAGCCTGGAATCGGAAGGGGGCACCTCGACGCTCCCGAGGCACGAGCGCATGTACTCCTGCGCCGAGAGCAAGGCCCAGAAGGCTCCGCGCTACGGATCCGGGCAGGCTGCGCACCGGGGAGACCTGGTAGCCATCGACGGCGAGGACGATGGCGGAGCCTTCAAGGTCGTCGCGCTGGACTTCGAGAGGCACCGCGTGCAGGTGGCCGACGAGCACGGAAGGACGTCGTGGGTCCCGGCGAACTCGGCGGCGCGCGTCGCCGCCGCCATGGAGAGGGGGCGGCGCTAGATGAGGTTCGTCCTGCACGCCGGGGTCGTCCTGGCGCTCGTCGCCGCCTGCGCCTCGTCGTATTGCGGCGACGTCCGCGGCGCCTGCTACATGATGCTCAACGCCTGCTTCATCCAGCTGCTGCTGATCGAGGACCAGGTGGCGAGGAAGTGACGGAGGGCGCTCGAATAGGCTGCCCCATTCATCGAAAATCACCCCGTCGCCACAATTACGGGCCTGAGCCCATGTACTATTAAGCAAGACGACAAACGTCCTTGTCTGGTCGTCGCCTATAGCAGTCCTCTGGAAGTAGATCTCCCATTATCAGGGATGTTTCGAAACCAGGGGATTTTTCGTTTGGAGGGGTAATGTGCGCCCACGGCAGAAAGTCAGGAGCAGTGCTCCTCGATGACAAACGGCGCGCGTGCCATGCAATCCGAGGTTGTGCATGCTGGCCGTCAAGCTCGATGCGCCAGGCCACGGCATGGCCTGGGCGTGCGGGCTGAATACGTCGATCCCCTATATGACGGACGAGGTGTACTTCAACATGAAGGAATCGGGTGAGGCAGACGGCGCGAATTGACGAAGATCGGCGCAGGGCGGCGGCAAGTGGAGGCGATTGGAGCCTGGTGGTCGACCTTGAGGACGTTGGGTATGAGTTTCCGCCGGCAATCGAGATGGGATTCGGATATGGGAGACGTCGCAGATATGTTCCGGAACGCACCTGCCGCGTCGAGCAGGTCAAAAGCGGCCCCCTCTACGATGTATGGCGCTTCGACTGCTGCGATCGAGAATACTCGGAAAGCAGGACTGATGACGGAGCCACAGAACTTCCGTTGCTCGTGTGCCCCTTCTGCGGGGCGATGGTGGTGGAAGCGCAGGACCGGCGCGACGGACCTTTGGCCAGGCGCGACCGACATTTGGCCAGGCGGCGATTTGCCCGCTGGCTTTATCTGATGATCGAGTTATCTAGCAGGTAAAATAAAAGGGGCGGCACCGGTTTGGCACCGCCCCTCATTGATGCTCGTGGCATCCGAGTCGCACCGGATATCCTACCACGAGAAGGAGACCGAATGACCTCGCGCGAGTATTTCGATCAAGTGCGCACGGCGGTGGCCGACGTGCGCCGGGCAGAGGAGACCTTGGATTACTGGGAATCGAGGATCGATTCCATCGGCGGCGGAACGACCGGGTCATGCTGCGGGTACAGGGACCCGGACAGGATGACCGGCAAGCTGTCGGCGCTATGGGATGCGAGGGACCGGGCTGAGCGCAAGCTCGACGGAATGGTCGAACTGCAGGACGAGGCGATCGCGGTGATAGGGATGGTCGGCGACGCAGGGCGCGCATCCACGTCCTTGTGGCGAGACGTACTCTTGGACCGCTACGTCTTAGCCATGACCTACTCGGAGATCGCGGAGAAGAGGGGGCGGTCGTTTGCGTCGGTGCGGCGCGCCGTGTCCGACGCCCTCGACTGGATAGATTCGGGACCAGGAATTGAGGGGCTTCTTCACAGAATTTACAAAGATACGCAGGTTATATAGCGCAATATAGCGCAAACTGAGCACTTTTTAGCACTTAGTGAGCAGTTTTGAGCACTAAGTGAGCACCCTAAAAGTGCTATTAGATATAGTGCGCACTCGCGCTGAGGATGGGGCTCCGGAGACGGAGCCCTTTTGCTACCGCCCGCAAGGGGCGGGCCGGACGCTTCCGCAAGCTGTGCGCCGGCCCGCGATCAGATAGGAGCCAGCCATGGCCAAGGGAAACCCGAGGCGCTCGAACGGATCCAGGCGCAACGCGCTGAGGAAGCGGGTGCGGGCGATGGGCTTGCCGTGCGCTCTATGCGGTAGGCCGATAGACTACAGCCTGCCCGCCGGCCACCCGATGAGCTACGAGCTCGACGAGATAGTGCCGGTGTCGAAGGGCGGGTCTCCCTACGACATCGAGAACGTGCAACCCGCCCATCGCATCTGCAACCAGCGCAAGAGCAACAAGACATCAGTCATCAAGACGAAGAACAAACCCTTGCCCCATTCGCGGGAATGGTGAGCCGATCGGACCAGGGGGGGGCATCCCCTCCCCCGACAGCGAAGCCCTCCCGGGGGCATAGGGCTATTTTTTCTCCCAGGGGGCGGTGATGTTCCATGAAGGCCAAGGCCAGGGGCAAGGTCAGCCCCGCCGTAGACGAGTACCTCATCAACCACGCGGGCAGGATGAGCCAGCGCGAACTCGCAGCTAAATGCGGCGTCGGCACGTCAACGGTCAACCGCAGGCTCGCCGAGCTGAGACAGGAGGGGCGCCTCGTCCCGAAACCGGTGGAATCCGAGGAGGCCAGGGACTCGCGCGTCGGCGACGAGGACGGCGCCCAGGACACCGCCGGGCGCCTGCGGGAGCTTCGCGACATCCTGCACGGACACCTGGTGGCATCGGAGGGGCAGGGCCTCACGAGGATCTCGTCCGAGTACAGGGCCACGGTCATGGCGATCGATGAATTAGAAGGGAAGGATGCCGATGGCGGCCCGTCGACCATCGAAGGCATCTTCCTGGACCTCTCAGGCTACTAGGCGGGGGTGCCAGCAACCGACGTTTCACCGGTCGCTCCCCTATAAGAAGTCCCTGGGGGACACCGCGATCAAGCTCTCGACCGCGCTCGGGTCCCCGCTGGACGAGTGGCAGCGCGACACCATCCGCGACTGGCTCGCCGTCGACCCGGAGACGAAGCGCTATATCCACAGGAGATGCGGCCTGGCGGTCCCGCGCCAGAACGGCAAGACGCTCCTGATCGAGATGCGCATCCACATCGGCATCGCCCTCGGCGAGATGATCCTCTACACCGCGCACGACTACTCGACCGTCACGCAGCTCTTCGACAGGATGAAGGGCTTCTACGGCGAGAAGGCGCGCGACCCGGAGGCGAAGTACCCGGAACTCAACAAGATGGTCAGATCCGTGCGCAAGGGCACGGGCAAGGAGGCCATCTTCTTCTCGAACGGCGCGGCGATCTATTTCTCCACGCGCACCAAGTCCGCCAAGCGCGGATTCACCGTGGACGTCGTCATCGCAGACGAGGCCCAGGAACTCAACGACTCGCACCTCAAAGCGATGCTATCGACAGCCTCCGCCGGCCCGAGGCATAACCCCCAGTACATCTACTGCGGCACTCCCCCGACCCCCGAGTCGACTGGCACCTTCTTCCAGCACCTGCGCAAGACCGTCCACGAGAAGCAGCCGGACGACCTCTGCTGGGCAGAGTGGGCCCTCGTCCTCGACGATCCGCGCCGGCTCGAGGAGCAGATCGATGACGAGGAGTGGTGGTGGAGGACCAACCCCGCCCTCGGCGTCCGCATCTCCATCGAGACCGTCAGGTCCGAGCGGGACACGTACACCGAGCCGCTCAGCTTCGCGCAGGAGAGGCTCTGCTTCTTCATGCTCGAGATCGAGGCCGAACACGTCATCTCCGCGGCAGACTGGGAGTCGTGCACCACGTACGACCCTCCGGCGGACGGGGTGATGACGGTCGGCATCAAATTCGCGCCGGACGGCTCCAGCGGGTCCCTGTCCATCTGCATAAGGCCGCAAAGCGGCAAGCCGTACATCGAGTGCATAGACAACCGGTCGATGTCGGGCGGCGCGACGTGGTTCGAGCGGTGGGTGGTCGCGCGCAAGGACAAGATCTCAGAGGTTTGGGTCGATGGCAGGACCTACGCGGCGGCCCTCGCCCAGAGGCTGTCTGCCTCCGGGATGAAGAAGCGAGCGGTAAAGCTCCCGTCCACATCGGACGTGGTGGCCGCCAACTCGATGCTCGTGGACGCAGTATCCAGCGGCGCGATCGAGCATTACGACCAAGAGGCGCTGGCGGACTCCGCGACGTTGAGCGCCAAGAGAACCATAGGCAAGGACGGGTTCGGGTTCGACAGCACCCAGACCTGCGACGCGACGCTCATAGAATCGTGCGCGCTGGCGCACAGGGCGGCGATGACCACGAGAAGGAAACCCAGCAGGAAGGCGGTGGTGCGATGATGCGCGATGACAAGATGTGGCGCAAGAAGAGCTACAGCCGAGCGCTCGTCTCGGCGCTCGCCATCGATGGCGGCCTCGACGACGAGGCCATAGAGCTCATGGACGAGCTGCTCGAGACATGGTGGGAGCACCTGGCGAAGAACAAGCTGAGGCGCCGGTACTACGAGGGCGAGAACATGCTGAAGGACCTCGGCATCTCGATCCCGCCCGCGCTCCGCTCCATCGAGACCGTGGTGGGCTGGCCGAAGAAGGCGGTGAGCGCGCTGTCCTCCCGCATCCGCTTCGACGGCTTCACCGCGAAGGACGAGGAGGTGTCGAAGGAGCTCGCCCGCGTGGTCAAGACGTCCTGCCTCAAGCGCAAGCACCGGCAGGCCGTTGAATCCGAGCTGATCAGCGGATGCGACTTCGTCACGCTCTCGCGCGGCCGGGCCGGAGAGCCGCCGGTCATCATCACGACCCACTCCGCCGAGGACAGCGCCGCGGTCTGGGACCAGCGCCTGGGCCGGATCGCGCGCGGGCTGGTGATCATGGACTACGACGAGACCTCCGGCGCGCCGGTGGAGCTGGCGCTCTACACCGCGACGAGGACCGTCCACGCCTACGTGGACGAGGACGGCGCGGTCGGCTACGAGTCGATGCCCCACAAGATGGGGCAGCCCATGATGGTCGCCCTGGCGTACAACCCAACCGAGGCGGAGCCGCTCGGCCAGTCGCGCATCAGCAAGGCCGTCCGGTCGCTCACCGACTCGGCGGTCAGGGAGTCGCTGCGCACCGAGATCTCCGCCGAGTTCTTCACATCGCCGCAGAAGTACCTCCTTGGCACCGACGGGGACCCGTTCGAGCAGAAGACGAAATGGGAAGCGTATATAGGCAACATCTTCAACATCGATATGAACGACGATGGGTCCGTCCCTCAGTTCGGCCAGCTCTCCCAGGGCAGCATGCAGCCGCATACCGACTACATGCGCGCGCTGGCGTCGCGCTTCGCAGGAGAGACCAACGTCCCGGTGTCCCAATTGGGCGTCATCCACGACAACCCAAGCTCGGCGGAGGCAATCTACGCCGCAAACGAGCCGCTCATCATCGAGGCGCAGACCCTCATCGACGACAACAGCGACGCGATGGTGCTCGTGGCGCAGATGGCTCTGGCCACGTCCCGCGGCGTCGCGCTCTCAGAGCTGACCGAGGACGAGCTCGACATCCTGCCGCACTTCAAGTCGCCCGCGATGCCCAGCGTCGTGAGCCAGGCAGACGCGATGGTCAAGATCGCCGCCGTGGTGCCGGAATTCGCCGGAACATCCACGTTCTGGGAGCAACTCGGTTTTGACGATGACGTGAGGCGCTCCATATCGAACGAGATCAGGCGCCAGCAAGCGAAGAGCAACGCTGCCGCCTCCCTCGCCGCGGCCGGCAGGAGCGTGAGCGATGAGAATAACCAAAGCTAGGCTCGACAGGTATAGGAAAGACCTTGATTCGCTCGGCAAGTCGGCTTCCCGCTACGTAGAGGCCCTGTTCGACGGGCTAATCGCCGAGCATCCGGGCGCATCCGTCGCCGAGATGCGAGAAGCCGCGGACGAGGCGATCCAGGACTCGCTGTACGCCTTCGGAGACCAGGCCTCGTCCCTCGCCCTCGACCTATTCGACGAGATAGCCGAAGCGTACGGCATAGAGGCGGATACGTCGATCGAGGACGTTATCGACTTGCAGGCTATGGATTCGAAGGTCCGCTATTTAGCGCGAAACCTCGTCGACGGGGACGTCGACGCCTTCAAACGCGATATCAGGGATTTGACGAAGTACTACGTCAAGAGATGCGCCTTCGAGAACATGGAGCGCAACTGCTATCGAAACGACCTGAGGTACGCGCGAGTGCCGAGCGGGCGCGAGACGTGCGCGTTTTGCTTCATGCTCAGCTCGCGAGGGTTCGTGTACCGCAGCGAGCAGACGGCGGGCCACGCCCACGCGTACCATGAGAACTGCGACTGCGTCATCGTGCCGGGCTTCAAGGGCCTGGACCCCGGCGACCAGGTGGAGGGCTACGACCCGGACGGCATGCTCGAGCGCTGGCACGAGTGTCAGGCGACCGCTGGCAGTGATTCCGATTTCCGCGATGAGTGGAAGTCGATGGGCAGGAAGGATCGCGCTAAATACAAGGGCGGCAGCGACGAGGAGCGCTACGGGCGCTTCGTCAACGCCAAGGCCATGCGCGAGGTGGAGGCCCGCGACTGGCGCTGGCTGTACACTGGCGAAATTCCAAGCTATTCAAAAGAAGTTGGGGCCGAGCCGAACATTGATGAACTCAATACAGCCGGACGTCTGGCAAGTAACGGATTCAGGCTGAGGTTCCGTAAAACTAGGGACACTGAAGGTCTGAAAACGTCAGACGTTTACATTGTCGGCTCAAGTTCACAGTCCGAATGGGATTTTAAGGGCCCGGACGGCAATGGCGCGCAAACCGTCTTTCATCAGTTTGAGGAAGCGGCTGGACAATCGAGATGCGTCGTCATCGACTTTGCTAAAGCCGGTGACAAGTACTTGGATAAAGATTACGCCGAGGGGCGTGTCAGAAAGTTCATTCGATACCACTACAAGGTCAAAAGCGGCGTTGGAAAGGGTGACGAATGGACGTTCAACGAGGCGATTGTCATATTCAAAGATGAGTCGATTAAAAGAATAGCGAGGTGAATTGCCCCCCCTGTTAACGGTCAGCGGGGGTTTCACCTCGGTTCAAGTATACCCGATTCCGAACTCATAGGAGCTATCGTTCTCACATCGTTTCAATCGCGAAGGAGCGCTTCCAATGGCATCACTACACACATTCAGCGAGTACCGGCCCGAACTCGCCGCCGCCGTCGCGCACGAGATCCACGTCATCGCGGCGTGGATGGACGCGCACGCCGAGGACCTTGCGGCGGACATGGGGAGGATGGTGGCCGCCGAAAGTCCCCGCCTATGTATCGACATCGATATCAATGGCCTATCGAGCGTGTCGACCAGCCGCAAGTACTACGTGCCGGGGAAGCGCGCCGCGCCGGCAAACGCAGATGACTAGGGCGGTCCCCGTACGGGAGCAGCTTGAGGCCATCATCACGCACGAGGGCGAAATTCTGACCCTTGAGGACGTGATTGCATGAAGTTCGACGTCATAGGCGGCGGCGCGCTTCCCGAGCTTGAGATAAGGCTCGTGCACTCCGAGAAGAAGGCGCGCAAGGTCATTCGCAGGCTTGAGGGCAGGGAATACGAGGAGGACTGGAAGAGCCTCGTCGGCAGGCAGGCCACGACCTCGTTCCTCCGCGTCCCCGGCAGCGAGGAGACCATCTACCTCGTGTGGATGACCCCGTGCACAGACTACGATGCCGCAGTAGACGCGTCGCTGCTCGCCCATGAGGCGGTGCACGTGGCGCGCCACTACCTGAAGAGCTTCGGCGAGGAGAGTCCCGGCGAGGAGCTGCTTGCCTACGTCGTGCAGGACATATCGCTCTACCTCATCGAGCGGCACTTCAAGTGGAAGAAGAAGCGCATATCCAAGCAATGAGACGGCCCCGGCAAGGGGCCTTTTTCATACCGGACGCAAGCGGTCATCCAGAATCGGAGGTGAAGGATGGGCAAACACTCATGG